>Ga0256827_10003302_pt1 | contig 10258 bp, 8 predicted proteins | sample CV84metaG_FD_185977 | JGI IMG/M metagenome (GOLD analysis project Ga0256827, IMG submission 185977) | Hydrothermal vent microbial communities from East Pacific Rise, Pacific Ocean - CV84 | ecosystem: Environmental > Aquatic > Marine > Hydrothermal vents | place: Pacific Ocean: East Pacific Rise...
AAAAGTTGTGACGGGATTATATCCCTCACAACCTTTTAGACTCTTTAAAACTTATCCAATGAATGGGTTAGCGTAAAGAGCAATAAGAGCAATTACTAGAGTATAGATAACTTGCGCTTCAATCATTGCAAGAGCAATGAACATTGTAGTCATTAGTTTACCACCAAGACCTGGGTTACGTGCAGTTCCTGCGATTGTTGCAGCAGCAGTGTGACCCATACCGATAGCTCCACCAAGAGCAGCAAGACCAAGACCAACACCAGCAGCAACTACTGAGTATGCTTTAATCATAGATTGACCATCTTCACCAGCAAAAGCAACAGCACCAAGTGCTAAGAAAAGTAAGAAAAACTTTTTCATTTTATATCCTTTAAATTAATAGGTTTTGAGTCTCTTCGACTATTTTAAAAAGTCTGTTCGGCTAGCGTAAATAGTGTTGCCACTACCAACAAGTACATAAATGCAACCTGTTTCCCTACTAATCACTTTTTATAAACGCGAGATTATAACCAAAGTTGATTTAACTTACGCTAAAAAATCAAGCGTAGCCAACTCTACTTTCTTCCCTTTTTGCTCCATAACAACTACTGTAATGGCATCACCTTCACTATAACGCTCAGAAAGATTATTCACACGCTCTTTTGCTACTTTTGAGATGTGAAGCAGTGCATCAAAACCATCTGGCATTTCTACAAAAAGTCCAAAGTCAACAATACGTTTTACTTTACCTTCATAACTTTCACCTACTTTATATTCCATCTGTTTTTTAACAGGTGTTGAAGCAATACTCTCAATATGTGCTTTTGCTTCTGCTACTTTCTTTTTATCACCACCTGAAAGTTTAACACCCCCAATATCACGATCAAGGTCAATACTTACTTCAAACTTCTCAATAATTTCACGTATCGTTGCTCCTGCCTTACCAATAATATCTACTATCTTAGAAGGGTGCACAGAAAAGTGTTCTGTACTAGGAAGTGCATCACTAGTTTCTATACTCTGAGCAGCTTCTTCCATAAGTCCTAAGATATGGTTTTTACCTTGACTTGCTTTTGCTAGAGCATTTTTTAATACAGCTAAATCAATACCACCTAACTTAATATCCATCTGAAGTGCTGTGATACCTGCTTTTGTACCAGCTACTTTAAAGTCCATATCACCATCATGATCTTCGAGTCCCATAATATCTGTAAGAACCACATATTTATCACCCTCACTTACAAGTCCCATAGCAATACCTGCTACGAGTTCAGTTGTTTTCACTTCTGCTGCACGTAATGCTAAGGCACCACCACAAATAGTAGCCATAGAAGAAGAACCATTAGATTCTAAAATCTCAGAAACTAAACGAATACTTCCATCATAATCTAAAGGAATTGTAGGCTCCATTGCTCGTTTACCAAGGTTACCATGCCCAAGTTCACGACGTCCTGGAGCTCCAATATATTTCGCATCTCCTACAGAGTAGCCAGGGAAGTTGTAATGTACCATAAACTTTTCAGACTGTTGATTCTTTTCAGTAATAAGTTCATACATTTGTGCATCTTTTTTATCTCCAAGTGTTACTGTTACAAGTGCTTGAGTTTGACCTCTTGTAAAGAGACAAGAACCATGTACAGAAGGTAAAAGATTTGTTTCTATACTAATAGGACGTACTTCATCCATATCTCTACCATCTGCACGTATATTTTTATTAAGTATCATTGCTCTTACAACTGTTTTTTTATAACGCTCAAGTACTTTACTTACTAACTTTTTATCTGCTTCTTTACCTTCATTCTCTAGAGACTCTAAAATACAAGTACGAATTTTTTTAAGCTCAGAAGAACGCTCTGATTTTGCCATATGTGCAATAGCTTTTTCAACATCCTCAGCATATTGCGACTCTATCATAGTATAAAGTGACTCATCTACTTTATCTTCAGCAAGACTGAGTTCTAGTGGTTCTCTTACAAGTGATGTAAAACCATCTACATAAGCAGTAGTTGATTTTTCAATAGCTTCAGCTGCCATAGCAATAACATCAACCAATGCATCTTCAGAAAATTCATTGACATTTTGTCCATGTTCATCTTTTGTAGCAAGTGTACGCATCTCAATCATAACAACATCTTTACCTGAACCCACTACAAGTAGATCAAGTTCAGAATTAGCTTGTTGAGAAAGTGTTGGATTTACCACAATGTCATCACCAACAGTACCCATACGTACTGCAGCAATAGAGGTAGTTACTGGAATATCAGAAACAAATAATGCTGCATTCGCTGCATGAAGTGCTGCTACTTGCATATCAACATTTACATCTGCACTTACAACCATGACAGTAATCGTTACAGGATAATGAAACCCAGTAGGGAAAAGTGGACGTAAAGAACGGTCAATAATACGTGATGTTAATGTTTCAAAGTCACCCGGCTTTGTCTCTCTTTTAATAAATCCTCCAGGGATTTTAGCTGCAGCATATGACTTTTCCATATACTGTACAGTTAGGGGTAAAAAATCCTCATCAACTGCTTTTTCATCAATTGCAACTGCAGCAATAAGTACTGCCTTACCTTGTCTGTACATCACTGCCCCAGAGGCCTGTTTTGCTATTTTATTAAATTCATATTTCTCTTCGAGACTGTTAACATTTATCTCTACAATTTGTTCATTCATATACGTTATTTTCCTTTATGGATATTAATTTAATTATTCTGATATTTCAGTTATTTTATTTCTTGCTTCTTGATCTTTTACAATCATACATATCTCTTCAAAATCTAATACTTCAAAGTTTTTATAATAGTATTCTATCGAAATATAGTCTTGTATCTTATGAGGGCAAAATACACCATCACAAACAGTAAGTAAATTTTGATAGACGGCTTTATCTAAAATAGGTGTTGCGATATAGATATTTTTAGCACCTCGTGCGATAACAGACTTCAATGCTACCATCATAGTTAACCCTGTTTCAATACATTCATCTGCTAAAACAACATATTTACCTTCTAATGAGATAAGATCTTTTCCTTTACGATACTTATAAACATAGGATAAAACATTTTCTTCATATTTTCTATGTGCTTCACTATAAACATAATCTTCATTGATATCAAAGGCATCTACAAGTGCTTTATGCATCACAACTTCTTCTGTTTCTGAAATCATAGCGATAGCTAGTTCAGGATTATTCGGTGCGAGTATAGGTTCCGTAAGTAAAATATCCATTTGAGCTTCACAAGCTTTTGCAATTTTATCTGCAAAATAAACACCACCTTCACTCACTCCTATGACAACAGTTTGATTATCACGAAGTAACTCTATAGGCAATGTTTCAATAAGTTGATCTGACGCATCATCTCTATCTTCAAAATAAGTATTATGGATTGAATCTCTCGACATAGTCTGCTCCTGGAAATTGTTTAGAAATCTCTTCTTTATCAAATGTATAACGAAACTCTTCTATATACTTTATCAATAATGTGTAAGCATGATTAAGTGTTTCCATACGCTCAGCACTACCTCCAACATCTGGATGATTTTTTTTTGCTAGAAAATGGTATTGTTGCTTTATTTCAGATCTACTTATGAGTTTTGGTAAAGCTAAAACTTCTAGTGCCTTTTCTATCTCTTCAATAGGTGACAACATTATTTTAATGTATCTGTACCTATTGAACCAAATGGTGTAAAGTTTAATTGTAAGTAAAAAGTATTTTCAGAAACTGCTCCTGCTGAAGTTGGACGTATATCTTGTCTAATAGAAGCAACAACACTCCAACAATCACGATAATAACTACCACCTATTTTCCATTGTTTACTTGTTGAGTCATCAATGTTATAAGTCACACCTCCATCAAATTTAATCTGTTCATTATATGTATATCCGAAATTAATATTAATATCATTAACCACTATTGATGATTGATCTTCTGTCAGGAATCTTTTAAAACTATGTCCTATAGTAAGTCGGTAATCAGATTCTTTTAAAGAGAAGTGTGTTGATGCTTCACGTATATCTTTAAATTCGTACGAATAAGTAAGGTTACTATAAAGACTAATATGCTTCCAATTGTATTTCATTTCATTATTAAGATCAGCCAACTTATATTCTCGGTTAACATAATATCTTTGTGTTAATCTTTGATAAAATTTTAATTTCATATTTTCGTCATAAAAATATTGACTCAACGCTAAATTATATTGTTCTTCAGGAAGGCCAACAGTAAAGAGCTCCTTTTGTTCAAAATCTAGTTGTGAAAATTTTATAGGCGATTGATTTTCACTTCCTGGTTTCAAATAAGATAATGATGGCTGAAATACATGAATAAAGCCATCATATTTTTTTGTCAAATCTGTAAAGATTTTTGCTTTATGCACATTACTATAGTATTGAAAATCATCATGAACAAAATCTCCATTACCAAAAAAGGATTTACTATAATAAAATTCTTCTCCTAATGATACATTTACAAAATCATCAAAAAATGAAGTTGTAAACTCTAAAGGTATTCTTAACTCTGCTTGTTGCATGGTTGTACCTTTTTTTCTATCAAAATTACTTACCTTAAAATCTGCACTATAGGTAAAATGATCTGAAATAAAATGATCTAAATACTTATGCATCTGAATAGATGGAAGAATCTGTAATGTTTTATCATCATCTACACCTGTTCTTGTATCTATAAAATATTTAGCATTTAACCCTAAATAATAATCATTATCTTGTACAAAATAATTTACTCTTGACTCTTGAAGTGGGTTTAATCCAAAATGGGATAAATTACTTTTTTGTAAAGTTAAATAGTCTATATCGTTTAAATAAGTTGTATTTACATATAGGCCATCTTTAAAACCTTCTGGTAAATATTTTTTAAATACCTCTGAAGACTGATAATTAAATTCTATCCCATAGTGATTATCGTTTGGTAAATTATTTTCTGTAACATAACCTGCTTTATCTTTAAAATAACCAACTCTAAGCGTACCTTTTGAATGGTTACTATCAACAAAACGAAGTGTACTATATGCACCTATTGATCTTGATGTACGAATTTGAGGATTAAATTCAATATCTATACTTGGGGAAATAGCCCAAAAAATTGGTTGTTCATATATAAAACCTTCATTTTCATTATACCCAAAAAGAGGGAACAGTAACCCGGAACTTCTTTGTCTATTTGTTGAGAATGCTAAGTAAGGCGTATAGAATACTGGGACATCCCACATATATACTTTTGCATTATATACTTTTATATAATTTTCATCTACATTATAAGTAGAATCTGAAAATCTCATTGTCCATAAAGGATCAGATATATCACAACTTGAAAGCATAGAAGTACCTAACTTATAGTTGTTCTCTTTTTTATTTACATCATTCGACATAATCCAAACATCATTTTCACTTACAAGAAAAAGTTCTTCAAAATTAATCTCTTTTGTAGATGTATCAATTTCCATATGAGTACTATGCTCTTTAGTACCATTATAGCCAATAGTCTCAATATTACCATCAAGAACAAGTATTTTTGTTTCTTTATAATAGTTTGCGGAAGAGGCTTTTATTATCATATTATCATAATGGACTACTACATTATCTTTTGCGGTAATAATTCCCTTAACCGACTCAATATGTTCTGCTTTTAATTCTATTTTATCTGAAGATGCCGAGAGCATTTCTATATTTAATACTATACCTAAAACAAGCATTAACATATATTTAAATAATAAACCAACTTTAGACATAAACTCTCTCCCTTTTATAAAGCTTGATAAGCAATATCTGTACGACACTGCTTTCCTGCAAAATGAATTTGACCTACAAGCATATAGGCATTTTTTTGTGCTTCCCTAATACTATCACCAAGTCCTACACATACTAAAACTCTTCCCCCTGTTGCATAGAGTTTTCCATCATCCTCACGAGTCACTCCCGCAAATGAAATATGAGCATTTTCATTAAGCTCTTCATGGTAGATATCATCGATGATAATCTCAGCCGCGGGTGTACTTTTGTAAGGATAGTCTTTTGATGCCATTACTACACCAACTGCATACTTATCATGAAACTCTATTTTTGCATTAGCTAAATCACCAGTTGCAGCTTTATAAAAAAGTTCTGATGCAGGAGATTTAAGTAAAGGCATAAGCTCTTCACATTCAGGGTCACCAAAACGTACATTGTATTCTAAAATAATAGGTTCACCTTTAACCACCATAACACCAATAAAAAGAACCCCTGTAAAAGGCATACCCTCTTCTTCCATTCCTTTAAGTGTTGGTTTGATAACTCTTTCATCAAGTTTTGCATAAATTTCATCATTGACAAGTGGTGTTGGAGCATAAGCACCCATACCACCAGTATTTGGTCCTTCATCATTGTTGAGCAGTCTTTTATGGTCTTGTGCCGCGGGGAGTACCACATAATCTTTTCCATCACAAATAGCAAATACAGAAAGTTCATAACCATCTAGAAACTCTTCTACTACTATACTAGTTCCTGCATCACCAAATGAATTACCAGAAAGCATTTCACCAGCAGCCTTCTTTGCTTCATCATGACTCGTAGCAATAATCACACCTTTACCACCACAAAGCCCATCTGCTTTTACTACAATAGGTACTTCCAATGTTTCTATAAATCTATAAGCATCTTGAAGTGAATCTGTCTCAATATACTTAGCCGTAGGTACATTATGACGAGCAAGAAAGTTTTTCATAAATATTTTAGAACCTTCTAACTGTGCCGCCTTGGCTGTAGGACCAAAGATAGTTAAACCTCTTGCTTCAAATACATCTACTACACCATCTACTAGTGGACCTTCTGGCCCAACAATAGTTAAATCTACACTATTAGTTTCAACAAAGTTAGCTAACTCAGAAAAGTCTGAAATCGTTAGATTTTCACCTAATGCATCAGTAGCACCATTTCCTGGAGCAAAATAAATCTTCCCTACATTTTTATCTTTACTTAATGCCAAACCTATAGAGTATTCTCTACCACCTGCACCTAATATGAGTACGTTCATTTAATTCTCCAAAATATAATACAACCAAAAAAGAGGGCATTTAGTAGTGACGAGAGTTGTGCGTAAAGCAGTTTGGAAAGATTTGAGGCGAACATACGGTTCGTCGATAAGCTTTACAAACTTCTATGCGTGCAAATGTCGTTACTAATAAGTGCCCCGAGTGAGCGTTCTGCTTAAAGTCGGCCCTAAATAGCCAACGGTGTAGGAGGGAGTCTCTCTTTAGGGGATGATTTCTCGTCTAAATTAATAAACTCAAATGAAAACACCCACACACCAAGAGACTACATGTCCCACTAAGATTAATGTTGGACCCCAAATACAGTCATCGCATCACCTAGGTTAATTAGATTATAACCTATTTGGAATTAGAAGTGATTAAAATATCCTTTGCTTTAGCAATACATGCATCAATACGAGGCGTATTTGCTACTACATAGTTTACATTTGTAGGTAAATGTTCTTTTGTTGATTCTCCGATGACAACTGCTGTATAACTTTCATCCCAAGTAAAATTTTTTAAGAAACAATGTATTGTAGAAGGTGAGGTGAAAATAATAATTGCATCTTCGGTAGGTTTTGCATTCTCTTTATAGTCAATACATATCGTTTCATAAATAATTTGTTCATCTAAATTTATCCCTGAAGATGCAAGAAAACTTTTTGAGTCAAAAGATACCTCTTTGGGGCGTAAATATAAAATATTTTTATCATGAAACTTTTCTATAATATCTTGGCTTAATGTTTTCCCATAAAAAGAGTTTGGTTGGTATAATACTTCTCCACCCAGTTTTTCTATTTGCATAGCTGTAGCACTTCCTATGGCAAGTGAAGGTATTTTTTTCCATTCAGGATTTAATTGATCTACACTTTTCACAGCTTGTTTTGATGTAAACATCAATACATCACAGTCTGATAAATCTACTTCTTTTACTACAGTTTGGAACCTAATCATAGGTAGAGATATTGTATCTTCTTTAACAAGTGGAGAGAGAAGATAAATAGAATTTAACATTAGTCTTTTACCTTTTCAAGTTCTATAATTGATTTTCCATGTAATAAAGCATTATTCATCTCTTCATCATCATAAGGATCAAAATGTGGTGTGATAACCCACTTTTTACGTGTATCTAATAAAAATATTTTATCTTCTACTTCATCTGCAATACGATGGGCTTCTAACAAAAGCATATTGGGGCGTAATACCATATGAAATTCTACATAATTAGTAGAACCATCCGTACGTGTACGAAGCCAATGGTATGAAGTAATTTCTGGATGCTGAGAAATAATCTCTCCAATATCTGCTACCATATTACCTTCTAAAGCACGATCAAGGAGTATTTCTACTCCTTCTATAATAATCTCATAGGCAGAGTAGATAATATAGATACCTATACCTAAACCAAAGATAGCATCAATCGCATCTACTCCTGTTAAATAAACTAAACCTAACGCTATCAATACAGCTGCATTTGACCACAAGTCTGTTTGATAATGCAGAGCATCTGCTTTAATAACCAAATTATCTGTCTCTTGTGCTACTTTTAATAAGAACTGCACTAAAAAATACGTTACAATAATTGAAAATACCATTGCCAATATAGAAGGCGTTAGTAATGTTGTTACAGTCCCTTTATTTAGTTTTTCCAAAGCAACATAAATGATATAAAGTCCAGAAATACTGATAACAGTACCTTCAATAACAGCTGCAATTGCTTGTATTTTTGCTTTACCATATTGATACTCTTCATCAGGATGTTCTTCTGCTTTTTTAATGGCAAAAAAATTAAAAATAGAAACCAGCATATCCAAAAGTGAGTCAATAGCTGAAGCTAACACAGATACAGAACCACTGGCTATTCCTATCACTAATTTTACTAATAATAGAATAGTAGCCACAGAACTTGATACTAAAGTGGCACGTTTTTGTGGTGACATTTTCATTTACATCCTTGTTTAAAATATACATAGATATTATAACGTTTTTTATAAAAAAATTCCTATAAAATAAAAAGTGAAATACTTATATCACAATAAATAATATATTTTATGTTAAAATAACCTATAGGGATATTACAATGAATGATGATACTATAGAGCCAGCTATTGATAATGACAAAATTGTCTTTAATGAGAGGGTTGCATATGATAAGCTAAGTTTTTATTATATATCTTTACCCATCATGCTCTTAGGTAATATCTTAGGTGCCTTCTTACTCGCAGCAGTACAAATAAATGTAGTAGATATCTACTCTATAGCTATTTGGCTTCTTCTTAGTTTCATTATGTTTTTATACCGTTTTTATCACTACTACTTATTTAAAAAAGAGAGTGAAATTAATAAACTCCAACATGCAAATATCTGGCTAGATAAATATTATTCTAATACACTGTTGACAGGTATAATTTGGGGAAGTGCTGCTTTTTTACTTTTCCCTGAAACAGAACTACTACATCAAATGATTATTTTATTTTTCCTATTTGCTATAAGTTTTTCTGCTATGGGTATACTTGCATCAGAAAAAGATTTACTATTTACATATGTCTTAGCAACTTTCTCACCGATGTTACTTCGTTTATTCTTTTTAGAAGATTCTCTTTATACAACTATTGCATATATTCTACTTTCACTTATGTTAATTATGATTATCACTGCAAACTATTATGGTTCTATCATCAATAATTCTTTAGAGAACAGACAATATTTTATTACTATCAAACATACACATGAAAAACTAAAAGAGAGATTTTTTTCTCTTTTTGAACGTGCTCCAGTAGGTATTTTTTATTATAATCATATGCTTGAATTACAAGATGTCAATCTACACTTTATTGAGATGAATAAATGTTCACAAAAAGATACTTTTATTGATAGAAGTCTCTATTATCTTAATAATCAAAAAATTATTGAAGCCCATAAGGTTGTTTTTGATGGCTTAACAGGCAGTTACCGAGGTCCTTTTAAGATACTAAATAGTGAGGAAAATCTTTATGTAAATCTTTCTACTGTACCAATGATGGACAGTGATGGTAATATAGCTGGCGGTATTTGTATTATTAATGATATTACCAATGAAATAACAGCCAAAGAAGAAATGGTCCGTAATGCCTATTACGATATACTTACCAATATTCCAAATAGAACATTATTCATGGATAAACTCAAAAGCTTTATAGATACTATACCCACAGAAAAAGAATATTCTGCATTACTCTTTATGGGTATTGATAATTTTAAAAAAGTT
>Ga0256827_10003304_pt1 | contig 10256 bp, 6 predicted proteins | sample CV84metaG_FD_185977 | JGI IMG/M metagenome (GOLD analysis project Ga0256827, IMG submission 185977) | Hydrothermal vent microbial communities from East Pacific Rise, Pacific Ocean - CV84 | ecosystem: Environmental > Aquatic > Marine > Hydrothermal vents | place: Pacific Ocean: East Pacific Rise...
AACACCAAAATAAAATCACTCCTAGAAGCAACCTTTATGCACACAATGGTAGAGGGTGAAGTGGCTTCTGCTACCTACCATACTTCAGGGCATTTATACTTTTCCATTAAAGATGACAAGAGTTCCATTAAGTGTGTTATGTGGCGTTCTTCTGTGGCTAAAATGAAGTTTCGTATAGAGAAGGGTATGCATATTGTTGTAGAAGGCTCAGTTTCTGTCTATACACCCAGAGGAGAGTACCAGTTTCAGACGGTACGCATAGAACCGTATGGGCAAGGGGCTTTGGCATTAGCCTTTGAACAGCTTAAAGAGAAGTTGAAAGAAAAAGGCTATTTTGATGCTCAAAGAAAAAAAGCCATACCTAAACATATAGAAAAAATAGTATTGGTCACAGCAAAAGAGAGTGCTGCACTACATGATATGTTGAAGATCATAGAGAAGCGTTGGGCTTTGGTGGAAGTAGTGATCGTTGATACTTTAGTGCAAGGGGATGCTGCATCTGCACAGATAGCTAAAAGTTTGAAGTATGCAGATACGCTTCATGCGGATGTAGTGGTTGTAGGACGAGGAGGTGGATCGGCAGAAGATCTTTGGTCGTTCAATGAAGAGGTAGTGGCTGATACTATCTTTACTATGCAAACACCGGTGGTCTCTGCAGTCGGGCATGAAGTGGATGTAATGATCAGTGATTTTGTAGCTGATCTGCGTGCACCAACTCCCAGTGCTGCGATAGAGATGATCCTTCCTGATAGCGGAGAGATACTCTATACACTAGATGAGATACAAGACCGTTTGAAGCAAATAACACTACAAAAGATCAATCACAAAGAGCAGACATTAAAACATTCCGAAGAGAATCTGTTAAGGAATTCTCCTCTACGAAAGTTGGAAGAAGCAAATATCAAGTTTATAGAGTTGCATAAAGAGTTCCAGAGGAAATTAAGCTCTAAACTAGAACAGTTCAGGTCAAGATTACCTGCATTGAAACAAAGTTTTCAGCAAAATATTGTTTTTTTACTACAGCAAAAAGAGCAACATCTACGGTATACGCATAAAAAAATAGAGATGAGTGATCCAAAATTACAGTGTCGTAAAGGGTGGGCACAAGTATCACTAGATGGGAAAAGTTTAGCATTGGAAGCATTAGAAAAAAATCAAAAATTTACATTAGAAGACAGTCTTGTTAAAATAGAAGCCGTATGCATAGATAAAAAAGTATTAAATGCATAATCTTGTAATGGATGTAAATTTCAATATTTGTTATGATATAATTATTACCAATAAGGATTTAAATAACAAATATGGAGATGATATTGACTGAAATACAACAGATATTTACTCAATTGCCAAATGAAATGATCTTTGTATTATTTGGCTTGGTATTCTCTTTATTTATTTTCATCTATATAAGCAAAAAGAAAAAAGAAGTTCTTGTAATACAAGAAAAAATGAAAGTATATCAAAAAGCATTTGATATTTCTGAAGATGCTATTTTAATGTTATCCGATAATAAAGAAGTTGTTTATGCCAATAGATCAATGATAAAGTTATTGGATCTTAAAGAAGATCACCTCTCTATCCCCTTAACGAAAATGCCAAAAATAAAAGTGAAAAAAGAGTGGCTGAAGTTGGAAGAATTGATAGAAGATAATTATAAGGGCAGTGAAGAAAAAATGCAATCATTTCTTCAGTCTGAATTATTATTGGAAGATGAGGATATGGGAGCATTACCTGTTAACCTCTATGTAGATACCTTTCCTATGGATAATAAGCATAAAAAACGATGTACGATCGTTTCTATACACAATATAAGTAATGAAATAGAAAAAGTTGCTTTAGGCTATCAGCATAAACTTACGAAATTATCAAATCAGGCTCAAGCACTTCATGATCTAAATAAACTTTATTCAAAAGTACATTTAAATAATAAAAAACTTGCACTGGTACTACTTGATATTGATAATTTTTCAAAACTAAGATCTATCGTTGGTTATGAACAAGCAAATTTCATACTTATTAAGATAGCTGATTATTTAGAAACTTTAGCAAAAGAACATGATTTTTCTGTGTATCATACCTATCATAATAACTTTTTACTTACGGTTCCAAATTTAGACTCTTCAGATGACTTACTTATCCTCATTAAGATCATTCAAAAAAAATTGGCATCTTTTTATAAAATGGAAGATGCCAGATTACATTTAACTGCCTCAGTAGGTATCAGTATTTACCCTGATAGTGGTTCAACTTTAACGCTTTTCGATAATGCCTATAAAGCGTTAGCCCAAGCAGAAAAAAATGGATACGGTAGAGTACATATTTATGTACCTAGTAATAAAGAAAATGATTATAATGAATTGATCTTGCATAATGAGATGCATGAAGCCTTGAAAAAAGATGAATTTGAAGTTTATTATCAACCCATTGTTGATGCAAAATCAGAAGAAGTTGTATCAGCAGAGGCACTTATACGTTGGAATCATCCTAAGTATGGATTGATATCTCCTGCTGTTTTTATACCATTGATGGAAAAAACAGGGTTTGTAATAGAGCTTGGTAAATATATTCTTGAAGAGGTACTCAAGCAACAAAAACGTTGGGAGTTATTTAAATTTAAGCAGATTGGAATATCTATTAACTTAACTCTTTTGGAGATAGAATCAGAAGGTTTTGTTGAAAATGTAGCAAAACAACTTCAGCTTCATCAAGTTAGTCCGGAGTTGATCAAGTATGAGATCACAGAAGGCTCTGCTATGATCAGTGAAGAGTTGACACGAAAACAGTTCATGGCACTTAAAAAACTGGGTATTCCCATTGCATTAGATGATTTTGGAACAGGATATACTTCCTTTTCATATTTAAAAAAGTTTCCTGCTGATATTTTGAAAATTGATAAAACACTCATTGACTATATTCTAACAAATAAAGAAGATCAAAGAATTGTAAAAGCAATGATAGAATTGGCACATAACTTAGGCGTTAAAATTGTTGTTGAAGGAATTGAAAATAAAAGAATGTGTGAACTGATAAGCTCATTCGGAGCAGATTATATGCAAGGCTATTATTTTTCAAGACCTTTACCGGTATTTGAATTTCAAAAATTATTACGATAAGGAAAAAGAGATGGATATAACTATAATCGTAGCAAGTTCGATCCTCATCATATTTGGAATATTGATTTTTTTGTTACAAAAAAGACATAGAGAGAAGATCACAACTCTTGCAAAAGAGTTGTATTTCTTTAAAAAAGAAAAAGAGTATTATGATGAGGCAATGATTGTATTGTCCGAGAATTTTGATATTATTTTTGCTAATGGTTCAACAAAAAAACTCTTTTCTTTAGATGAGTATAATAGAATACCGTCAAATGCAAAAAAGATCGAATTGAAAATAGATACAAAAGATCCCCAAGATTTTTTTGAAGTATTAAAAGAACAAATAGAGTTACATGAAGAGAGTTTTCATCTACAAAATGTTTTGTTAGTTATATCTGGAAAAATGAAGCAGGTAAATATTTATGTTGATAAAGGTGAATGGAATATTGATAAAAGTATTACTTGTATTATTGATATGCAGAGAGTTATACCTACAGAAGCAAAAACAACAAGTAAAGAAGGTGGTGTAGATTTCCTTACCGGATTACCAAGTCAGTTTGTTGCATTGACAGATATCAATACCTTAGCGATAGAGACGCAAAAAAATTCAAAATCATTTACACTTTTTTTATTGGGGATAGACCATTTTACAGAATTACAAGCTACTTTAGGACATGGTTATACAAATAAGATCATAAAGAAAACAGCAAATTACTTTGTAGATAATCTAAAAGATGCATTCAAAGTGTATCGTATGGATTGTGATAAATTTCTTTTAATAGTAAATAATGAACCTAGTGAAGAAAAAGCAAGAGATATTGCTAAAAAATTGATCATTGACCTAAGTTACTTTCACAAAGAAGATGCTAACGTTCATTTAAGTTCATCCATAGGAGCAGTGAAATATCCTGAAGATGGAGAAAATGCAGCAAAGTTGATCAATCATCTCTATATTGCACTCAATGATGCACAAAAAGAGAGTGAGTCAAATATAGAATTCTATACAACAGAGTTCCAACCTATGCATAAAGATGAAGCTAAAATAAATGAAGAGATACAAGCTGGATTAAAAAATCATGAATTTTTTCTCTATTATCAACCCGTATTTAATTTAAAAACAGAAGAGATGATAGGTGCAGAAGCTTTACTTCGATGGAAGCATCCGGAATTAGGGGTGATCTCAGCTGATAAGTTTTTAAATGTTGCAGAGAAAACAGGTCTTATTGTAGATATTGGAGAGTATGTTTTCAGAGAAGCTATTAAACAGCGAAAACTTTGGGATGATAGTGGTTTAAAGAAGTTTAAAACAACACTGAATCTTTCTTTGAAAGAGATGCATGTAGATAAGTTGATCCAAAAATTAGAAATTTTATTTGAAGACCATTCTGTGGATCCTAGAGACTTCAACCTTGATATTACAGAAAGTACTGCGATGTCAAATATAGAACAGACGGTTAAGGATTTTAAACTTTTCAAACAGTTAGGGCTTTCTATTTCTATAGATCATTTTGGTGCAAGTGCTTCTTCTTTGAAACATTTACAGATCCTTCCTCTTTCGATGGTTAAAATAGATAGATCTTTGATCTTTGATATGTACTCTAATCTCGATCACCAGATCACTGTAAAAGCAATGATCGCATTGATACACGGTTTGGGTTTTGAAGTTGTTGCTGAGGGGGTCGAAAGCTCAAAAGAGTCTGGGTTACTCTATGACCTTGGTTGTGACCATGCGCAAGGTTACCTTTTTTCTAAGCCACTGCCTGCAGCTGAGTTTCAAGAGTTATTAAAATAATATCTAGGGTTTTTTGGTAAAAAAGGCGTAAGCCTTTTTTACATCATACCGGGCATTCCGCCCATACCACCCATGTCTGGCATAGCAGGTGCAGCAGTTGGTGCTTCTTTAATATCAGAGACCGTTGCTTCCGTAGTAAGAAGTAGACTTGCTACTGATGTTGCATTCTGTAGGGCAACACGTGCAACTTTAAAGGGATCAATGATTCCTGCTTCGATCATATCTACATATTCACCTGTAGCCGCATTAAATCCCAAGTTTGCCTCTGTGGCATGTGCAATTTTATCTGCAACCACACCTGCATCAAACCCTGCATTCTGTGCGATCTGTTTCATCGGTGCAAATACGGCTCTTAGGATGATCTCTGCACCTACGGCTTCATCATTGGAGAGAGAAAGATTAACAGCTTGTGCTGCTTTGATAAGGGCTGCACCACCACCGATGACAATACCTTCATCAACAGCAGCTTTAGTTGCTGAGAGTGCATCATCAACTCTGTCTTTTTTCTCTTTCATCTCAGTCTCTGTGGCTGCTCCAACTTTGATAACAGCGACACCACCGGAAAGTTTTGCAAGTCTCTCTTGGAGTTTCTCTTTATCATACTCACTGGTGGTATTTCCAACCTGAACTTTAATCTCAGCGACTCTTGCTTCTACCGCAGTGCTATCACCTTTACCATCTACAATAACCGTATTGTCTTTATCTATGACAACTCTTGTAGCTTGACCAAGCTCATTGAGGGTAGCTTTATCTAAGCTAAGCCCTAACTCTTCGGTAATGACTGTTGCACCGGTTAAAATAGCAATATCTTTTAACATCTCTTTTTTTCTGTCACCAAATCCTGGTGCTTTGACTGCTGCAATGTTAAGTACACCTTTAAGACGGTTAAGTACCAGTGTTGCCAATGCTTCACCCTCTAAGTCATCAGAGATGATAAGAAGTGGTCTTCCACTTTGTTGTATCTGTTCAAGTACCGGTACAAGATCTTTCAAAGAGGTGATCTTTGCATCAGTGATAAGCAAAAGAGGGTTCTCTATCTCACAAGTCATCTTCTCTGTATTGGTTACGAAGTAAGGTGAGAGGTATCCTCTGTCAAACTGCATACCCTCTACGACTTCAAGATCATCATTGATCCCTTTTGCTTCTTCAACAGTAATGACACCATCTTTTCCTACTTTTTCCATCGCTTCAGCGATAAGATTACCAATAGTCTCATCAGAGTTTGCAGAGATCGTTGCTACCTGAGCGATCTCTTTTTTGTCTTTGACCTCTTTTGAGATCTTTTTAAGCTCTTCGATGATGGCAGCACTTGCTTTGTCCATCCCTCTTTTTACTTCAATAGGATTTGCTCCTGCTGTAATGTTTCTAAGACCCTCTTTGAAGATAGAGTGTGCAAGCACGGTTGCAGTAGTTGTACCGTCACCTGCTTCATCAGCTGTGTTGCTCGCTACTTCTTTCACCAGCTGTGCACCCATATTTTCAAGTGAGTCTGTCAGTTCGATCTCTCTAGCTACACTTACACCATCTTTGGTGATGTGTGGTGCACCAAAACTTTTTTGGATAAGTACATTACGACCTCTTGGACCCATGGTGACTTTTACAGCATCTGCAAGTTTTGTTACGCCCTCATACAGTCCATTTCTTGCTGTATCTGAAAAAAATATCTCTTTTGCCATTAAAAATCCTTTATTATTTGATAAGACCAAGCACTTCTTTGCTTAGTAAGATAAGGTACTCGGACCCCTCTATGGTGATTTCCATACCTGAAAAGTCAGCAAATACTACAGTATCGCCTTCGGAAATCCCGTCCTCTTTTGCTTCTGGACCTACTGCGATCACTTTTCCCTGTAAAGGTTTTTGCTTTGCTGTATCAGGGATGATAATACCTGATGCTGTTGTATTTGTCTGTTCTTCTCTTTCAACAAGAACACGGTTCGCTAATGGTATAAATGCCATATCAGCTCCTTTAGTAGTATGTTATTTTTTAATGTTGCTATTGTAGTCATTTTTTCTAAAAATGTCAATAGGTTTCTTTATGTGACTTAATAAACATGAGCCCATATGACTAAAGTATAATTATTTTTATACTTTTTCCCTAAAACTATTGACAATAAAGGTATCTTTAGCTAAAATTCCGTCTCTTCACAAAGATGTCAAGGTAGCTCAGCTGGTTAGAGCGCTGGTCTCATAAGCCGGAGGTCGAGGGTTCAAGTCCCTCTCTTGACACCATTATCTTTTATTCTATCATTTTACAATAATTTTGACATTTTTTGACATTTTCAATGTATACTTACAAATATATTTAAAACAAGATTCTATATTTTAATGATATTTTAAAATATTTAATCTTAAAAAATATAAAAATATGTTATCCTTATGGCATACGCATTCTAATGGGTGCATAATTTAAACAAGGGTAAGGAGTTTATTATGGTAAAAAAAATAGCGATCGCAGCATTATGTACAGTATTGGGAACTTCACTTTATGCAAGAGATATTTCATCAGGTGATAAATTTATAGGTTTAGAAGTAGGTGCAACAGAAGTACAAGGTGACACCGCAAGAGGTGATGAATCTGGTGTTGAATTTGGTATTCGTGCCGGAGCACAAACAGAGAAGTGGAGAAGTATGATCCTTCTTAATTATTTTGATAAAAATGATCAAAATACAGAAAAACTTATGATCACTGTTGATTATTTTCCTCTTGACACAACAAGTGAACAATCATATTTTAAACCTTATTTAGGTGTTAATGCAGGCTATATGAACTATGAAGTAAGCGGTACATCTGATGTAGATGGTTTTCTCTATGGGGCACAAGCAGGATTTGTAGTTGAAGTGATGGAAACCATTGATATGGATATAGGATATAGATACTCACTTTCAAGTGCAGATGAATTTGATCATTCAGGTAGTGTGGTTTTTGGAATTAACTACCTCTATTAATCCGTACTTATTCATAATGAAGGAAAAAAAATGAAAAAAAATTGTATATATACATTTATTATTGCTATAGGGTTGATCTTATCAGCTTGTGGTAGTAATAGCAAACCAGATGGGATAGGAGGAGATAACGCTTCAGGGAAGATTATTACCTCTTTACAAAAAATCACTATAGACAGAACAAATGGTAATATAGTTGCAGATATAAATGTATCAAGTACATATACAGATAAAGTAGTTGCGACATTAAATCATATGGATTTAACATTAGGTGGATGTCCACTAGTAAAAGGTTCACTTTTAGTAAATCCTAGTGAAGTAATATTAACATCAGCTTCTCCCTCTGCAAATGTTTCTTTAAATGGAAAGATGGTTGATCCCACATGTACTCCTACATCATATCAGTTAAGTGGAAACAATGCACTTTTAGTGAATGGGAAAACTGTTACAGAAGTATTTACTGCTGTAAGAGGAACTATAGATCCAACAAGTATCATAGAGGAGACATTAAAAACAGTACTTACTGTTATAGACCCTGTGAATAAGATATTGGATATTAATATATCAGGTATACAAAAAGGTATCACAGTGCATTTGGCACAAGGGGTTACAAACGTTTCAGGGAAGAAAATAAAAATTACTACGAATAATATAGAGAGTGGATCTTTTTTTACTTCTTTACAGGAAACAAATTCATTAGGTAACGCAATTTTTGCATATACTGCTCCTGTACAGATAATAAATAAACAATTCAATGTAGAATTTTGTTTAGAAGAGGATACCTCTATATGTGATACTGCAAGTATTAAATTAACTACAGGCAATGTCATAGATAATAATGATACAAATACGACTCCTGATGTTGGAAATGATTTTATAAATTACGGTCTAAAATTTATGACGAATGATGGTAAAAATATTTTAGGACTTGATGAGAGAAAAGTGTTTGTTGTCTCATTGATTGATAAAGATACAAATGAAATTATTGCTCCAAATCAAGTTGAAAAGATTACTATTGAATCAAAAAAGCCGGATGTAATAAAACTTATAGATCCTAGTGATGCAATAGGTACAGCTGTAGCAAAATTAGAAATTTTAGGGAAAAATAGTATTAATGTATATTTGAAAGCTTCGAAAGATATTTCTGGACTTTCTGATATTACAGTCACTATTAATTATAAGAATAAAAAAGGGTATAAGAGAGTTTTATCTGGAACTTATGCTATAACAGTTTTATCTGGACCACCTACAGCATTCTCTATCAACTCAGCCGGTGTCAGTTATAATAGTGTGACTAAATGGTTTGAAAATAAATTTTTAATTTCTGCTTCTGATAAATATAATAATCCTATTAATACTTCTCCGACAATTTCTGTAAGTGTTATGGCAGGATATGCAAAAGATAACAGTGGAAATCGTATAATATATGGACAACATAGTAAAGCTGCAGGTATTTCCGGTAATGTAAATGTAGCCGATAATGCAGTAACTTTGAACAGTGTAGGTGTTTCTCCCTTCAATGATTTTAGTATAGATACATTGCGAGGGGTTGATATAGATAGAGATGTTGTTGCTATTTTTGGTAATGTTCGTACCTATGAGGCAAATGGGAAATGGGAAATTCAAAATATTGATGATACAAGTCATTTAAGTTTAAAAGATGTATATAACGGTAAATCATATACAGGTGTCGGATTTGCAATTGGACATAATTACCGTGAAGACCTGTGTAGTAGTGACTATAGAGAATGGCAAACAAAGGTTGATTCTACAGATGGTTCATATCAATTAGATGAAGAAGGAAAAACATTTGTTACGGTAAAATTCCCTGCTGAATTTATGGTAGGTAAAAAAGTGGCATTAATGGTAAACTTTATAGGTCAAAATCCGGAAACAGGAAAACAGTTAAGAGGTGGTGAAGTAAAGTTTGTGACTTTACATAGTTTTGAGGGTATTCATGGTCGTTTGGTACCTGTTACAAAAGGAACAAGCAAAATAGTAAGACTTTGGGGTGTTGTAGATACCGGTACAAAGGATCGTTGGGCTTTACACAACTCTTTATTTAGCTGTAATACGGTAGATAGTGCGAATATTTCAATCAACTCTATTACAAGGAATGATCCAAATTCTTGTATTCAACCCTATATTGAATATAATGTGACAACAACAAATAATGGTGAAGATGGAAGTTTTGTTCTATCTGATTGTCAGGTTGATAATGAGTTTAGTTTTTAACTCTAAATAGTAACTATTGAGAGTTTATTTCTCAATAGTTACCTTTCCTTCTTTTTTTCAATAGTTTCTACTATAATTTCATAAATATTCCATACTTAGGTAAAACCATATGATAGATTTAAAATATCTCCAAAATAATTTTGAAGAGGCAAGTGTTAAACTTTATAAAAAAGGTGTAGATAGTGTTACAC
>Ga0256827_10003305_pt1 | contig 10256 bp, 12 predicted proteins | sample CV84metaG_FD_185977 | JGI IMG/M metagenome (GOLD analysis project Ga0256827, IMG submission 185977) | Hydrothermal vent microbial communities from East Pacific Rise, Pacific Ocean - CV84 | ecosystem: Environmental > Aquatic > Marine > Hydrothermal vents | place: Pacific Ocean: East Pacific Rise...
CATAGAGAGTATATTTTTCACGATAGAGAGGCCCAGTCCCATGGAATTATCCCAATCATGTGCGCCTGACCGGTAGAATTTTTTAGTCACTTTGCTGATATCCTTTTTGCTGATGCCGCTCCCCCTGTCCACGATACTGATCCTTTTGCCTTCGACCTTGATCAGGACTTCATCCCTGGAGTACTTCAATGCATTTTCTATCAAATTCTTCAACGCGATCTCAATCAATGTACGATCCGCTTTGACACGGAACCCTTCTCCCTCTATACGGATCGCACGTCCCTTATACTTCTCTTTTAAGGCTTGAGAACTCTCCTTTATCAGGGGATAGATATCAAAATTACTCAAGTGAACCCGTGCCTCCCCACTCTCAAACTTGTTCCACAACACCAATCTGCTCAGCAGATTTTCTATCTTCTGACCATTGTCGTAAATCTTTGTCAGGAACTTCTCCCTAAGCACCCGGGAGATATCCGGATCATCATTCAGTGTCTGGGAGTAACCCATGATCACCGAAATAGGATTTCTGAACTCATGTGCAATCGCCGAAAGCATATCGCTGCGCTGACGGTTCTTCATCTTGAGTTTCAAATTGTATTTCTGTTTATCCTCTTCTCTTTTTTTTGCCTTGATGAGTACTTTATTCAAGTTCCGATTGACTGCCTGAAACTCTCTGGTGAGTACACGGGAATCATTTGGCAGATCATCCGCAGCATCGATATTCTTCAGGGAGCGATTGATCCTCTGCAGATACTTCTCCACCCTTTTTGCACCCAGGTAGATCATCCCCAGAATCATTGCGAACGCCAGAATCAAAAGCGACATATCTATCAGTACTGTTTCTCTGCTCTCGAAAAGTGTGGTATAGATAAAATAGAAGAGCAACAGTATCGCTGCCATCACCATACCCACCCTTTTCAGAATATAGGTGGAAATAGTCGGTAGTTTTTGATCCATTCAAACAGCCTGCAAGATAGTGTTACGGAAAACGATGGGGGATCATTTCAACTCTTTTTCTACATCGTCCAGCCAACTATTGAAATCCCCGACATTGAAATAACCGGTCACGCGTAGAAGGATCTTTTTTTTTGCTGTGACGAAAAAAAGTGTGGGAACATACTTCACTTCCGGAAGTTTGGTTCTGGCTTCTTCGCTCTCTTTGTCCAGTCTGACAAGTACGAATCGTTGAAGTCGCCTGCTTATTCCCGGCTCTCCGAACGTACCGTGGATCATTTTCCTGCACCATCGACAGTGTACCCCTTCGACCATGATCATCAGCGGTTTTTTCTCTTTGGCTGCCTGGGCATAAGCACTCTTGAGATCTTTTTCCCAATCGATCTCCGGGGCAGCGAATATCGGACTCAGAGAGAAAAGTATCAAAAGCAGTACTTTGCTCATATTATGCATTGCTGCTATCCCTGAACTGCCTGATCGTTTCGAGAAAAACACGATAGAGTTTCTCTACCTCTTCGATCGATGTTCTCTCGTTCGGTGCATGGATCGTATCGTTGATGACACCAAATTCTACTGTCGGAATACCATACTCCGCCATAAAACGTGCATCACTGGTCCCTCCTGCCGTAGAGTGCGCAGGTTTGAATCCGCAAACTTTCTCAATAGCACTGTCCAGATACCTGACCACTGCGCTATGAGGATCGGTCAGGAAAGGTTTGGCGGACTGATGCAGCTTCAGGTCAAAATTCATACCGTTAAAAAAACGATGTACCAAATTTTTAATATCTTCTATGTCCGTTTTGGTGGAATTGCGTACATTGAACATCATCTTCAGTTTTCCCGGCGTTACATTCGTCACCTCCATACCGGCCCGAATATCCGTGATCACGAATTGGCTTGGAGAAAAATATTCATCTCCTTCATCGAGATCGACCCCGGCCAGGCCAGGCAGCACCTGGGCAACCTTGTGAATAGGATTGATGGATTTTTCGGGATAGGCAGCATGACCCTGCTGCCCATGTTTTTCTATTACACCGTTGATGGAGCCGCGACGGCCTATTTTGATCGCATCGCCAAACTCCTTCTCGCAGGTCGGCTCCGCAACGATACTGTAATCCGGAAGCAACTCCATACTCTTCAGGTGCTCCAGCATGATCCTGGTACCATAGATGGCATCACCCTCTTCATCACTGGTCAAAAGCAGGGAAAGCATGCCATCAAATGTATTTGTCTCTTTGAGCGCCTGAACAAATGCAGCCACGCCACTCTTCATGTCCTGTGCTCCCCGGGCAGTGATCACTCCCTCTTCTATACGCGGTACAAAAGGATTACTCTCCCACCCTTCGCCAGCCGGTACTACATCGACATGTCCGGCAAAACAGAGATGAGGCCCCTCCCCGAAACGCTTGAACAGAAAAAGGTTCTTCACGCCTTCTTCATTTTTCCAGATCGCCTCATATGTGTCAAGGTAGTCACGAATAAAATCGAGTGAGCCTGCATCGTCCGGCGTGACGGACTCATAACTCAGCAATTTGACTAAGAGGTCAACCACATTCATACTTATCCCCGTTCTATATCGCCACGATAGCTGATGATTCCGCCAATATGATTGATCACTTTGGGATGGCCGTTTTGCTTGAAGATCATCTGTACCTGTCCACTGCGGTTATCTGTCCGACAGGTGAATACCACTGTCCGATCTTTGGCCTCGTCCAAAAGCTCTTGCGCCCAATTTTGAAAGGTAGACGTTGGTTTGAGCAGATCAACCCCCTTGATATGGCCCATTCGATATTCCATATCCTCTCGAACATCGACAAGCAAAAAGTCAACTTTGCCCTCTTCGCGCTCTTTCAAAAGCGTCTCCAATTCTTCTGAATTTACGGTACTTTCGTTCAGTAATGTACTCATTTCTTCCTCCAAAAAAGAGAGGGCCTTAGCGCCCATCTCCTGAAATATCCTGTAGACCGGAAGAGGGAAAATACATTATTTTCGCTTAGACCTCACTGTGCTCTTTGACATACTCGGGTGAACAAAAAATACCGCAATGACACTTCCCTTCGTTGGGAACTTCATCATTGATCGCCTGCGGGCAGGGGCAGATACGATTATCTGCACTGACGTGCTTCTCAGGGTTTTCCGGATCTTCAAGCACCATGTAGCAGGGACAGAATCGTCTGCCATAAAGAATTTTATGACGTGCCAGACCCAGTGTAACTCCCTCATTGACATCATGGTTGGGATGATAATCCCAGCCGAATTGCTTGCATACTTTATCAGTAAATTTTTTGGTCTTCTCAAGCTCTTTCAGAAATTCGTCCGAAGCCATATCTATTTGCTGCATACTCTCTCCTTTTGTATTGCTCATACTCGTTGTACTATAGATTTTATATCTTAATGTGATTTAATATATAATAAGAATAGGAACGTAATGAGCAAAAAAAGGAATAACTGTGCAGATTGATAACACTGTATTGGCAAAATTGGAGAAATTATCGCATTTACATGTGAATGAATCGAAAAAAGAGGAGATCATCGGGCAGCTGACAGAGATCGTCTCGTATGTAGAAAATCTATCGGAGTTGGATACTTCACATCTGGATGCCTCTTTCTCGACACTCAAAGGCGGAACTCCGATGAGACAGGATCTCCCGCAGAGTGACCCGGAAGTACCAAAAAGTATTCTCTCACACGCACCGCAAAGCGATGATGATTTCTTTATCGTGCCTGCCATTATCGAATAGGATCCCATATTCCCATGCTCTACTTATTTGGCATCAAGAACTGTGACAACGTCAGAAGGACTGCAAAATTCCTGAAAACGAATCAGATCAATTATATATTTCACGATTTTAGAGAATCGCCGGTCAACAAAAGCATCATTCAGAGTTGGATCGACGCGGGAGCGACGGTCAAGGAGCTCTTCAATACCAGGGGAACACGTTATCGGACACTCAAACTCAAAGAGCATATTCTCAGTGATGACGATAAAATAGAGTGGATGGCAAAAGAAAATATGCTCATCAAAAGGCCTGTGCTGATGCTCTCCGGGACTGTGGTGGTAGGTTACAACGAGAAGCAGATGTGTCAACTCTTTCCTGATCAGGTACTTTCCAAGTAAGGCATGGGCATGCCGGATCCTCTTATCGAAACACTGCTTCGAAGCGTCACAGAGCTTGGAGCTTCAGACCTGCACCTACTTGCCGAAAGTCCACCATTTATACGACTGGATGGCACACTCAAATCTGTTGATTTCCCCGAACTTGCAGGGGAAGAGCTGGAAAAGATCTGTTATACCCTTGTCACCGAAGAGCAAAAACAGGAATTTGAAAGGAGGCATGAACTCGATTTTGCCCTTGACCTGCCTGAACTGGGGAGGTTCAGAGTCAACTTTTATCGCAGCATGGGTAATATCGCTGCTGCTTTCAGAAGTATTCCTCTGAGCATCCCCCTATTGGACGACCTGGCTGCACCGGAGATCTGCAAGGAGATGATCGGACACAGAAAAGGACTCATCCTGGTGACCGGCCCCACAGGATCCGGCAAGTCGACTACACTTGCAGCCATGCTCAATGAGATCAATCTCCGCGAACAAAAACATATCATTACGATAGAAGACCCGATAGAGTTCGTCCACAAGAGCGGGAAATGTCTCTTTTCGCACAGAGAAGTGGGAGAAGATGTACAAGACTTTGCTACGGCACTCAAATATGCACTGCGTCAGGATCCCGATATCCTCCTGATCGGAGAAATGCGTGACAGGGAAACAATCGAAGCTGCACTCACTGCAGCGGAAACGGGACATCTCGTACTGGGAACACTGCATACCTCTTCGGCAGCGGAAACCATCCATCGTATCATAGATACTTTCAGCGGTGACAAACAGGCACAGATCAGAGCGATGCTTGCCGGCTCCCTCCTCGGCGTCATTGCGCAAACGCTTCTTCCCAAAGTCCGGGAAGGTCGCATAGCGGCATGGGAGACATTGATCAATACCCATGCCATCTCCAATCTGATCAGAGAAGGCAGGATACATCAGATTTACTCACAAATGCAGCTCGGTCAGGAAAATACGGGTATGCAGACACAAACCCAATCGATTCTAGCACTCCTGAGAGAAGGAAGAATTTCCAAAGGGACAGCCATTCAATATGCAGATCGCAAGGATGAACTTGACAGAGCTTTAAAGCTATAAGAGTAAGTTGGATATAATTTAGAAAAACTAAAAAATGGCGGGGTGGGCAGATGGAGTTCGGTACATTTGATTTTAACTATTTTGACGCAGTGATCTCTGCGATCGTTGTCATCCTCGGTATCAAAGGTATGATCAACGGCTTTGCCAAAGAGTTTTTCGGGCTGCTTGGCCTTGTCGGCGGTGTTTATATCGCCTCCAGAACCGCAGGGACTGCAGGCTCATTCATCAGCGAACATTTTTACCGGATGGAAAGCGGTGCCGCCATACAACTCGTTGGTTTCATCACCGTATTGGCCATAGTGTGGATCGCTGCCGTTATTGCGGGATCGCTGCTCTCTTCTCTGACGCAGGCAAGCGGCCTTGGACCTATCAATCGTTTGCTGGGTTTTCTGGTCGGCGGAGGCAAATATTTCATCATCTTTGCTTTGATCGTCACCGCACTCTCCAATGTTACTCTGGTCAAAGAAAATCTTGGCAAATATGTAGATAGCAGTATGCTCTATCCCTATCTGCTGAAGACCGGTTCCTATCTGATCAACTTGAGCCCGGACACCTTTAGTTCCAAAGAGGATAATGCCTCTACAGGCTCCGGGGTCATGTCCGCCTCTTCTTTGAAGAAGTCACTGGATCAAAGTCTCCAGGAGCTCGGCACAGATCAGAACAGTACCCCTGGACAGTAAAGAGCGATTTGCATGATAGCCTACCCTAGACTACTCGAAACCTTCAAGCAGCTGCTCAAAGAGAATCAGCTCAAGTTCACACAACAAAGAGAGTTGGTATTCAAGGTGCTCTATGATAACGAAGGGCACTTCACACCGGAGGACCTTTCCGATCTCATCAAAAAACAGCAGCCTGATCTGGCCATCAGTATACCCACGATCTATCGTACACTTGCACTTTTGGAAGAGTCCGGGATCGTCAACTCACTCTCATTCGGTGCCAAGGGCAAGAAGTATGAATTTGGCCTCAAAGAGCATCATGACCACCTCATCTGCACCCAGTGTGGAAAACTGATAGAGTTTCAGGATGAGATGATAGAGAAGCGCCAGAAGGAGATCGCCAGAAGATTTAATTTTAAAATGACAGATCATACCATGAATATCACAGGAATCTGTGAAGCCTGCCAGAAGCAAAACCCATAAACATACCATTTCAGGAGTAAAATTGATATTTAACAACCAATACATTCAAGAGCGTATCAAAAAAACGGAAAAATTGAGAGAGGAGGGGATCAACCCCTATCCGAATCGGATCAAAAGGGGAACGCCCTCCAAAGAGTTTCTCGAAGCGTGCAGCTACCTTAAGGAGGCAGAAACTGAGGACAGAAAAGATGAAAGTAAGATCTATACACTTACGGGAAGGCTTAAATTCATCCGTATCATGGGAAAGGCTGCTTTCGCCAAACTCGAAGACAGCGAGGGGCTTGTGCAGATCTATTACAACAGAGACGACCTGCCCGAAGGCTACTACAACAAGATCAAAAAACTCATAGAAGTCGGTGATATTGTCGTAGTTGAGGGATACCCCTTTGTTACCAGGACGGGTGAATTGACGCTACATTGCAAGCGTATCGAAATCGTCAGCAAAGCGATCTCACCCCTGCCTGAAAAATTCCACGGATTGCAAGATCAAGAACTTCGCTACAGGCAGAGATATCTCGATATGATCATGAACCCGGAGGTAAAAGAGAATTTCGTTATGCGCAGCAGAATCGTCTCCCTGATCCGGCGATTTTTCGAAGAGAGAGCCTTTCTCGAGGTTGAAACTCCTATGATGCATCCGATTCCAGGTGGTGCCAACGCCAAACCTTTCGTTACGCAGCACAATGCATTAGGTGTAGAACGATATCTCCGTATTGCCCCGGAACTCTATCTGAAACGCCTTATCGTAGGTGGTATGGAAGCGGTCTTCGAGATCAACCGAAACTTTAGAAACGAGGGGATGGACCAAACCCACAATCCTGAATTTACAATGATAGAGTTCTATTGGGCATACCATACATATCAAGACTTGATGAAGATCACGGAAGATCTCTTTGATACACTCTTCGATGCGCTTGAATTGGATCGGAAACTGACTTACGGAGATGTTACGATAGATTTTTCGACACCTTTCGCGAAGGTACCTTATATCGAAGCGCTCACCACTATTGGGGCAATTCCGGAAGAGATCACGAAAGAGAGAACGAAAGCATTGGCCTATCTCGCAGAACATAATATCGATGTGGATAAAAATCTTTCCCTGGGTTACCTGCAAGCCGAACTATTCGATGCTTTCGTCGAGGAAAAACTGATCGATCCAACCTTTATCACCGACTTTCCTGTGGAGATCTCTCCGTTGGCACGGCGTTCCGACAGCGATCCGGAGATCACTGAACGCTTCGAACTTTTCATTGCAGGAAAGGAGATCGCCAATGGTTTCTCCGAACTCAACGACCCACTCGATCAATATGAGCGATTCAAGGGACAGGTGGCTGCCAAAGATGCGACTGGTGATGATGAAGCGATGCATATGGACACCGACTATGTCAGGGCATTGAGTTATGGCATGGTGCCTACTGCCGGAGAGGGTATCGGCATCGACAGATTGGTCATGATCCTCACCAACCAGCACTCTATCCGTGATGTTCTGCTGTTCCCCGCAATGAGACCGGAAACGGAGAAAGAACCCGACAATAAAGAGAAGGCGGAATAAAATCTCCGACAAAATCTTAAAATGAATCATAAAAATTGTCGGAGTCAGGGAACTCCGACCTACCAACTACAACAAGCAAAGAAAGGAACACTACACCATGTCATATGCAATCGAAACATTCGATCCTGAGATCTATGAAGCGATCCAAAACGAACTCGAGAGAGAGACCAATCATCTCGAAATGATCGCCAGCGAGAATTTCACTTTCCCGGAAGTGATGGAAGCAATGGGATCCGTCTTTACCAATAAATATGCCGAGGGGTACCCCTATAAACGCTATTATGGGGGATGTGAACATGCCGACAGAGTGGAGCAGCTCGCTATCGACAGAGCCTGTGAACTCTTTGACTGCGAATATGCCAATGTACAGCCACACTCCGGAAGTCAGGCCAATGGTGCTGTCTACGCCGCACTCATCAAAGCCGGAGATAAGTTGCTCGGTATGGATCTGAGCCATGGAGGTCACCTGACCCATGGTGCCAAGCCCAGCTTTTCGGGTAAGAATTATCACAGCTTCACCTATGGAGTAGAGCTCGATGGCCGCATCAACTACGACAGAGTAAAAGATATAGCCAAGATCGTTCGGCCCAGCATCATCGTCTGCGGAGCATCCGCTTATGCCAGAGAGATCGATTTCAAGAAATTCAAAGAGATTGCTGATGAGGTAGGTGCACTGCTCTTTGCAGATATCGCCCATATCGCCGGATTGATCGTTGCAGGAGAACATCCAAGTCCTTTCCCTTATGCCGATGTTGTAACGACCACGACCCACAAAACACTTGCCGGCCCACGCGGGGGCATGATACTGACAAACGACGAAGCGATTGCCAAAAAGATCAATTCGGCTATCTTCCCCGGCTTACAGGGAGGTCCACTGGTACATGTGATCGCTGCCAAAGCCGTGGGTTTCAGACACAACCTCAGTGAGGACTGGAAGCTCTATGCCAGACAGGTCAAAGCCAATGCATCCAGACTTGCAGAGGTATTGATCTCCAGAGGTTACGATATCGTCTCCGGCGGTACCGATAATCATCTGGTACTGGTCTCTTTCCTCGACAGAGAGTTCTCAGGCAAAGATGCCGATGCGGCACTTGGTGCAGCAGGTATCACGGTCAACAAAAATACCGTGCCCGGTGAAACACGCAGCCCATTCGTCACTTCCGGTATCCGCATAGGATCCCCTGCTCTCACCCGCAGAGGAATGAAAGAGAAAGAGTTTGAACTGATCGCCAACAAGATCGCCGATGTGCTCGATCACATAGATGACACAGCACTACATGCACAGATCAGAGATGAGATGAAAGCCCTGGCGCAGAATTTTATCATTTATGACAAAGCCATCTATTAAGGAGTATTGCATAGACTTCGATACACTCAAACTCGAGAAGTCCTACTACTACGTCAAGAGAGGATCGATAGTGGAAAAGGTCGTTTTCGAGAATAGAACATTTTATGCCAAGTTCGAGCGGATCGATGGAGTATTGGATCATACTGTTATTTCCCAGCATCTAGATCGCCAATATACTATCGCTACACCCCTCTTGAAAGAGGGTAAAACTCACTATCTGGTCATTGAATACAGAGGAGTGGATCCTATGCGGTTCTACCATACCGGCAGGCACTTGATGCAAACTTTGATGGAGGAAAACTTCCGTTTTTACCAAGGGAAACGAAAAAATTATGTACAACTCTTCATAGAGGTCGATTCTCTCTCTTTAAAAGATGCGGACGAAAGAGTTCGCCTCCTCTCTGCCGAACTTGAATTGAGGCTTCCCAGAGAATGGAAATGCTTTCCCGATATCACACTCCCGGAGTGCTATAATATCGTTACACTGCCTTACAGCCCATATCCACGATAGACGAATGTCGAATACTGCTCCCTAAATTTTGGGGCAACTCTACTTTGTCTGCACTTATGTAAATATGATATAATATCAAAAATTCAAGCGGAGTCCTCATCTATTATGAAAAAAGATCACAATCTCGATGACTTGATCATCGATGACATCAAGCCAGTCAAGAACAAAAGTAAAAGTGTACTTACCATGATCGCATTGGTGATCGTCGTATTGATCGTTGTGATCGTTGCAACCCGAATGTTCGTTGGGGACAATGAACACAATACTACTGCAGCCGACAACAATGAAGAGGTGATGATCAGTCCGGATCTCCAGCTGGATGACTCCGAACATGATGCAGACGCGGACAAAAAGGAGCTGGAACAACTCTCTTCAATGATGGAAGAATCACTCACGGACAAAGACACCGATAGTGATAAAGGACTCTCCAAGCAGACCGGAACAGAGACAGACAAAGTTGAGAAGAAGAGTGAATCCGTCGAAATGAAGTCCGATGCGACCAAACCCGAACCGGCACAGAAAGAAGAAGTAGCAAGTCCCAAGACAGAAACTGTGAG
>Ga0256827_10003306_pt1 | contig 10255 bp, 7 predicted proteins | sample CV84metaG_FD_185977 | JGI IMG/M metagenome (GOLD analysis project Ga0256827, IMG submission 185977) | Hydrothermal vent microbial communities from East Pacific Rise, Pacific Ocean - CV84 | ecosystem: Environmental > Aquatic > Marine > Hydrothermal vents | place: Pacific Ocean: East Pacific Rise...
TTCATTAAAATTTAACATTTTAAAAATCTCATTAAAGATATATATAATTATTATATCATATAATTTTTTGTTTAATTATCTTATATTTGGCAAATATATATTGTTACCTATATGAGATATATTATTTTTTTCATAATTATTAGCATTAACTCACTTGCACAAACAGATTTAACAATTTTAAATCAAAAAGAAAGTATTTCTTTTACAGGTACTCAAATATCGAAATCGGTTATCACTATTAACAACTATATTGAATATAAAATAAACAACCAAAATGGGATTAACAAATTAAGCTACATTGTTTTGCCTCAACAAATAGACGAAACTTATAAACCAAATTGCACAAAAGTTAGAAATATTGATAGAGCTCTCGATTTTATTAAGATAAACAATATTAAAATAATAGTAGAAAGTAATTCAATAATAAGGGTTATAAATACAGAAAAACCTAAAAAACGATACTCAAAATCGGTAATAAATAATAACGAGATTGATTTTTTAAATTTTATAGAAAAAGATATTGTTGTTAATGGTCAGAAATATATGAACCAACATATAAACACAGAACAATACGGCAACAACACAAAATATATTTATAAAATAGACAATTTAAAAGTTGGCGATATTGTAACTGTCAAGTACGAGTATCAAGCAAATTTCTCCAATAATATTAATACTTTACTTTCAAACCGAAAGTTTTTTCATTCAAAATATCCTAAAAAACATTACGAACTTACTTGGAGTTACAACAGTGAATTAATTGCCGATACATTTTTTGTTAATCACAGCAATTACAAAGTAACTAAAGCCAATGGTACTATAAAAATAAATTGGATTTTCAATAACCTGCCACCTGCATTAGCCGAAATAAATAGTAAACCATATTTAGATTTACCTTGGTTTGGCTTTTTACCAAAACCCGACGACTTTTTAACTCGTGATGTTGATACTTACGAGGCTTATTATTTGCCTACATATTACTATTTAGCAAACCATCGCGAACGAAAGTTTAAAAAGGCAATAGTTGATTCTAAAATTGGGTTACGAGACAAAGATAATTTAGCTATCGATAAGTTGGTAAAGCATTTTAATGATGGAAAAAAATCGGCAAATAATTTACGTTTAATGCAACGATTTATGGTCGATTCTGTTGAATATAAAAATGCTGACAAATATTACGACAGAGAAAAAACAAACACAAAAAATTCTGTAGGTGTTCATATTCGAGATGGAATTATCGAGGATAATAATATTGAATTTATTTATGCTTACTGGCTAAATAAAATGGGATATAATTATTTTACAGCTTATGTTTCCGATAATAGAATTGCAGAAATTGGTAAAAAATATATTGTTCCTGTAAATTCGGAAAATATGCTTTTTATTCCGTATTACGATGATAAATACCCTATGTATATTTATCCGAAACAAGAAATAGGATATTATGCAGATGAACTTCCGTTTTATTTAGAAGGGAATAATATTTTACTTTTAAGTAGTAACGATTATGGCGATATTAAACGAAACTTTGAGAGAAAAACCAAAATATCGAAAACTCCAAAAAGTAAATTTTCTGATAATTATAGAAATGTGAAATCAAAAGTTAAAGTAAATAAACAGGCAAAAGCAATATTTGAAACAAAGTTAGATTTGTCAGGTCAGTTTTCTACTTTAACTCGTGCAGTTTATTTAAAAACACCGACTGACCGTACTATAAATAAACAATATTTAACACCAATTTGGGAAGTTAGTAGTAAAACCGAACTTAACAATATTAATACAACTAAAAGTAATTATTACTATCCTTTTAAATACAGTTTTGATATTAATTACACTGATAATGATGTTATTACTAAAGAAAATAATAGGTATAAAATAAATCTATCTGCTCTAATACATCACATATCTATTGCTAATATTGATGATGAGTTTTTAAATCGTGTAACCGATTTTTATCCTGATTTTATTGGGAAAGACACGTACAATTATTTGTTAGAGTTTGAAGATGCTGTTGAAATAGCAGATGATAATAATATTTCGGTAAGAAACGAATTTGGCTCGTATAATTTTTCTGTGAAACAGATTAACCCAAACACCATTTTAATCAGCAGTATTTTTATTATTAACTCCGAAAAAGTTGATAAAATAAAAATTAAGGATGTTTTTGATATTTACTCTGAGATAAATAAAGTTAAGAATATTGTTATTGAGTTTAATATTAAATAATATCTAAAATTCAATACCAGTTCCAATATCTGCTCTATCCCTTTTTAGTTGTCCAATTATTGAGTTTTTGTCTGTTATATAGTTGAAGGCATATACTTGATATAAAGAAACAAAGTAATTTATATTTTTTTTACTGTAAAAAATAAAACCAATATTATAATCTATTCCATATACGATATTGTAATTATTAATACTTGTTTCTTCTGTTAGTTTTTCAAAATTATTTTTTTCGTAATTTATAGTAGTATTTATTGATAAAGGAAGTTCTGCCGATAAGCCATAATTAAATATTATTCCAAATCTGTTATGTGCAAATTTCCATTTATGAATAATATGTAGAGGAAAAGTTATCGATTTAATTAATATTTGCTCGTCAAAATATTTGTAGTTGTTATTATCTTCTCTAATAGAAGAATATATATATGAAGAGTTATACTTTGCACCTATACTTATTCCAGAAACTTTAGATAAAAAATATGAAGTATTTGCACCTATCCCCCAATAATAGCCTGTTCTTTTTTTTAATATTACCTCTTTATTATCAGCAATATGTATATTGCCATCGTTATGAGACATAACAATTCCTGCAAATAATGAAGCTGTTATTGTAAACTTGTTTTTTGTATATTCTACTGTATTATTATCACTCGAATTAATATTATCTTGCGAAAACGTTAATTGACTAAAAACTATTAATAATAAAAGTATATAGTTTATTTTCATATAATAATTACATCTATAATTTGGTAAATTTAATAAATATTATCCACAGATTTATAGGGTTTTTACAGATTTTTATTTGATATATCTAATATCAACAATAATAATCTAATTTATAAATTATTACCAATAGTTTTTTAAGCATCGTAGATGCGTAATTATGGTAATAACTTTGTACAAACAAAGTGCCGTAGGTACGGCATAAGTAGATTAAAATTTTGTTAAAAGTATGTGCTTACCCATAAATAAACTATTGAGTTCAAAGCAAAATAAATTGCACAGTTGTTTTATAAAAACTAACTTTAAACTCTAAAATCAGATAAAATGAAGAAAATTACATTTGTAATACTTATAATTCTTGGTGTTTTTTTAACGCAAAATGCTAATGCACAAAAAATATATTCGGTTGATACTGAGTATAAAGCAGATATTAAAGTGTATGTTGTAGATGCCGAGTACAAAGCCGATATACTTGTTTATAAAGAAGACGCAGAATATAAAGCAAAAGGGAACGAAGGCAAATGGTATTTTGTTGATGCAGAGTATAAAGCCGATAAAAAAATATTTTTCGAAGATGCTGAATATAAGGCTGATTTAAAAGTTTATTTTGTCGATTCGGAGTATAAAGCAAAATGGAAAACTTCAAGCAAAAAACAATTATTATATTAAACATTTTTAAATATGAGAATTGCAATATTAGATTTAGGAACAAATACATTCAATTTATTGATTGTTGATGCTATTGACAATAAATTCTCTACAGTTTTTAAGCACAAGATACCTGTAAAGCTTGGTTCTGGGGGTATTAACAATAATTTTATAGATTTAAAAACATTTAACAGAGGTGTAAGTAGTTTTGTTGAACTATATAAGCATATAGAAAATAATAATTGTGATATTATTCGTGCAATTGCCACATCAGCAATAAGAACAGCTGATAATGGCAAACTTTTTATCGAAGAAATTTATGCTAAAACCGGTGTAAATATCGACTTGATAACTGGCGAACAAGAAGCAGAATATATTTTTAAAGGAGTAAAAAACACAATAAACTTTCCTAACGAAGACATACTTGTTTTAGATATTGGAGGTGGTAGTAACGAGTTTATTCTAGCCAATAGCAATAATATTATTTTAAAACGTAGTTATAAACTTGGTGTGGCTCGTTTGTTAGATTTATTTAAGCCAGAGGATAGAATATCTGAAGATACAATTATTAAAATAAATAAGTTTTTAGAAACTGAGCTTTCGCATTGTATTAATAATTGTTTAAATAAAAATATTATAAAACTTGTTGGCTCATCAGGAGCTTTTAACACTATTGCATCGTTAATATTTACTCATAAAAATATGGGTAAAATGAAAAACTTGTCTAATAAATTATCCTTAGACGATTTTTACTCGCTTTACGATGAACTTATTAAAAGTAGCTTAATTGAAAGACGAAATATGGAAGGAATGCCACTTTTTAGAGCCGAAATGATTGTTGTTGCAATGATTTTTATTAAATTTATTATTGAAAAACTTAATATAACTGAATTATATCAATCGCGTTATGCCTTAAAAGAAGGTGTGATTTTTGATATTTTAGAAAAATAACACATCATTATTGGTGATAATACGAAAAAATAAAACATGAAAATATTAGTAATAGACGACGAACGAAGCATAAGAAACACTTTAAAAGAGATTCTTGAATACGAAAATTATAAAGTAGACACTGTTGAATCGGGTAAACAAGCATTAGAACTTATCGATAAAAACGATTTTGATTTAGTTTTTTGTGATATAAAAATGCCCGAAATGGACGGTATTGAAGTTTTAAAAGAGATTGAAAAACTTAAACCTGAGATTCCTGTTATAATGATATCGGGTCACGGAAATATTGAAACAGCTGTAGAATCTATTAAATTTGGAGCTTACGATTTTATTCAAAAACCGCTAGATTTAAATCGTATTTTAGTAACAATAAAAAATGCTACCGATAAAACAGCACTAGTTGCCGAAACAAAAGTTCTAAAGAAAAAAGTTAGCAAAAAATACGAAATGATTGGCGAATCGGAGCAAATTTCCAAAGTAAAAGAAATGATTGAAAAAGTTGCTCCAACTGATGCTCGTGTATTAATAACAGGTAGCAACGGAACAGGTAAAGAAGTTGTTGCGCGTTGGATTTACGAAAAAAGTAATCGTGCAAAAGCACCATTTATTGAGGTTAATTGTGCCGCAATACCATCAGAATTGATTGAAAGTGAGCTTTTTGGTCACGAAAAAGGAGCTTTTACATCAGCACATAAACAACGCAAAGGTAAATTTGAGCAAGCCAACGGAGGTACAATTTTTTTAGATGAAATTGGCGATATGAGCCTTTCGGCACAAGCAAAAGTACTGCGAGCTTTACAAGAAAATAAAATTAGCCGTGTTGGTTCTGATAAAGACATAAAAGTTGATGTGCGTGTAGTTGCAGCAACAAATAAAGACCTCAGACAAGAAATAGAGGACAAAAAATTTCGTGAAGATTTGTACCACCGTCTTAGCGTAATAATTATTTCGGTACCCGACTTAAATGACCGTAGAAACGATATTCCGTTACTTGTAAACTATTTTATTTCACAAATATGTAAAGAGCAAGGAGTAAAAGAAAAAACTATTGATAAAAAAGCTATTGCCAAACTTAAAGAATATAATTGGACAGGTAATATTCGTGAGCTAAGAAACGTAATTGAACGACTTATTATTCTTAGTTCAGATAGTATTTCAGAAACTGACGTGAATGATTATGTTGTTTTAAAATAAATTATGAAAAAACGTATTGCATATTTCTTAATTCTATTTTTTCTTATTATTGATTTTAGCTATTCTTTTTATCAATACTACCATACACCACTACTAGGAGATGTTGCCGATGTGGTATTGCCAACAAAAGATTACGGTTATTATAATGTTTTAAAAGACCCATTTGGCTTTGATGTTATTATTAAAGATAAACACTATGCAAATCCAAACAGATTTTTTGCACACAAATTAACTTCAGAGTATTTTTTAACAATTCCAATATTATTACAAAATTTTATTAGTCCTATTAATAGTATTTATTTAGCAAGTGCAATTATTAAATTGTTAACACATTTGTTAATTGTTTATTTATTAACTTTATACATTACAAAAACCTCTAATATCTTAAATATAGATTTTGTTACTGTTGCATTATTAATAACTCCTTTTTTTCAAACTTTTGGATATAACAGATATATGGGAATTATAGATAATTCTGTAATTTACACATTTTTTTACGCCTTACCATTGGGATTTTTATTATACTTTTATTTACCATTTTACAACAACCTCTTTAACAATAAGCCTTTAAAATTTAATTACTTTAAAATTTTATTTTATATATTATTTATAGTCTTTTTAAGTTTTAACGGTCCGTTATTAACTGGAATTGTACTAATTGTAAATACAATTATTCTTTTATTCTTATTTATAACTAACTATAAAAAAAAATTGAATAATAACTACTTAATATATAGAAAAATATATACAGCTTTATTACAAATCCCTCCTACATATTTATTCCTATTTATTTTATTTAATATATTAAGTTTATATTCATTATATATTTCTAAAAATAACACATTAAACTGTGGTAATTCTTTGACAATTTTTGAAAGATATTTAAGAATACCAATAGGCATATATTATTTATTAACACAAAAAATAGGAAATAGCTTACTAATATTTTCAATAATTATCAATTACATTATAATTAAAAAGTATTATTGGAATAATTATGCAAAAAAAATTAAATTACTAATAAAATGGATTATATTATTTACAATAATATATATTTTATTATTGCCCTTAGGCGGATATAGAGAATATCGAGAAAATATAATTAGATACGACACTGTTTTACCTATTACTATTTCGCTAATATATTTATTTGGTTTAACCTCATTTTTTATAATCAAACAAACTCATAAAAAAATTAATCTAAGTTACATAACATATATTTTTATAATATTAAGTATTTATACTATAGCCGATAAAACTAATGAATCTTCATATATATGTGAAAGAAATATAATTGAAGAAATATCAAAATCAAAAGAAAAAATTATTTTATTAAATTCTGATTGCCCCGTTATGGATTGGGAAAAAGTTTATAATAAAGAATTTTCAAAAAAGAATGCCAAATTATTTAAATATTGGAACATAACAAAAACTGAAAAATTGTATTATTATAAAAAATAAATATAAATACTGATGGTTTCAAAAATTATTTGCTTGCTCTGATACACATAATATTTTTATCTTCTTTAATTTTAGGTATGTATATATATCAGCATTTCAGAAAATAAAAATCTAATATACCTCAGAGCTTTTCATCAAACCCTAAATATAAAACAATGAATTTTGATTAAATCAAAACCCATTGTTTATAATGTTTTGTTTACATAAATTTATTTCTTAATAAATTTATTTATTACGTTTCCAATTCTCACAAAATAAATTCCGTTTTGCAAATTCGAAATATCAACTCTTGATTGATTGCTATAATCTGAAATGTTTATTAATACTTTTCCTGTCATATCAAGAACTTCAATATTCATAATCTTTAATTTAGATACTTGAATTACAATATAATTTTGTGCAGGATTAGGATGTATTTTTATTAATGATTTATTTATATCTGTGATAAGTGTAGGATTCTCTGTTGTAAAATTCCACACTGTTGACCACGAACTTGTTGTAACTCCATCGGTTGAGGCTACACGCCAAAAATACTGAGTATTTTCGTTTAAACCAGATAAGGTATTTGTTGTACCTGCAATATTTTGAGTTGTAACACCAGTGCTAAAAGTATTATCTTGCGAGATTTCAAAAATATATTCTGATGCACCAAAAGTGCTGTTCCAACTAAAACTTACCGAAGCATACGAAATATCTGTTGAATTATTTGCAGGACTAATTAGTGTAGGAGCTACCATTACGGCTGTTTCGGTTGTAAAACTCCAAAGAGTTGACCAAGGCGAGTAACCATTCACATTTTCGCCTCTTACTCGCCAATAATATAAAGTATTTGGTGTTAAACTTGTTATAGTTTTATCGGTTAACGATGTGTTTCCCGACCTTATAATACTTGTAAAATCGTTTGTTGTACTTATTTGATATTGATACGAATCTACATTTGAAATTGCGTCCCAATCAATTAAAAACGAACTATATGAAACATCGGTACTATTATCGGTTGGTAATAATAAACTTGGGGCTGTTGTTAATTCGTATTCAGTTTTAAAAGTCCAAGTAACCGACCAATTTGAAGTGTCGGCAGCGTTTCTTACTCTTGCTCGCCAATAATAGTCTTGACCATAACGCATTCCGCTATTGTTTTTATATATCCACGAACCACTAAAATAAGAACCTTGCGAACTCACAAGAAAAGGCGAATCAAAATTTGGTGTTGTATCTAATTCAAACTCATAGTTTGTTGCCGAAGTATTACTCTCTTCAATATCGCAAATTATTGATTGATCTACACTTACATTTGTTGAATTATTGTTTGGATAATCTAGTGTAATATAATCTTTTGTTGTAAAGTTCCAAACAGAAGTCCAAGCTGAGGTATCTACATCGTTACGAACTCTTGCTCTCCAATAATAAGTTGTTCCGTAAAGTAAATTAGAATTGGTTTTATATATCCACGAACCGCTAAAATACGAACCTTCTGTTAATTCGTGCAATGGTGAATCAAAATTTGGAGTAGTATCCATTTCAAACTCATAATTTGATGCCGTTGTATTACTTTCTTCTATATCACAAACAATAGAGCGACTTGTGTATAAGCCTGTTTGATTGTTTGCCGGATAATCTAATGTAATATAATTCTGTGTTGTAAAGTTCCAAACTGATGCCCATGCAGAAGTGTCAGCACCATTGTGTACCCTTGCTCGCCAATAATAAGTTGTTCCGTAAAGTAAATTTGAGTTTGTTTTATATATCCACGAACCGCTAAAATACGAACCTTCTGTTAATTCGTGTAATGGGGAATCGAAATTTGGTGTAGTATCCATTTCAAACTCATAGTTTGCTGCTGTTGTATTATTTTGTTCAATATCGCAAATAATAGAATGACTTGTATATAGACCTGTTATACCGTTTGTTGGGTAATCGTTGGTTATACCATTAATTGTTGTAAAACTTCTCACTTGTGACCAAGCTGAAGTTTGAGTTCCATCAGTTGCTTTAACTCTCCAGTAATATGTTACACCATAATGTAAAGAAGTTGCATCAAAATTTGACTTACCAATATATCCACCATAAGATGACGAATAATACGAACCGGCAGAACTTGAATACATTGGTGAATCGAAAGTTGGAACAGTGTCTAGTTCAAAAGTATAATTATTGTAATCGGTTATTCCGTTTACAATATAGCATTGAAGCGAACTAGTTGTATATAATCCCACAGAACCATCACTAGGAGTTTTTAATGTAGGTGCATCAATAGCAAATAAATTACTAAATAAAAATGTTGTAAATACTAAAATAAATTTATACATGATTTTTTGTTTTTTTAATTTTGATGCAAATTAACAACACTTAAAAATAAATATTAGAATTTTAGTTTAGTCAGAATATCTACATTTTTAAATTTTGTGTAAATAATCTCACTACACCTAAAAACACTAATAGTTGAATATTAACAAATTAAGAGTTTAAAAATCTCAACTTTAAAGATTTCTAAAATATTCGTGCAAATTAATATTTTGGTCTAATTTGAGTTTTTTTCTTAACCTGTAACGGTTTGTATCTACACTTTTTGATGTAATATGAAGTATTGAAGCTATTTCTTTTGATGATAATCCCATTTTTAAAAGAGATGCTAATCGTAATTCATTTTCTGTAATATCAGGATGTACTTCTCTAAGTTTGAAATAAAAGTTATTATTTATTTGGTCAACCTGAGCTAAAAATTCCTCACTGTTTTTAATAATCTGAATTTTATTATTAATATCGGCTAAGATTGATTGTAAACTATCTCCAATATTTTTTTCCGATATATTTTTTTGTAGCTTTTTTAAATCCTTTTGAATTTTAATAATAAAATCATTTTTATCAACAATGTAGTGAGCAAAGTTTTGTAATTCAGTATCTTTATAGTTTATTGTTCTAGTTAATTGTGTTTTTTCTGATTCTTTATCCTGAATCTTTAATAATAACATTTTCTTTTCTGCTTCGGCAATTTCCTTATTTTTTTGTTCTAATTCTTTCTTTTTATTACTTCTGTTTTTAAATAAAATTAGTG
>Ga0256827_10003307_pt1 | contig 10253 bp, 12 predicted proteins | sample CV84metaG_FD_185977 | JGI IMG/M metagenome (GOLD analysis project Ga0256827, IMG submission 185977) | Hydrothermal vent microbial communities from East Pacific Rise, Pacific Ocean - CV84 | ecosystem: Environmental > Aquatic > Marine > Hydrothermal vents | place: Pacific Ocean: East Pacific Rise...
TCTATTAAAACCCATACAGAGGCATTTACATAACTTACTAACGCCAATAATAAGAAAAAAGTTGGAAATGTTAAGAAAAGGTCAACAATAACAACAAACGATTTATCTACAATACCTCTAAAATAACCTGCAATAGACCCGATAATAAGTCCTATTATAGAAGCTATAAATGCACTTCCTATACCTATACTTAAGGAAACTTTCCCACCCTCTATCAAACGGGCTAAGATATCTCTTCCTAATCTATCTGTACCTAATAAATGTTCAAAAGATGGAGAAACAAGGATATCTGTACTATTTAAGATATATGGATTCACTTGATAAATAAAATTTCCAAGAAAAGAAAAAAGAAAAATCAGAATTAAAACTAAAATACTAAATAATGGATACTTCACTATTTACTTTCTTACTGTTTTATACCGAGTAAAGTTTGCATCATCTGATCTATAGTAGTTATGACTTTTGCAGCTGCACCATATGAAGTCTGATATTTTATAAGATTTGTCATCTCCTCATCAACACTCACTTTTGATACAGAATTATATTCTAACTCTGTTGCATTAAATTGGGCATTTACTGTTTCATTTTTTGTAATTGCTGAGTTTGTAGAGATACCAACATATGTTGCAGTCATATCATACATACCATTGATAGTTGTGTTATATACTGTATTTCCAACTTCAAAATCATACTCTTCAAATTGTTGTTGAACCATATCAAGAGCAACTCTACTATCTCCTGAAGTAGAAGAATAACCGGAAGATATTTTTGTTGGATTATCTCTTAAATCTTTAGTTAGTCTTATAGTGCTAGCACTATCTCCATCAAAATATCTACCAAGACCAAGAGCACCGGCAAAATTTGTTCCTGAAGAAAATGATGCATCTGCTAATTTATCTACAATTGAAAAAGTATATCCCTGTGCTTCACTTTGAGGATTTACACTTAAATCAAGTCTAAGTTCACCTGTTGATGATTTTTGATAATTAAAAAGCATAAAATTATCGACATCATTATTTGCATTACCATCATTATTATCATCAATATTTGCTTTTATTTGATCTTCTATAGAATCTAAACCTTTCAATGATGTACGCTCATTGATTTCTATGCTTCTTCTTGATACTTCATTCCCATCTATATCATATATAACGACATCAAACTCTCCAGTATTTATACCTACATCAGAACTAACAAGGGAACTATTTGAATCTATATTTAATATATTTGATTGTTTATTTGTTGTAGCACTCTGAGCATATATATTGTTTGTTGTTTGTGCTAAACCTTTTGCAAATGCATCAAATTGGCTAATTGTATTTTGTATAATACCATCTTTTGGAACACCACTAGTTGTATCTATAACACCACCTCTAAGATCAAGAATAGCGCCAATTTTACCATTTGTTATATTCTCTTCCATAGGTATTAAAACACCATCTTGACGTTCATAAGATATAGAATAAAATCCATTTTCATTTGTATCTTTAGAAAGTTTCAATGGATGATAAGTTGCACCATCAACTATATTAAAACCATTTATACTAAGTGTATAACTACCTGTTTTAACATTAAGATTAGTATCCACTTTTATATCTGAAGTAAGATCACCAGGACTAACATCTGCACCTATAAGTTTAGATAAACTTCTCTCCATAACATTTCTACGATCTCTTAAATCATTTGCGCTATATATACCAGCAGCCTCAGCAGTATCTATAGATCTATTTACATCAGCCAACTCTTTTGCTAATCTATTTACTTCATCAACATTTACGGAAAGTTTATCATTTATCTGATGTTGTAAAGTTTGAATTTTATCTTGTGTAGAAGCTATATGTCTACTTAGTGTTTCCGTTTGACTTGCTAAAGCTACTTTTACAGCATCATTATCAGGATTATCTGCAAATGTTTGCCACATATTATAATACTCTGCCAAATCAGCTTTTATACCAACACCATCAATCTCTGGAAAATATGTTGACAACTCTTCAAGAGTTTGTTTTTCAAAATCACTATATTCTTTATCTGCAGAAACTCCACTATATCTATCAAAAACAAAATTGTCAAAAACTCTTTTTATATCTTCAACTTGTGTTCCATTTCCAACCTGACCAGGTCTTGAAGATATAGGAGTAGCTGCTGCTGTTACCACTCTTTGTCTAGTATAACCTTCATTTTCAGCATTTGCTATATTATGTCCAGTTGTATTTATTCCAACTTGTGCGGCACTAAGACCAGAATATCCAATATTTAGTGAATTAAAAATAGAAGGCATATCACACTCTCACTTCTAGAAAAGATGGATTTTTAGATGCCACTTTATTATAACCTTGCATCTCTGTAGGCACCAATCTTTCTAAAAAATTATTATAAAGATTACTAACTATAAGAACATATTTTGCATATTCTTTATTTGTATCACGGAGATTATTTAACTCGGTTTTGAGTTCCCCTAAAAGTTTATGCTGTTCTTCGCTTAGTAACTCTATTAGCTCAACATCAGGATTATTTGTCATAAGAGTAGATATCTCATGGTCAATCATAGCTTTTTTAGCTTCAAAACTTTTTAATTTTTCCTCTTTCAAAGGCAATCTATCAAACTGAGAATCATGTTTTGCTTCTTTTATATCATTTATGTCAGATTTAGTAATCTCTATGATGTCCCTTAAATCTTTTAAGGCATTATTTAAATAATACGATAACATAACACTCTCCTCACATTTTTTTTAATTTACCTAAAATAGCAAATCATCCGCCATTTTACTTGATAGTTGATCTATATCTACTTTATAATTTCCAGAGTTTATAGCAGCTCTAAACTGATCAACTTTGCTTGTTTTGGAACCTTGTTCACCTTTGGTTACACTAGACGACGATTTAACATCTTTAGTTTCACCAAAATTACTTGCATATGCAGTACGCACAGCTGCAGAATTTGTTTGAGAAATCATAATTTATCCTTTATGTTTATAGCTTTTTTCCATCTACAACTATATCGACATATATATAATTTTATAAACAAAAATTATGATTTCTTCTGACTTAAAAAATCATATAACATTTGAGAAAAACCAAAGCTACCTGCACTTGCTTTTGAAAGTTCATCTCTATACATAGATTTATATATTTTATCACCTGGATCTTTCTGTGATGAAAAAAGATTCTTATCATCTTTCATAGAATTATCTAGTAACATTTTTATAATAACAGATTCAAATGCATCTGTTTGGGCTTTTAATGCTGTATCTTCAGCTTTTTCATCTATTTTTGGCGTTAGAGAACTATTTTGCATAGCTAATTGTACCTGAGATGATATTGTATTTATTCCGTAACTCATTTTATATCACCATTAAGTCTGCAGAGATACTTCCTGCACTTTTCATAGCTTCAAGTATAGAAATTATATCTTTAGGTGTAGCCCCTAGTTTTTGCAAAGAACGAACAAGATTTGCAACTGTTGTTGTGCCCTCTCTTGTGTATACTTCATTTTGATTTAAACCTATAACAAGATCATTATCAACTTTTATAGAACCTGTTGGACTTGAAACCTGTTTTTGTTCAACTACTTTTATAGTTATATCACCTTGAGTTAAGATAATAGGTTTTAACTCTATATTGACACCAGCAACTATAGTTCCAGTCCTCTCATTTATAATAATTTTATTTTTAGGAGTATAGTTCATATCTATATCTTGAACTTCAGCTAAAAATTCAATCATAGATCTATTTTTCGGGCGTTGTAATTTTATACTTCTAGAATCCATAGCAACTGCGACTTGTGTATTGTAAAAATTATTTATAGCTTTTTGAACAGATACTGCATTCTTAAAATCTGATTCTTTTAGAGATAGTGTGGCATAATCTTGATGAAAAAGATCTATATTTATCTCCCTTTCTATAAACCCACCATTATAAACTGTACCAGTTGTAGGATGAGACTCACTACCTGCTCCCCTTACATTTCTACCACCAATACTTATTGAACCTTGTGCAAGTGCATATATCTTACCATCCACTCCTTTTAAAGGCGTCATAAGAAGTGTTCCACCTTCTAGTGATTTTGCATCACCTATAGAAGACACAACAACATCAAACTGATCACCCTGTCTAGCAAAAGGTTTCATAGTTGCAGTTACAACAACTGCTGCAACATTTTTAGATTTTATATCTATTGGTTTCATATCTATATTCATAGCTTTTAACATATTTGATATAGATTGAAGCGTAAATTTTGAGGTAGTTCCATCCCCAGTTTTCTTTAAACCAACAACAAGAGAATATCCTATAATTTGATTTTCTCTAACGCCAACAATGTTTGAGACATCATCTATCTTAGTAGCAAACACAGAGGAAACAAATAGTAAAATAAGTAATATAAATTTCATAACTAAATCCTTAATTCATAAGGAAAATAGCAATTTTTATTCCATATTTCTATCAACTAGATAAGTTAAAGTAGTATTTCCAAATTTTTTAGACTTTCTAACACAAAAAGAACCTAGTTTTTCAGGTATCTCAAGTCCAGTCATATGCTCTATAATTATCATTTTTACAACATCACAAGGTAAAGATGATATAAGTTGTATAGTTTTATCATATATATCTTCCATCCCCTCTCTGATACTAAATGGAGGATCTATATATATATACGCTTCTTCTGATGTTTTTTTAAGTTTTAATACAACTTGTTTAATATTTTCAAAACTATCACCTGCAAATACTTCACATAAGGATGGATCTGTTTTTTTTATATTTGATTTTAAAACCTTTAAAGCATCTCTATCTTTCTCCATAAAGTATATTTGTTTAGCACCTCTACTAAGTGCTTCAAGACCTATTGATCCACTTCCAGAGAAAACCTCAACAAAAGTCGCATCAACTATATCAAATTGTAAAGTATTAAAAAAAGATTCCAAGACTATAGACTTTGAACTTCTAGTTGTAACTTTACTTGGCAAGTCTAAAACTTTACCTTTGAACTTTCCACTTATTATCTTTTTTGTTAATTTATTATTTTTCATAAAATGCTTTTACCGCTCTTATAATATTTTGTTGATACTCCATAGTTAAAAACTCTATCCTTTTTTCAAGAATTTCAAAATCCAATGATTCTGAAACAGCTTTCTCCTCTGATTCTATAACTTTTTCACCATACATCTCTTTATATTTAGCTTCTAACGCCAATATAAGCTGTGATTTTGAAAAAGGCTTCTTTAAATCTGCATCATCATCAACAGACACATAGAAACATTTTTCATTATTTATACATTTTGTATCTCTTACAACTATATCACTCTTTTTTACAGAACTTAAATAGTGTGATAAAAACATCTCTAAAGATTTTTGTAACAATGGTGACTCACACTCAACTGCAACTCTCATAATTATCCTTGTAAATAATACTCTATAGAGTATCTCATATCTTCATCCAAATCTTCTAAATTTAGCATCCATATCAAGTAGCTACTATCATTCATAGCTATATCTTCTATATACCTACCTTGATATTTTCCAAATCCAAACTTATCTAATAATACTTTTTTTTGACTGAGTTCTTTCATCTCTTCAAAAGAACTTATCTCTAAAAGATACTCAAACAATAACTTAACAACAAGTGCATCGCTTAGAGCATTATGTGCCACTAAAGCATCTTTGATACCACACTTTTGTAGCTCATCATCCTCTTTTTTATATAGCTTCAATTCGTATCTTAAAACTTGCAAAGAAAACAGTTCACACTCAGGTATCAAGTGTTTTACGCTTCTGAGGGTATCTATAACATTACCAACAAATTCAAATCCAGACAAAGATAGTTTTTCCATATCAAATTTAGCATTATGAACAACTATAGTAGAACTAGCCTGATTTTGTTCCATTAAGAACTTAAAAGATTGAGTATCTTTAAATGTAGGTTTATTTTTAATCATCTCATTTGTTATATGATTTATACTTGAGGCTTTAGGTGGTATCTTTTTGCCTTCATTTATAAGTTCATAAAAAATAGTAATCTCACCACTATCTCTAACGCCAATAATACCAATAGAACATATTTTATCTTCGTATTCTAAACCTGTTGTTTCAAGATCTAAAAATATCAACATTTGACTATCCTTATCTCACTTGCTCTAGCTCCAAGAAGGATAAAAGACAAATAACCTCCAAAAAGGATAAAGATAAACAATACATATATGTTAAACCATTCAAACAAAGAGGTTAAATTTGTAAAAATATATGTAAATACCAAAGATAAAACCATCTCTGAACCAACTAGCCATATCAATAACATAAACCACTTTCTCCATACCCTAACTAAATCTCCGTATCCTACCACTTCTATACTATCTGATATAGATTTTTTTGGACATTTTAAAAGTTTAAAACTATATCCGTTCTCACAACTGTTAAAGATATACTTAACACTTCTAAAGAGTGCTATAAGAAGTGTTAAACTCCAAAGTATTCCAAACCAAAAATAAAATAAATCTCCTAACGCCAATAATACTTCATCTGTTAGTTTTGGTAAATCTTGTTTCATATATATATACAAAGAGATTCCAAAAGATGATATAGATGCCAAAACAACACTACAAAAAGTAATCCTTAAAACCCATTTTATCCATATTAAAAGATAAAATTTATTCAACACTTTTCCTAAAAGAACCAAGCATACTATGATAATGTTCCAAGGTCATAAAACTTTTTTCAAATCTATATCTAATTATAAACTCAACAACTTTATCTTTAAAGTCACTATCTACATTTTCAACACGACCATAATATGCCAAAGATATATTTTTACTCTTCACTGCAGCAGTTTTATCATAACTTATAGCTAAAACTTGAAGATATTTACCCTCTTTTATCTCACCTAGACTCTCATTTAACAATGATGCACCAGAAAGATTTATAGCTTTAAAAGAAAAGATATCATCAAATGTATCAACTTTTTTATCTATACCTATATCTTTGTACAAATTTTCCAATATTTTAAGATTATTTTTTCTTGCCAACTCATAACTTGATATTTTATTTGTAAGATTTTTTAATCTATCTAATGCAGTACTCATATATTTTATCCTTTATTTTCATATAAAACTATATCAAAAAAAGAATAATTTTTGCTTAATTAATGTATAATTTGTAATAATTTGAACAAGGGGATATAGATGAGCACCTTAAAAACTTTTTTAACACTAGCTGTACTAACCACTACTTTAATATCTAATGATGATATAAGTATAGAAGATGACTTCTTACAAAGCTTAGATGAAGTTAGTGAGATAGCTACAAAAACAAAACTAAATATAGATGATTCACCATCTTTTATCACAATTCTACATTCAAACAAATTACAAAAACTTGGTATAGAAACAGTTTTTGAAGCACTTGGCCAAGTACCTGGTGTACAACTAAAAAGAGAACCATCAGGTGTACCTGTAGTAGTATTTCGCGGAGTTTCACAAAAAGGTGAAGTGAAACTTATGATAGATGGTGTAACTATAAATAATGCATATCGTGGATCCATTTATTACTATCTTGACTTTCCTATAGATATGGTTGAGAGGATAGAAGTTATAAGAGGTGCTGGTTCTATACTTTATGGTTCTGGTGCCATAAGTGGGGTTGTAAATATCATAACAAAAGCTTCAACTCAAGATACAAAAAACAACCTTTTTATATCTGGAGGAACATATGACAACTATAAAGGTGGAGCTATAGTATCTACAAATATCTCAGATGTAGATATATCTTTTGATGCATATTATAAAAAAAGTTCCAATTTAGAAGATAAGATAGATAGACATTTAGATGATTACTCATTAGGTATAAAGATAAATAATGAAAATTTTGGACTGATTGCAAGGGTGAAAACATCTGAAATAGGCAATGCATATGGACTCCTTGGTGTACCTGATAAAAATAAAAATAAATACCAGAATGAAAACAATAGTATCTTTACTCAGTTATCATATACTGATAAAATTTTTAAAGAAACAACAATAAACGCTTTGGCTGGTTTTAACAAATACTCTCAAAAAGTTGAAGCTGCTCATCCAAAAATACCTGCAAATGCGATCAACACACAATATGCCGAAAATTCATACTATGCACAAGTAGACTTGATCTCAAATATCATTGAGAACAATGAACTTCTTATCGGTATAAGATATGAATCAGCAAAAACATGTAAAAGTAAATGGGACATAAATTCACACCCATTGGAACCTATATCTTCTCCTAATGCAAGTAGAGGCATAACATCTATATATCTAAATGATATGTACAATATCTCATCATCTATGGATATCTCTGCAGGACTTAGATTTGATGATTATTCAGATTCTGGAGACAACTATTCACCAACTATAGGTATGATTTATAGAGCTACACAAGATTTAAAACTAAAAATACTTTATGCTCATGCTTTTAGAGCTCCATCTTGGATAGAATTAACTTCAAACAAAGACTTAGAAGCTGAAGTGTCTAATTCTATAGAAGCTGGAGTTATTTATAAAAAAAGTTCAGACCATATACTAAGATTAAACTTTTACCACACAAACCTTGACAATATGATAACAAAGGTTAAAAAATATATCCAAGAAGAAACTACAACTTTTAATGGTGCTGAACTTGAGTATGTTTATAGTTATGATAAAAAACTTGATTTAGATTTGTTGGCTAGTTATATAGATGCAAGGGATGTTCATGATGAAGTGCTACCTGATGTAGCAAACATTTTAGCTTCAGCATCTATGATTTATGATTTGGACAATGGCATAAGTTTTGGTTCACTATTAAAATATATATCTAGTTCTAAACGTTCAGATACAGATACTAGAGATGATTTTAAAAGCAGTCTTATATTTGATGAAACTATATCTTATGAATTTAAAGATTTAACTGCAACTTTTATCATTAAAGATCTTTTTGACCAAGGTACTTACTATGCTATGCCTCAAAGTAGAGGAAATGACTTTTATGATACCGGACGAAGCTTCATCTTAAAAGCAAGTATGGAGTTTTAGAATGAAAATATTCTTGATTGTATTTATACTATGTAGTAGTCTCTTTTCTATGAGTATAAATCACTCTTTACTTAAAGTTCACGCAACATTACTACCAAAAATATATCTTATGGAATATGATGTAGACAAAAAAATAAAAAACGACACTATAGACATAAGTATATTTTATACTCAAAATACTTATAAATCTGCAAAAGTTTTAAAAAATATGATTTTAGAAAAATATAAAGATGGTATAAAAAAATATAAAATTTCTATCCATACTATCTCATACTCTTCATCAAATAAGCCAGATTCAAATATATACTATCTTTTACCAACATCAAAAGAACATATAAGTAGTATGGTGAAAAAAGCCAAAAAAACAGGAGCTTTGACATTTTCCTACCTTGAAGACGACCTACATCATGGTGTTATGATATCATTAAATGTATCAAAAAAGATAAAACCGGTTCTCAACTTAGATGCCATAAAAGAAAACAAAATATCATTAAGGCCTGTTCTTATTAAAATATCTTGTATTTTTCATAAAAAAGATCCTCTATGTCTATCTGAGCAAATGTTTATAAAGTTCATATCATGATCAAAAAAATCAATTTTCACTCTATCATTTTTAAAACGATAACATCTTTGATGATATTCTCAACTGTATTTATACTTATCGTTACTTCTGAAGTTAAGAATGTTTTTACATCATCTTATATGAACTTGGAAAAAGATAAAGTTGAACTAATAGCTAAACATATACAACCACAACTTGCATTAAACCTTAGCTATGATTTTTCTAAAGCAATAAATGAAATTATCAATAAAACACTCGAGAATCCAAATGTTTTACTTATAGAGATAAAAGAGGATAAAAATCCAAAAACAAAAATTTACACAAAACAAAAATTTACAAAACAAGAATATATCAAAAACAATGAATTTATAAATACAAAAATACTAAGAGACCCTGTTCTTGATAAAAAAATAGGTGAATTTACAATAATATACTCAACTAAAAATTATCTAAAATATATAAAGCAATTTAATGACTGGTTTTATTGGAGTGTAGCATCATTTTTAATGGCTATACTAATTATGGTCTATCTTTTATATAAATCACTAAAAAATTTGACTATATTAGATAAAGCACTAAAAGCTTTTAATCCAAAAAAACCTAAAAAACTTGAACTACAAACATCCAACAAAGATGAAATATCCTCTATATCAGATTCAGCA
>Ga0256827_10003308_pt1 | contig 10250 bp, 11 predicted proteins | sample CV84metaG_FD_185977 | JGI IMG/M metagenome (GOLD analysis project Ga0256827, IMG submission 185977) | Hydrothermal vent microbial communities from East Pacific Rise, Pacific Ocean - CV84 | ecosystem: Environmental > Aquatic > Marine > Hydrothermal vents | place: Pacific Ocean: East Pacific Rise...
GAGTTTCCTGATCAGGTATCAACAACGCATCATTGTCCTCTCCATTTTCCACTGCAGTAAATAAATAAAGTAGCTACCCCACTATATTATTTTAACAATCTTCTGCCTCCACCAAAAGACCAAGAGGTAATACTATAATCTTCGAGTATAGCAACAGCTATAGAAAAAAGTTCAGACTGGGAAGAAAAGTTAAATTGAGGTGTCATGCAAAGGATCGTAAATCAAAACCACGATTGTTTAACCTATGGTGTATTTGATCTAAAGTATTTTTATTTATATTTTCTTGTGTCATAAATGAATGAATGACTTCTCTTGGTATTTCATTAAACAAACGTAAATAGAGATGAATGTAATTTTCATCAAAACTTGAAAGGATAGTTCTAAGTGTAATACTATCTATCTGTTTACTTCTATCGTATGACCAATTTATGAAAGTTAATAAAGGATGGTTACGAGTATGTACAATGCTTGGTATTGGCATATCTGAATTTCGTCTTCTATAGTGAAGCATACTCGTCTCCTTATATTTTTTAGTGTTTAATTATAGCACAAAATTCTAGGAAATTAAAAAGTTGAAGCTATACTATACAGCTAATACTTACATTTAGACTTACATTGGTAAAAAACTTTGATGAAAGTATAAATGAAAGAGTCTTTTTTAAGATAGGATATTTGAAGGAATAATGTGATTGAAAAAACTGTGGATTATTAGTATGCGTATGGTGCTCGCTACAGGACTTGAACCTGTGACTTCCACCATGTCATAGTGGCACTCTACCAGCTGAGTTAAGCGAGCAATTTTAAGAAAAGAATTATATCTAAGAGATACTTTAGGGAACCTCTAATACCTTTATAAAAATTTGGAGTAGGGGTTTTAACCCCGCTTAACGGGACTGAAGTCCCTGCTCCATGTATTTAATAGGATTAAATTTAATTTTTGCAGACCCAAGCACTCTCTTTACATAGTTTGTCTAAATATTGACTTGCTTCACTTTTCCCTGCATTTAGAGCTTTTTTGAAATTATCGTATGCTTTCATTTTATCGTTAGGGATATTTTCTCCCCATGCATACATGACAGCAACATTTACTTGAGCATTTGCATCACCATTTTGAGCAGCTTTTTTAAAGAGTTCAAATGCCTTCTTTTGATTGTGTGGTATATTTTTACCTTCAAGATAGAGAGCTGCAAGGTTATTGTAGGCTTCTGTTACTCCACCATCAACAGCTTTTTCATACCAGAACTTTGCTCTTTCATGAGCATGAGCATTTTTATCTTGCATGCTATGGTATAGTTCTGCTAGATTGTATGCAGCAGGGGCGTTACCTTGTTGTGCAGCTTTTTCATACCACTCCATAGCTTGAGAAATGTCTCTTCTTACACCTTTACCATTGGCATAAATCATGGCAACATTGTATTGTGCTTTTGCATCTCCACTTTTTGCTAAGGAGTAAAAACTGTTTAGTGCTTTGATGTATGCACCCTTGTTGTAGTCATCTACTGCTGTATCAAACTCGCTTGACCATGCACTCACTACTAAAAAAAGTAATATTAATATTTTCTTCATATCTGCCTCTAATCTATTGTCTCTGCTATAAATGTTTTTGTGACTTTCCCACCAAAACGATATACATCATCTTCATAACTTATGTAAAGTTCATCACCACTTTTAGGATGTACTTTTACCTGATTTGGAACTTTACCCTCTTTATGGTTACGAATAAAACAGGCAACCATTCCAGTGCCACAAGCTAGAGTTTCATCTTCAACACCACGTTCGTAAGTACGTACATACATTACCTCATCTTTTACTTTACAAATGTTTACATTTGCATTGTATTTGTAGCGAAGTTCTCGTAACTCTTCTATGTTGAAATCTTCAATATCATCTCTTACCACTACAAGATGAGGTACTCCAGAGTCTATGAGCCACCATCTCTCACCATTCTCTTCAATGTCATCTCTAATAATATCTGGTTCTACCATATCACTCACAACATATAAACCGTTAATAGTTGCCCTAATAATCCCAGCCCCTGTTAAAAATTCTGCTTTTCCATCTGTAGATATGCCTTTTTCATGTGCATAGTGTGCAACTGCTCTACTAGCATTTCCACACATATTTGCATGAGAACCGTCAGAGTTGTAAAATTCCCACTCAAAATCATACTCAGAATGAGGAAGAAGAACAACTAATCCATCTGCACCAACTCCGTTTTGTCTATGGCAAAGTTCTCTTGCTAATTGTGATCGATCAGACTTTTCCTGTGCAATGAACATTACAAAATCATTTCCATTGGCAGAGTATTTGGTTACAGTCATATAAAGTCTCCTAGTATCTCTTCTCTTATTCTTTCTGTCTCATACTGCAACTGTTTTATAGTGCCTGAATTATCAATGATATAAGTTGCATTTTGTCTCTTCTCTTCAATATCTATTTGTGCATCTATGCGAGAGAGAGCTTCCTCTTCACTGTAACCTTCTCTCTCCATAAGTCTTGTTAATTGCTGCTCTTTTGTTGCATAAACAACTATAACATTCTCTATGGCATAGCGTCCACCCTCAAAGAAGAGAGGAATATCTACAATATATGGCTCTGATCGTTTGTCTAGTTTCGTTGATTGTTTAACTATTTCATCGTAAATATGAGGATGAAGCAGAGCTTCTAAAGTTTTTCTTTTTTCTTGGTCTGTGAAGACAGTAATACCCAATGCTTTTCTGTCAACTTTACCATCTACAATAAACTCTTCACCAAATATTTTGCCAATCTCTTGATGTTTATTGTTTAAGACTTCATGTGCAACACTATCGGCATCTATTACATGAAAACCTTTCTGTTTCAATATCTCTACTGCCGAGCTTTTCCCGGTAGATATACTTCCTGTTAATGCTATAGCATATTTAAATAACATTTTCTTACCACTTTCTAAAAGATTTTAACTGCATATTATCATAATGATATATATCATTTCTGAACTGTAACTCACCATTGTAATCTACCCATGCAGTTAGGTAAACAACGTCAACTGGTACTTTCTCATTTAACTTTAAATAGGAGTTCTTTTTACCTTTTAAAGTTTTTTGTGATTTATCAAAATCTACATTACTGTTAAAGGTTGAAAAAGTTCTAAGTAGCTCTCTCGGTTTGTGCAAACGTATGCACCCATGAGAAAATGCTCTTCTATTTCGTTTGAAAAGGTGCTTAGTTGGGGTGTCGTGCATATAGACTGAAAATTTATTTGGAAAGAGGAATTTTACTTTGCCTAAAGCATTTTTATAGCCCGGAATTTGAGCAAATCTATAAGGTACTGTTTTGCTATATCGGTATTGACTCCAGTTAACAGAACCACCACTAACTTTTTTTGCACCTCTGCCCCACCCTGCACTTATCTCTATTCCTCTTCTACTCATTGCATTTGGATTTTTCATTAATTTTGGAATCATCTCTTTTTGAATAATACTTTTTGGTATATTCCAGTATGGGTTAAGAACAATAGTCTCAACAGTATCGGAGAAAATAGGAGTTGGGTGGTTTGGTTTACCTGTAATAACCCTCATTGTCTGTATAAGTTTTCCATCTTCTTCAAAGTAGAGTCTGAAATCTGGAATATTTATGATGATATGTCTTTTTGAATCTCTCTCATGTAACCACTTAATACGATCTAGGTTTAAGCGAATAGTAGTTATGCGTTCATCTACACTTTTGTTTAACTCTTTGAGTGTTACACCACCTACTACTGCATCTTGTTTCAGTCCTGTACGTGCTTGAAAATGTTTTACAGCTTTTTGAAGGCATTTATCATAGTGGTTACTCTCTTCGCTACCATCACAAGTTTTGTAGTCTCCTGTTATGCGAAGTCTATCGCGAAGGGAGAATACACCTTCGGAGTATCTTCTAGGTTTAAGCTTTTTAAAAATATTTACTCTCTCCCATCCACCATTTTCTCTAATGGCTAAATACTTCTCTAACTCTTTCTGTAACTCTTTGTAGTGATATGCTTTTGGTACAGCTTTATTTAACTCTTTTTTTAAACTTTGTCCCAAGGCTGCATTACCAAGCATTTTAGTAGGATATACATCAGGTCTATAGAGAACCCACTCTGTACTAACATCATTTACTTTTAAGTTTGAAATTCGTGCATTGAATGCACCCCAGTTAATGCTTCCAAAATAGGCATAATCTGTATATCCTTTGTAGAGTTGAGAAATTTTAAACTCCAGACTTACTTTTGCATAAATATTGCCATTTTTAGCATATAGATTTTCTGCCATCTCTTTTAAAATAGTGCTATCTCTATATAGTTTTCCCTCTTTATTTAGAGTATTGTCATTTTGGATATACTCAAAAAGTTCTTTTGCTGAGCGTGAGAGTGATTTTTCATGCATCCAGACGGGAGTGAAGAGTAACTCTTTGTAAGCTTTTCGTAAAAAACTATTTTTAGGTTCTGTTTGTAGTGAATTTAATATTATCTCTGAAGCTCTTTCTTGAAATTCAAGTTCATTAGCCTTGGCTTCTGTAAATTGCATAAAAAAGATGAAAGCTAAAGCCATCATAATATATCGTGCTTGTAATATTTTCATCATGCTTAAATACCTCATCTTTTAACTTTTTATAGATAAATAATTATATCGTAAACTTATCACATAAATGTTAAAATCTTTTTATGCACTTTACTTTTGGATCACAATATTTTTTATTACTGTTATTACTTTTACCATGCTTTGTATGGTGCAAAGAACATAATAGAGTGTTTTACTTTCCAAAACTTGAGTGGATTTCTAAAGAGAGTTCTCTTTTTTCATGGGAACCTTGGCTTAAAATGTTAATTTTTTCACTTCTTATTTTTGCCTTAGCTAAACCTTTTGTCTATGATGCCTCAAGCAATGAACATAAAAAAGGAAGAGATCTCATCTTGGCAATTGATGCTAGTGGTTCCATGGCACAAAGTGGCTTTGATAACAAAGAACGATTTAAAAGTAAGTATGAAACAACTCTGAAATTATCTAAAGAGTTTACAAAAAAACGTTTTGATGACAATATGGGAGTTGTCGTTTTTGGTACTTTTGCATACACAGCTTCACCACTAACTTACGATCTTGAAGCATTAAGTTACCTACTTGAAATGACAACAGTTGGAATAGCAGGAGAGAGTACCGCAATAGGCGATGCACTTATGCAGTCTATACGTACTCTCTCTTTTGGAAAGGCAGAGAACAGAGCTATTATTTTGCTTACAGATGGTTACCATAATGCAGGAAAAATTTCACCAAAACAGGCTGTTGAAAAAGCAAAAGGTTTGGGTATAAAGATATATACTATAGGCATAGGTAAAAAGAGTGATTATGATGTAGCAATGTTGGAGACTATAGCAAAAGAGAGTGGAGGGAAAAGTTATGCTGCCTCTTCGGCAGAAGCACTTTCGGAAGTATATAAAGAGATTGATAAACTTGAACCAAGTCTTATACGAAGTGAAAACTATTTAAATCAAACAAATCTTATATTTTTTCCTTTAGCTCTGCTCTTTTTACTTCTTTTTTTCTGGATTATTTACCAAAAGAGGAGAGAGGTATGACACTACTCTACCCTAATTTTTTATGGTTATTTATTCCCATTGTCATACTTTTCTTTGGTAAAAGAAATCTCATTACTACGGTACATCTTATAGTTCTGATGCTTGTAACTATTGCCTTGAGTCAACCTGCTGTTCATAAGGGCTTGCAAGAGTATTCACTGGAGGCTAAAGATATAATTATTGCATTGGATGTCTCATACTCTATGAGGGCTAAAGATATTGAGCCTACAAGATACGAATTTGCAAAAAAGAGCATAGAAGCTCTACTTAATGAGAATAAAAAAGACAATATTATGCTTATTGCTTTTACAACAAATCCACTACTCCTCTCTCCTCCTACTACAGACCATGAGTTAGTTAACATTGCATTGAAGAGTTTAAATCCCAAATATATTCTTACAAAGGGAACATCACTTAAAAAACTTTTTAGAAAAATAGCTTTTATGAATAGAGATGCAACATCACCGAAAAGCCTACTGCTTATTACTGATGGTGGTGAGGAGAATGATTTGAGTGCGTTGACAGAACTTGTGCAAAAAGCAAATATCTCTTTAACTGTTTTGGCATTAGGAACAAAACAGGGTGTGACAGTAGAGAAAGCAGATGGTTCTCTTCTTAAAGATAGTAAAAATAGTTTAGTTGTGTCACGCATTAATCCTCTACTGAAAAAGTTGGTCTCTGAGGTAGATGGAAACTACCTTACCGCTTCAAACTCTCCTAAAGTTACAGCAAAGAAGCTAAATAGGATACTCTCTGCAAGTAATAAAAATTCAGAAATAATTACAAAAATGCAATATAGTTACAGAGAGCTTTATCAGATATTTATCTTTTTTGCAGCACTTATATTTTTAATGGTACATACAAGAGCAGCTAAGTATCTTGTAATACTTTTTACTTTTCTTGGAGTCAATATAGAAGCCTCTGTATTGGATTTATATAATTTAAACCAAGCATATAAAAGTTACAAAGCAGATGATTTTACGCTTAGTGAGAAGAGACTTAAAAAAATAGATGTGCCATCTCTACAGAGTCAATTTGCTCTGGCAAACAGTTACTACAAACTTCACTCATATAAAAAAGCTTTAAGAATATATATGTCTATTCATTCAAGCTCCATAACAATTAAACAAAGTTTATACTATAATATTGCTAACTCTTATGTAATGTTAAAAGAGTATGATAAGGCTAAAATATATTATGGTAAAGCTTTACAATTAGGAACAGATGGAGATAGTCAATATAATTTACAACTTATAGCACTTTTAAACAAAGGAGAAGATGCACAATTAGGCATTTCTCATCCAAAATCACAAAGTTCAAATGTAAGTAAAAGTGAACTTGTTCAGAGTGATAAAAAAGAGACTAGAGATGAAGGTCAGCCAAGTTCAGGTTCTGGCTCTGGTGGAGAGAGCAGAGTGGATGAACAAAAAAAGAGTAAAGAGAAAAAAGAAGAGAAGAGCAGACTTATACTTGATGAGAAACATGAACAACAACCTTTAAGCTCTAAAGTATATGAACTCATAAATAAAGGATACATACGTGAAACTCAGCCTTGGTAAAATAATGAAACTATTGATTATTTTGATTTTTACATGGTTGAATGCAGAAGATTTTAGCTATAAATTTCACATCAATAAACATAATCCCTATATGAAAGAGGCTGTAACTCTTACTCTTGATCTTAAACAAACCAATCATGATATTGTGTTGCTTTTTAATTTTGACTTGTGTAAAAGTGATGATTACTTTTTTCAACGTATAGATAGTAAAGAGACCAATACACACCATGATACACAAATACGCTATGTTTATATGCTTTACCCTCTTAAAGTAGGAGATATTAATATCTCTTTTAATCTTACAAAAAAGATAACCACAGATGAGAGTATAGCTTACAGTTTTTCTGGAGACAGAGACAATGTAAAAGGTTTAGTTACTACCAATACAAAAATTACTCTACCTCCGTTAGCTTTAAGCATAAAAAAATTGCCTTCCAATACATCTTTGGTTGGTGACTTCAAATTGACATACAAGTTTCAAAAGAGTAAAGCCAAAGCTTATGAACCCATACCTTTTAAAGTGAAAATAGATGGTTCAGGCTACCCTCCTTTGATTGACAAATTTCAATTCAAACTCTTAAAAAAAGATGTAAACTTTACTCTTTTTAACGAGGCACCTATTATTAATTCAACTCATAGCCAAAAGGGTACAAAAAGTACTATTACATACAATATGGCACTCTCAAATAACCATAGTTTTGACTTACCTGCCATAAATATAAAAGCTTTTAATCCAAAAACAGAGAAGTCATACGTGTTAATCGTACCTAAACAGCATTTCAGTATTGCTAAAACTGACATTAATACTTTGCTTGACAAAATTGACAAGCCAAAACCTTTAGAGAATAACTGGTCTTGGCTTGGTAATTTACTCTCTTATCTTGTAGTTTTTACTGCTGGATACTTTACAGCAATTTCTCTAAAGTGGAAAAAGAGAGTTTTACCTCAGCAAGATAATCCGTTTAAAGTAAAAATAGAATCTTGCAAAGATGAAAGATCTCTACTTCAACTTCTTATGGCAACAGATAGTAAAAAGTTTGCCAAGAGTATTGAACTTTTGGAAAGTAGTTTGTATAGAGATGAAAAAAACAACTTTAAAAAAATTAAGAAAGATATACTGGAGAAGCTATGAATGAAAAAATTATAGAGCTAAAACAAGAGTTGAGTAAAGCAGTCATTGGTCAAGAGGCTATGATAGAAGGTCTTCTCATAGGTTTACTCTCAGATGGGCATATTTTGATAGAGGGTGTCCCTGGGCTTGCAAAGACAACTACAATTAATGCACTTGCGAAAGCTCTTGGTCTCAATTTTAAACGCATACAGTTTACCCCAGATCTTTTACCCTCAGACATTATAGGTGCTCAAATATATAATCCTCAAGATCACTCATTCAGCATTAAAAAAGGTCCTCTCTTTACAAATCTTCTACTGGCAGATGAGATTAACCGTGCACCTGCAAAAGTGCAATCTGCCCTACTTGAAGTTATGCAGGAGAGACAGGTTACCATTGCAGATGAGACATTTAAGCTTGATTCCCCTTTTTTAGTAATGGCAACACAAAACCCCATAGAGCAGGAGGGAGTTTATGCACTCCCTGAAGCACAATTGGACAGATTTATGATGAAGATTGTTGTAAAACACAACTCAGAAGAGGAGGAGTTGGAGATTATGCGTAAGGGTGCTAGTAAAAGTTTTAAAGAAGTTAAAAAGGTACTAAGTATAGAAGAGTTGCACTCATTACAAAATGAGTTGGACTCCATACACATAGATGAAGAGTTGGAACAGTATATTATACAACTCATCTCTACCACAAGAGATCCTTCCAAATTTGGTTTAGACAGAATTAGTGACAATATTATGTTTGGGGTTAGTCCAAGAGCTTCCATAGATCTGTATAAAGCAGCAAAAGCAAAAGCTTTTTTACGAGGAAATAGCTTTGTTAGCCCTGCTGATATTGGCTATGTGGTGCATGATGTATTTCGTCATCGTATTGTTCTCTCTTATCAAGCAAGAGCAAAAGGTGTAAATGCTGATGAAATCATCTCTACCATTGTTGAGACTCTGCCAATACCTTAATGAATACTGCATTAAAAGCTCTGCAACTTAAAGCTAGACATCAAGTATATACCCTCTTATCTGGGCATAATCTTTCTAAGCTTCATGGAGAGGGGTATGATTTTTCAGAGTTGAGGGAGTATCAGATAGGTGATGATATTCGTAAGATAAATTGGACTATTACTGCGAAACTTGGAAAACCGTATATTAAGGAGTTGCATTCCAACCGTGAACTATCGGTAGTGGTAGCTGCTTTTATGGATGGAAGCTTATATTTCGGTACAGGGAATGCAAAACAGAAGAAGCTCACAGAAATTGCAACTATTTTAGGATATGCCGTGCAGCAAAATGCAGATGTGTTTAGAGGCATAAGTTATGAACAGTATAAAACTTATACTACTGTACCAACAAAACAGATTTACCACATAGAAGAGTTTTCAAAACAACTCTATGATGCTTCTCTGCTTGGTACAAAAGTAAATTACAAATCTTCTGTAGAAAATTTATTTAAAAGAGTGCATAAGCCCTCTCTCCTTTTTATACTTAGTGATTTTTTTGAAGAAGTTGATTTGTCTCTTCTCGCCCAGAAACATGAAGTTATAGCTGTTATGGTACGAGATAGAGATGAGGAGTTACCAAAAAAACTTGAGGAAGTCACACTTAGAAATTCAAAAGGAAAAACTAAACTTGATACATATTTTGGGAAAAGAAGCATAGAGAAATACCTTGCTGCACTTGAAGAGAATGATCAAAAGTTAAAAGAGCATTTTGCACGTTATAACATTCGTTCTCTGAAAATATTTACAGATGATGAAGTAGTCTCCAAATTGTTAACACTTTTTTCATAAACAAGTTTACAGTTCCTAATAATGCTAGTTAATTGGAGTAGGGATTTTAATCCCGTTGCCCGTTTTATGGGACTGAAGTCCCTACTCCTAAATGCTCTCCTTATACAAAGAGTAAAAAAGTAAAAACAATAAAGAGAATTACATGAAGAAATCCTTCAAGGACATTTGTCTCTCCATCATTGAAGTTTACAATACTTACAAGCAGTGTCAACCCCA
>Ga0256827_10003309_pt1 | contig 10247 bp, 7 predicted proteins | sample CV84metaG_FD_185977 | JGI IMG/M metagenome (GOLD analysis project Ga0256827, IMG submission 185977) | Hydrothermal vent microbial communities from East Pacific Rise, Pacific Ocean - CV84 | ecosystem: Environmental > Aquatic > Marine > Hydrothermal vents | place: Pacific Ocean: East Pacific Rise...
AAAATGCTGGAAGGTTTTCTCTTCCAGGTGATAATATATCGGCAGCAACTTCCCCCCTCAAAGATACATTCCGGATGTTCTATTTTTGGCAGACCAAGGTGGAAGCCATCGACAATGGCTTCAAAAAAACCGATGCGATTTTCACACTGAAAGGGTTTCTCATTAACACCTTCCTTGGGGATTACTTTGATCTCTACTTTGTTGCCTCTAAGGGCTCTAGATTTATAATGACCTGATCGTGTAAGTCGTGTGCTTAAACGACTGATAAGTTGAAAGGCTAAAGATGGCCCCATAAGGCCGAATGTATATTGTTGTAGGGCTCCAATGGTTTTTGGTGCTGCTGCTAGCCGACCAGCTTCTCTGGCAATCTTTTGATTGCCAGTTAATTCAACAGTTTTCTCATAGAAACGCTCAACCTGAGATTGTGAAAACCAGAAACCCTCATCATTTATTTCATGAAATTCTACTTCTGCATGCGCCAAAATTACACCGATATTGACTTCCGGGTATTTTGTTCGGAGCAACTTTATATATACGTTAAGTAAACGTGAATTATATAGCGGATCATTTTTTTTCATCGGCAGAATCGATTCATCCAAGACATGTATGATTCCATCCCTTCTGGAACATTCAGGGTCCACATAGTATATTCCTTATCGGTATTAAAATTACATGAATTTAGAAAACTATTAGGGAAAACCATTACGGGGTCTGATGTTTTTTCGTGCTTCAACGCTTGGCTACAGATGGCAGAGCGAACCATATCAAAATATTCAGGTCGGGAATCGATCAGATAAACAGTAATTGCGTTTGTAATCTCAGAGAGGTTTAATCCAATACCTGTAGATTGTATATCAATAAGTGCTATTGGAGAATCCTGATAGCGCAAGGCAAGCAGTTCTCGCTGCCTAGATAAACCATTGGCTTTGTATTTTTCCGATAGTGATTGATCTCCAAGGTCTTCAGGAAGCATGTCAAGTGCTTCTGGCAACATCCCGTCAGAAATTTTTTGATAATAGCCATAAAATTCATTCAAGTCGGATTTCACCGCAGGATAAACGCTCCACCCTCTGGCTAGATCGACTTCTCCACCCATGAATGTTCTAGCTTCATTGATGTAGGAATAACAATCTAAAGAGGTTTTTTTTGAGTCTTTTAATTCGCCAACATAGTCACCGAAATAACGTTTTGGAAATCTATTAGCTGTTTGATAGTAGCCGATAATATATCTGAGATGAGTTGGATTTAGCTGGTAACTGTCGTTGATATATTCAGAAATTGCACGCAATACCTTCAATCCGGCTCTTTGAATGTTAAGAGCGGCATGATGCTGACAAAACCAAGTTTTTTGATAGACGTGTAAAGCTGAGAAGTGCCCCAGAATTTGTCCCTGCTGTTGATAGACGAAATGGCGACTGATATCCACTCCTCTTTGGTAGATGGCCAGATAGGACTGCATCATTCCTTCTCGTTTGCTGGCGATTTCGGCATATTTTTTGGGGTACAGAAATCCGGTTTCAAAAAAGAAATCAAATAAATCTTCAGGATCTATCTGATTACTGATGTAGGTACTGGAATTTTGTGCCTGTTGAACAAAATTAATCAACTGGAGATGGTTCTGAATATTGATATCTAAAATTGCACAGCCAATACGGACTGTTCCTGATTCCTTCTCGTCCGGTTTACAATAAATAACCTGTGCCAGACAGGGAATAATGAGATTATTGGTAAATGATATCTTTGCATTTCTGATCAACAGACCAGGAATTAAAGTGGCCCTGGTGGCTTTTTCATTTATAGAGAATCCCAGACTGCTAAGATCTGAAATTTTTAATCGGACTTTTTTCCCGGTGATTGGATGATCAAACAGTAAGTCCGGTGATGGAACCAGTGTTTGGCGTCGTGAGCGGTATTCTCTGGAAGTGTAACGAGGTGTTGCTTCCATATTGGGAACTAACAGATACTGTCTATGTCCGCGGGGTGACAGTGTCACCTGGCCGGTGTAAACCGGATTATTTTCAGGTTTGATAGTCAGCATGGCCGGAGAGTTATTGTTCAGCCAGTTAAAAGAGATATCCTTTTCTGTGTAAAGATTGACTAGAATTCCATTGACCGAATAGTCCAGTAATTTTCCTGAAAAAACGATGGCATTCTGGGTAAGCGTGATAGGAATATTTTTTTCCACACAGGTAAAACGAATTTGTTTTCTGAAGCCGGATTCTAGGGCTGTTTCTGGGACAGTGAAACTTATTGTTCGTTCGCTAATTCTATAAATATCCGGTTTAAATTCGTAAGAACCTTGATTGGCATTCAGGATAATTTTTACCAAATTAAATGAATATAGGGAGCGTGGGGAAGATTCATCCTTAATCCAGGTTGCAGTAATACTTAGGTCAGAAACCGGATCTGGGTCGGCTTTCAGGTAAATACAGTGATTATGACTTTTATGCTGCATACAGATTATCAAAGGGGCTTTTTGATAATGGAGCGCATTGATCTGATTCAGCAGTTGTTTCTGCCGAATTGACCGAAGCTGGGCAACATTTTCTTTCTTTACTAAAGTCACACTTTTTTCTCCAGCCCCTCCTTGCCCAGCATAAAAATAGACAGGCAGAGACTAACATTATTTTTCTGTAATGTCATTAAAATAAAGTAAAACTAAGAATAAAACATAATTAAAGGCATGTAAACTACAAACGTGGGGAAATGGATGTATACCATTCCGGCTTGACTGGTGTAAAGATCATTGTTAGGGACTGAAAATACTATAAATTTTTGTTATAGAGCTTTGATTATCATGAGAGTGATGTCGTCATCCCTTGAATTGTCACCTCTGAAGTGATCCAGCGCTGTGATGAGCTTCCGGGCAATACTATCGGCACCTTGGCTGGCCTGTTGAAGCAAGAGTTCAATGACCCTTTCAGCACCGAACATTTCCCCTTCCATGTTTCGGGTTTCCCAGATTCCATCGGTTCCAATTAATAAAATATCTCCGCTGACAAATTTTATCAGTGGCGCCATTTCGTAGGGAGTCTCTTCGATAATTCCCAGTGGAATCCCCGAACTGTGAAGTTCTTCAACCTGCCCATCGGCATGGTAGAAAAAAATCGGTGCCTGCCCGGCAGATATCCAGGATAGTGAGTGTTCATCAGGGTTGAGAACACCGTAGAACATCGTCATGAAATCAGCATTGTCTGTTCCCCGACAGAGCTGATTGTTGAGTTCACTGGCCAACATTTCCAGGTGCGACCCGTGTCGGTCGACAAGGGAGTGGAGGGCGCCACGAGCAGTTGCCATGACCAGTGCTGAGCCGATTCCATGTCCGGAGACATCTCCTACTGCCAATCCATACTGTGGTGTTCCCGAACTTTTTAATGGAATAAAATCGAAATAATCACCACCGGTTTCGTCGCAGTAGAGGCTTTGGGCCGCCAAGTCAAAATCAGGGCAAAGAGGTGCCGCTGCCGGAAGGAGTTGCTGTTGGATCTCTTTTGCAAGAGCGAGGGACTGTTTCATCTGCTCTCGTTCTTTCAATCGCTCTCCCATCCCATTAAAAATATTACCGAGATCTTCCAACTCATCCTTAGTGTGAATATCGACCCGGGCAGAAAAATCCCCTTCAGAAAGTTTATTTGCTGCATTTGCCAGTTGCATAATTGGAACGGTGACTTTACGCGAACGGATGATTGCCAGGAAAATGACGGCTATGACAACTATAACCGTTAATCCGGCGCTGAGTTTGAGACTAAAGGAGACTTGTTGATTGACATATCTTTCAGCACTGACCGCCTTGGCAATAATTTTCTGATAGGGGACGATGACCAGAGGAAACGGTTCCTCTCCGTTTCGTGATCCGTAAGCGAGGAGGACGTTCTGCTCTTGATAGATAACTTGTCTGACAGCCGAAGTGCCGTCAAGAATATCCTGTCGCAATGCTTGTAGCTGCGGGTCAGCCAGGTCCAGGTATTCACGTTGAACCGGTATTCGCCAATTTTGCGAGTGATCTTCTCCCTGATTCCGGAGTAAAATTTCCAGTTTCTGGTTTGGATCGGTGGCATCCTGATGATAGACAAGAACCATCTGTTGTGCGTTATCAGTCCATTCTGATGGAATCTCCCAATCGGCAAAGAACTGCCGATAATCGATGTCCAGAGCCGTGACTCCTGCCAGCTTTCCATCCCTGAAATAAACCGGCTCTGCCAGAGTCAAAATGAGGGTTCCGGTGGTCAAATCGGTTAACAGCTCCTGGACAGGCTTTCCTTTGGCGACAGCATCTTTATACCATTGCCGCTGTCTGGGATCGTAGGAATCCGGGTAGCCCCCTTTACCGGGAAAACTGGAATGAATTCCTGAATTCAGGGTTGTATATTGCCAGAGAAAAAGATCTGGTTGGATGTTGTGCAAAGTTTTGTAGATTTCAGGCATCGTACTGATCTGTTTCAGTTGATCAGTCACCTCAGCCGGTTTTGTCCCTTGTGCGAGAAAGATAACTTGTTGGGAGAAAGAGACCGGGATCGGCAGCAACTTTCCCTCCTTATCTTTCTTCTTTCTTTTTTTTGTCACCGTCAGATCTTTGGGGCAACTTTGTGGGGAATCATAGTCGGCCGAGAAAAAGATTGGTTCAGGGTGCTTGGGAGTCGCAGTGGAAATTCTCCTTTCGACTGCCTGTGCCTGGATTTGCAGGGCGAGCAGTGCCATGGCTTTGTCTCGCTTGAGGATTTTTCCAAAGTTGTCTACCAGAGAGTGAAGCAGTGTCTCAGCATTCTTATTTAACAGCAGGTGGGTATCATTCGCGAGTTTGTTGCCGAGATGGAGTGTTGATCCTCTCTGAAAGAGAAAACTTAGACTCAGAGGGATCAGGGTGATCGTCAGTAACAGGATGAGTAACCTGGTGCGAAATTTCATAGCATTCCCGTGTTTGAGATATCACCTATTATAACAGTTTTACACTAATATTCAGTTGTCTTTTGTTGCTATTGATTATTTGTTTTACTCTTCGAGCCAGTGCAGTATTGCAGCCTGTTCAGTTTTCCATCGATCACCAAGACGCAACTCAAGAAAAGCTTTCAACAGACTGTCGAACATCTGCTCTCCCTCTTCAACTGCAGCAAGTTTGGTAAAAAAGGCTGCTTCGGCTTCAGCCTGAGGGTCATCAAGGGGATCTTTTTCCGGGCGGATCATCGGAGTCCGATAACTGCCGAATTGGAAACGATCCCCTTTTAAGGTCAGTTTCCAGGCATCATCTTCGGTTTGCTGAAGATGAATTGTTGCTTCTTCAATTTGTTTTCCCTGGCGCAAGGCTGCCCGGACTTCCAGATAATGATCTTGTGGCCCGGCAACAACAATTTTTTGAATCCCTTCCTGTCCACCACCGACAAGAACCAGACGGTTGTCAATAAAAGCAGTAAATGGTTGTTTTTCGAGCAGGGATCCTGGGGTTGAGACCTGGTAACGGGAATCAGAGTTGAGAGTGCGATAGAATAGCCATTGTAGAAAATCAATGCCGAGCCAGCGGTTGGCTTCAATCTGATCCAGGATATTTTCTGTTTGTGCTTTATTGATTTTCTGCAATGGCTCTCGTAATTGTTCTGGCAAAAGTTGTGTTGCTCGTGCCAGGGGGTGAAATAGTTGGAGTCGCAGGCCGGGAAAGGTCTGATGAAATAACCCCTGAAAGCTGTCAATTGTATTCTGACCGAGAGAGCAGAAGCGCAATAATTGTCGATCTGTATCCCAGACCACATCATAAAATGAAGGGGTTGGTAAGGTGCGGACTAAAAGTGAACTGCGTGCCTGATCTCGGATCCGTTCTTTTTCCCCCTTGGGGACAAACCTCATGGTGGGCTGTTCAGCCAGAAACTTTTCGCAGAGTTGAGTGGTTTGGCGCTTCAGCAGTACTGCAGGAATACGACGGCGATCCTGCCGCAAGCTGAAACACAAATGGTGGTCGCGCCAACAGCTGTTCGGCGCGGTGAAATCACTGCAATCATAATCATCCAGCTGAACCCAACCAGTTGACAGTTCTTCGGCAGACTGTTCAATGGAACGAAATCCTTCTGCAGCAAGTTTTTCCGGTAAATCCTGATATTTTTTCTGAGAATCAAGCGAACCGACAACTTGAAAATAACCAATACTGGCAGATGTGGACAGAAAGCCCATGGTCGCTCCTTTATAGTTTCTATGTCATAATTCAGGTGTTTTGAATGCGGCGCAGATAGTATCAGTTTAGCAGGGGTGAAGGTAATAATAATCTCTTATATTTTGTTTTGATGGGCCTGTTGTGCTCAGCGAGTTATTGAGAGGACTGCATCTCTTTAGCAATAAAATCATCGATCCTCTGCTGATCTTCACTCAGGATATTGATAAAGCGGGTCCCGACATCAACTGTGGATGTGTCTTGTATGCAGGCCCAGATAACTTCCGCAATAGCGCAAACTGGAGGCTTTCCATCTTCCAGATTAATAAGGATAAGACAGAGTTCTCCCTGATTCCCCGGTGGTTTTATGGAAAACCGGACTCCTCCCGAGCTGATATTGATTTTGCACGATTTGAAGCCATCAAAGATTAGAGGGGCTTCCGGACTGTGGAGAACCTCAATATTCTTTTTCCATATCTCCCGCATTGTTTGCAGGGTTTTTGCCGCGCGACTGAAACGGATACCTAGTTTACAATCAAAGCGTTGAGAAACGCGACGTTGAAACATCTGTAAATCGGGATGGATCTGTAAGGTAAACTGGTTTTCATCAATTTTTTTCTGGAAAGTCCCTGTCGCCCGAATTCCCAATCCCATTGCTTCTGTGGTGATCTCAAACAATAGCCCTTTGCTGAAGGGATATCGATCTGCGGCATCCGTACCATAGGGGAGGGAGAGGGTTAGAGAGTCTCCTTCCAGAGAGACAATAAATACGCTTATCAACTCCGCATAGCCATTTTTCTCTGTGTCGCGGAGTGTTTTGAGTAGAAGCTGTTGCCCCGGTTTAAAGTAACGTTGATATTTCATGTCATTAATCTCATTTGGTGTTATTGATAGAGCCGACATTCTACATCCTTTAAAAGATAAGCACAAGCTAATAATTATCCATACTGCTGTCTGATTTTTTTATTTGTTTTACCGGAGGCACCGATGCAAAAACAGAGAAATGACTATTTTGTTGTGACCGCACCGGGATTTGAGAATGTTTGTGCGGAGGAGCTCGTTGCTCTTGGAATCACTCCAACAAAAATTGATCGTGGAGGTATCGAGTTTGAAGGTGGGTTGAAGGAACTTTATTCTGCTAATTTGTGGTTGCGTAGTGGTGGGAGAGTTTTGGTTCGGCTGGGGAATATTGCTGCCCGCGATTTCCCAAGCTTGTTTCAGCGGTTGTCAAAGTTGCCCTGGGGTCGTTTTATCAAAGCTGGGACTGTCTGTGAAATAAAAGCAACAAGTCGTGCCTCCCGATTGGTCCATACCGGTCGAATTGTAGAAGTTTGTCAAGCTGCTATAGCGAAATCTCTGGGTGATCAAAAGATAGACAATGGAGCAGCGCAGAAAATTTTTCTCCGCATGGATGAAAATCGTTGTCAGGTTTCAATTGACAGTTCTGGTGATCACCTGCATCGACGGGGATACCGACAGGCCAAGGTTGCAGCCCCATTGCGTGAGACTCTGGCTGCAGGATGCCTGTTAGCATGTCGTTATGACGGGTTATCTCCGTTACTTGATATCATGACCGGTTCTGGAACCTTTGCTATTGAAGCTGCATTGATCGCACTCCACCGAGCTCCGGGGGGGGGCCGTACCTTCGCTTTTATGAACTGGCCTAAATATCGCCCGGGATTGTGGCGGCAACTATTGATTGAGGCGCAGCGGGGAGAGAAGCAGTTACTTCCCGCACCGATTTTAGCGGTCGATAATAATCCCAAAGCGATTGCTGCAGCACAAAAGAATTTGGCAATGATTGGTTTGGATGATTTGATTCAGCTTTCTTGTGGTGATATGCAGCAACTACAACCCCAGTTCCCGCATGGTCTGATCATATGTAACCCGCCCTATGGTGAGCGACTGGGCGAAAATGCCAGTTTGAAGTCTTTGTATCATGATCTCGGTCGTGTTTACGGAACGACCTTTTCCGCGTGGCGGGGGGTGATTATCTGCCCGGAAGCCGAATTGATAAAATCAACATTAATCCCGTTTTCCCCTCTGCTCCGTTTTTCCAATGGTGGAATCAAGGTTGCTCTGCTGGAAAAGTCTTGACTTCCCCTGAATCAGCAGGTATATGTTCCAGCTCTTGTGGAGGACTCTCCGCAAAGATAGTCAAGAAAGCGGGGTGATTATCAGTGGAAATCACTGTTATTGATGGTAACGTCGAAAAAGCGATTAAAGTTCTGAAGCGTAAGCTGCAGCAAGAAGGGCTGTTCCGTGAAATGAAGCAACGTAAATTTTACGAAAAGCCAAGTATTAAGCGGAAACGTAAAGAAAAAGAAGCCCAGCGTCGTCTGCGTAAGAAACAACGTGCAATGAAGCGCTTCAACTAAAATTTTAGTTAATCTTAATAGAAAGGCCGATCCAGAATAATTCTGAATCGGCCTTTTTTGTTTGTTTAGAACCTGCTATTGAGGCCAGTGCCCCAGATCCATCCCTGACACTTTTTCGACAATCCGCACCACCTGATGACTGTAGCCAAACTCATTATCGTACCAGATATAGAGGACACAACGGTTTCCCTGCACGATGGTGGCAAGGGAATCGACAATTCCGGCGTAGGAAGATCCCACCATATCAGTCGAAACTGCTTCAGGTGAATTGGTGTAGTCAATCTGATCCTGGAGTGGTGAGTTTAAAGAGATATCCCGCAGGTAGTTATTCAATTCCTCAACGGTTGTTTCCTTTTCCAGAGTCAGGTTGAGAATTGCCAGTGAAACGTTGGGGGTGGGGACCCGGATAGCATTCCCGGTCAGTTTTCCGGCCAGCTCCGGTAACGTCTTGGCAACTGCTTTGGCTGCACCGGTTTCTGTGATCACCATATTGAGTGGAGCACTTCGTCCACGTCGCTCTTTATTGTGGTAGTTATCGATCAGGTTCTGGTCATTGGTATAACTGTGGCAGGTTTCAATATGTCCGGCTTCGATACTATATTTATCATTGACTGCTTTCAATACCGGCACAATGGCATTTGTTGTACAGCTGGCAGCTGATAAAATTGCTTCATTGGCTTCAAGCAGTTCATTGTTGACCCCATAAACAACATTGGGGATGTCCCCTTTACCCGGAGCGGTCAGGAGAACCTGTGATACTCCAGCAGTTTTGATGTGTTGACCCAACCCTTCGCGATCCCGCCATTTGCCGGTATTATCGATAACAATCGCATTGTTGATCCCGTATTTGCTGTAGTCAACTTCTTCGGGGGAATTTGCATAAATGATCCGGATTAAATTGCCGTTGGCAATAATCGCATTTTCTTCCTTATCAACCCGGATTGTCCCTTTAAAATGACCATGGACGGAATCGCGGCGTAATAAACTGGCCCGTTTGACCAGATCATCTTCACTCCCTTTTCTTACCACAGCAGCTCGGAGGCGCAGATTGTTCCCTCCACCGGCCTGTTCAATCAGGATTCTGGCAACCAGACGACCGATCCGCCCAAAACCGTAAAGAACCACATCGCGTGGTTCACTTAATTGACGACTCTTTCCGGTATTCAACCCTGCAAGTTGCTCAGCAACAAATGAGTTGATATCTCCAGCATGATCCTGATAACGGAGTGCCAGTTTTGCCAGATCGACTCGAGCCGGGGCAAGATCCATTGTCATCATTGCCTGAAGAATCGGGTAGGTATCTTTGACCCAGATTTCACGGCTGATAATCTGCCGGGCAAAACGGTGGGCACGCAATATCTCAATGGTTGACTGATTGACCAGGGGGCGGTCAAAAACCGTACAGATCACCTCTTGATCGCGATACAGCTTGCCAATTAATGGAGCCATTGCCTCAGAAATCGCTTCACGCTCTTTCCACTCATCAAAATATTCAGCAGTTTTTGTGTCGACCATAATGAGCCAACCCTTTCGTGATATATTGGTGTGAACGGTTCGTGGATTTTATCTTTCCGTACATTGAAAACCTGCGTATACTAATTTAACTTTATTGCTTTTGCAACTTTCTTTCGGGTGGACAATGGAAGATCTTTTGTCCGTAGTTTTTCATGGAGGATTAAATAATGGGTGACATCGTCAGTTATAAAGATCTGGGGCTGGTCAATTCACGGGAAATG
>Ga0256827_10003310_pt1 | contig 10247 bp, 6 predicted proteins | sample CV84metaG_FD_185977 | JGI IMG/M metagenome (GOLD analysis project Ga0256827, IMG submission 185977) | Hydrothermal vent microbial communities from East Pacific Rise, Pacific Ocean - CV84 | ecosystem: Environmental > Aquatic > Marine > Hydrothermal vents | place: Pacific Ocean: East Pacific Rise...
TGATGCGGCTAAAGATTCTAATCTTATCGGTCAGTTTGGGGTAGGATTTTACTCTGTATTTATGGTAGCAGAGAAAGTAGATGTTATCTCTAAAAAAGCGGGAGAAGAGCAAGCGTATATGTTCTCTACCGATGGTTCAGGTGAGTATGAAGTCAAGCCTGTAACTAAAGAGTCTCATGGTACAGTGATTTACATCAAACTCAAAGAGGATGAGAAAGAGTTTTTAGACAAGTGGCGTACGCAAGAGGTGGTAAAAAAGTACTCTAACCACATCGCCTACCCCATCATGCTAAACTATGCGGAAGAGGAGACAGAGGGTGAGGGTGATGATGCTGTGACTAAAACAGTCAATAAGTCTGAGCAGATCAATGCTGCAACGGCACTGTGGACCCTCGCTAAGTCTGAGCTTAAAAAAGAGGACTATATGGAGTTCTATAAGACAATTGGGCATGATAGTGATGAGCCTCTTACCTACTTACATAATAAAGTGGAAGGTGCTCAAGAGTTTACAACACTTTTTTACATTCCAAAGACGGCACCTATGGACTTATATAGAGCAGACTATACGCCAGGGGTAAAGCTTTATGTAAAGCGTGTTTTTATTACCGATGATGATAAAGAGCTATTGCCACCTTACCTGCGTTTTGTAAGAGGAATCATAGATTCTGAAGATTTACCACTCAATGTAAGTCGTGAACTACTTCAAGAAAATAAAATCTTGGCAAATATTAAGCAAAACTCAACAAAGAAGATACTCCAAGCGATTAAAAAACTTAAGGGTGAAGATGCAGATACTTTTGTAGCACAGTATAACCGTGTAGTGAAAGAGGGTATCTATACAGATAATGTCAATAAAGAGTTACTTCTTGATATCGTGAAGTATAAATCTTCTACTCAAGAGGGGTTGGTAAGCTTTGAAGCCTATACAAGTCGTGGTGACTCTGAGAAAAAAGAGATCTACTATATTACTGGTGAGGATGAGAAAGTACTTCGAAACTCTCCACTGCTAGAAGCCTATAAAAAAGCAAATATTGAAGTGCTTATTATGGATGACAGTGAGGTAGATAGTATTGTGACACCTATGATAGGGCAGTATAAAGAGTGGAACTTAAAAGATATTACTTCTATTGATGCACCTGACTCTAAGACAGAGGAGGAGAAAGAAGAGGTAGCTAAAGAGTTTAAATCTTTGACAGATAAGATCAAAGAGGTACTAGGTGAAGAGGTAAAAGAGGTAAAAACAACGTCAAGACTCACATCTAGTCCCTCTTGTGTACTTAAAGATCCAAATGATCCGATGGCAGGTATGGCAGCAATGTTTGCTCAAATGGGGCAAGAGATACCAGAAACGCCTCTTATTTTAGAGATCAATCCTGATCATGAGATGATTAAGAAGCTTGATGGATTAGAGGATAAAGCACTCTTTGAAGATCTCTCTTGGATACTGCTTGACAGTGCTAAACTTTCTGAGGGATTAGAGCCTAAAGATAAAGGTGCATTTGCACAAAGAGTTGCCTCATTAGCAACTAAAGTAATTTAGTTGTAGATACCTCTTTTGATAGAGGTATCACTAGATCAATTCCAAGAATTTTTGAAATGGCATTGGTTTATGTGCAAAATTACCTTGATAAAGATCACACTTTATTATTTTAAGATAGTTTAATGTTTCACTATTCTCAACCCCTTCAGCTAAAATTTTTAGATCAAATTTTTGTCCTATTGTAACAACAGATTCAACAATCATAGCATCCCCTTTATCTTTATTCATATTAAAAATAAAAGATTGGTCGATTTTAATTACATCGACAGGAAGCTTTTTAATATAAGCCAAAGAAGAATAACCTGTACCAAAATCATCAATAGAGAAAGTAAATCCGAATTTTTTTAGTGCTTTTATTTTTGCTATAGCATCATCAATATTACGCATAATACCACTTTCCGTGATCTCTAGTTCTATCCATTCAGGTTTGATCCGGTATTTGTTTACAAGTAACATAAGTTGTTCTACAAAATGAGGTTGTAAAAAATGTATAGTGCTTACATTAATGGCGATATGATGAAGTGGGAAACTATTGTTTTTTTCATATATGATTTGTATCTCTTTTAAGACTTGATTGAATATCCACTCTTCAAGTTTAATGATCACACCACTCTCTTCGGCCACAGGTATAAATTTTGAAGGAGGTATAAGTCCATGTATTGGGTGATGCCATCGGACAAGTGCCTCAGCACCTATGAGCTTATCTGTTGCAATATCAAGTTGAGGTTGGTAATGGATAGAGAGTTCATTGTTTTTGATCGCTTTATGAATATCATTTTCAAGCATAAGCTCTTCTTTTGTCTGCGTACTCATACTGCTTTGATAAAATTGTGTTGTACCTTTTGCGGTTTTTTTGGCTTCATACATAGCGGTTTCTGCACGTTTTAATAGATCAAAGGCAGAGGTGTCACTTGTATTAAAAAGAATAATTCCCATAGTAAAACTTAAATGATACTCTTCTCCTGCAACATTAAGAGGTTGCGTAAAGTTATCATTGATTTTTGAGATATACTTCATTGTCATCTCTTCTGAAAGAGGTCTGTTTTTATCCAATGATGGGATAAGAATAACAAATTTATTACCACTTATTCTAGCAAATACTTCATGACTGTCTATCATATTGTCAATTCTATGAACAACTTGTTTTAGTAAATTATCTCCTACATCATGTCCAAATGTTTCATTTACTTTTTTGAAATTATCGATGTCTAAAAAGAGCAGTGATGCGTATGCATCATCTTCTTTTTTGCTAGTTATAAATGATTTAAGTTTATCCATTAAGAGTGTACGATTTGGAATATTTGTAAGTAGATCGTAGTAGGCATTTCGTATCATCTTCTCTTTTGCAGTTACCTCATTGGTAATATCATTAATGATAGTTATTCCTCCTGCAATGTTACCATCAGCATTTATCATAGGAACCGTAGAGAGTTTTACATAAAGATTTTCATTATTAAGTGCTTCAAATGGACCTCGGTAATTCCCTGTCTTTCCCTTAAATACATCTTCATGTGCTTTGATGATCTGTTGATTACTTAAGCTATTAAGATTAAGACCAATGAGTTTTTCTTTTTCTTCTTCCTTATTCATTTGCATGAAGTGTGTATTGGTATCTTCAAGTTCTAACTCTTTATTATAATAATAGATACCAACAGGTGCACGTTCAAAAAGAGAGAAAAAACGCTCTTTTAGCTTTTCATGGGTATGCTTAATGGTAATGAAATGTTGACGATTATTCAATGCATGATTGATCACTTTTCCATAATAATTTGAGATAAGGATCATGATAAGCATGAGTGCAAGAATAGAATAGGCAATTTTTGTATAGAGTTCATCTTCCATAAAAAAGAGGCGTAAGAGAAGAGGAGAATAGGTAACCAAAACATATGTTAAGAGAAGATCTCGTTTAGAAGCAAGTACTCCCATAGAAGAGAAACCAATGGCAAATAAAAAGATCATGATGATCATTTGATTCATGAGATTAGACTCAGGGAAAATTAAAAAAGCACTACTTCCCCATATAATACCATTAATAAGTACATTGGTATAGTACTTATCTAGCCAAATATTGGCATCCCTTAGTTTATTTTCTTCTGATTCATGTTTAAATCGATAATATTGATAAAATTGATAAACAAACATAATAGTGCTGAGTAATAACCAAATACCAATAGGGTATAAGTCAACTACATATATTTGTAAAGCACTTAAAAGAAAAGCACCTAAAATATTTCCAAGAAGCATGATGGGAAGAGAAATATAATAAAAACTTAACTTATCATACGTAAGTCGCTCTTTAAAAGATATTTCTGTATTATCAATTGCTTCACTCAAATCACTATCCTCTATGGTTTCTATATCTGTATCATTCATTATTAAATATGCCAAAATTAGTTTTTTTATTTAAATTGTAGTGGAGATACAATCAATAGAATACTATAGCATAAATGTTATTATAATATTATAGATTATGAAACATATGAAACATAACTGTATAAGAGTTTGATAATTACTAGCTAAGTAAGATTTGGTTATAATCGCGGAAATTTTACCATTTCAAGGATAATAAATGTCAAGTTTAAATGTATATTATGACAAAGATTGTGATCTTAACATCATCAAATCTAAAACAGTAGCAATGATCGGTTTCGGTTCACAAGGGCATGCACATGCAGAAAATCTTAGAGATTCTGGTGTTGAAGTTGTTATTGGTCTGAGACGTGATGGTTCATCTTGGGACAAAGCAGTAGCAAAAGGTTTTGAAACACTTACCGTTGCTGAAGCATCTGCAAAAGCTGATGTGATCATGATCCTTCTTCCAGATGAGAATCAAAAAGAGATTTATGAAAACGAAATTGAGCCAAACCTTAAAGAGGGTGCAACTATCGCATTTGGTCATGGGTTTAACATCCATTATGGAAGAATCAACCCAAGAAAAGATATCAACGTTACTATGATCGCTCCAAAAGCACCAGGACATACTGTACGTTCTGAGTTTGTAAGAGGTGGTGGTATTCCAGATCTTATCGCGGTAGGTCAAAACCCAAGTGGAGCAACTAAAGAGCTTGCTCTCTCTTATGCATCAGCTATCGGTGGTGGTAGAACTGCGATTATTGAAACAACGTTTAAAGACGAAACTGAAACAGATCTTTTTGGTGAGCAAGCAGTACTTTGTGGTGGAGCTGCTTCACTTGTACAAGCTGGTTTTGAAACATTGACAGAAGCGGGTTACGCACCAGAACTTGCATACTTTGAATGTCTTCATGAGCTTAAGCTTATCGTTGACCTTATGTTCGAAGGTGGGATCGCTGATATGAGATATTCTATCTCTAACACAGCTGAGTATGGAGACTATGTTTCAGGAAAAAGAGTCATCAACGCTGAGTCAAAACAAGCGATGAGAGACATTTTAACTGAAATTCAAGATGGTAGATTTGCAAAAGATTTCATCTTGGAAGGTCAAGCAGGATACCCAAGAATGAACGCTGAGCGTACCAATGATAAAACAAAGTTAATTACTGTTACAGGTAATAAGCTTCGTGAAATGATGCCTTGGATATCAGCAGGTAAAATTGTAGATCAAGAAACTAACTAATCTTCTTGTCGATTTGCACTCATCTTTATAGGATGAGTGCAGTCAGCTACGCGCTGTAGCCTCCTTTACGTAAATCCATAAATTTAAGCACAACTCCACAAAAATAGTAGCTTTCACTATTCACTTCGCAAAGCGATACTCTGATATAATATTTAAAATTTAAAATTAGTGGAATATATGGCACCTCAATCAAAAAAATCTAATAAAACTTCATCCACTAAAAAGAGATCTGTAAAGAGATCTTCTTCTAAACGAACACAGAAAAAATCTCAAAAATCTTCTCATACTAAACGAAATATCCTTGTTGTTTTAGGCTCTTTCATCATAGTTTCATTGATTGCTTTTGGGTATTTTTTAGGGCAGAAAGATGTACCTGAGCATGCCTATGCTAAAGAGGTAAAAGAGCAGTATAGTACTAAAGAGCTTTTGAATGATCTCTCTAAGATCAAAACAAAAAAACCACATCAAGCTAAGAAAATTGTAAATAAAACCCCTATAGAAAAGCAAAAGAAAGTTTTGGTATCCCAAAAGAAAAATCTGAAACAGACACCTTTAAAAGAGAGAGGTGTAGAGAAAAAAAGGCAAAAGAGAGAAGTTGAAAAGAAGACGGTATTGGCGTATCGTGGCAAAATACCTAAGTTGGTAATCATTATAGATGATGTGCATACAAAAGGACAACTGCAAGCTATTAAAAATTTAGGTATGAAGATCACCCCTTCTATTTTTCCTCCTTATCAGCTGGCAAAGCATAGTCATCTGTTGGCTAAAAATCTTAAACATTATATGATCCATCTACCTATGGAGTCAGGTAGTAGACAGTTTAACAAACAGACAAAAACACTTATGACCTCTTTTTCAGATGAGCGTATTGCAGATCGGGTGATGGAAATTCGTCAGCTTTTTCCTAAAGCAAAATATATTAACAATCATACAGGTTCTCTCTTTACTGCTAACTATAAAGCAATGAAAAAACTCTATATTGCATTGGCATTAGAGGGCTTTACTTTTGTAGATAGTTTTACTGCAACATCCTCAAAAGTACGTCAAATAGCCCATGAATTTGGTGATGTGTATGTAAGAAGAGATATTTTTATAGATAATACCCATACAGTCGTTTATATCCATAATCAACTTAAAGAGGCTGTCAAAAAAGCAAAGAAAAATGGGTATGCCATAGCTATAGGACATCCACACAAGGTTACTATGCAAGCTTTGGCTTCATCTAAGCAGATCTTAAAAGATGTGGAGTTAGTCTATATAGATGAGATCTATACAAAAAGGTAAAAGATGAGAGGAATATTCACAGCACTTATTGTAAGTATATTGTTTTTTGGATTTTCACTACTTTGGTTTACTTCTCAACATGCCATACTTATAGGCTTGGTTGCTTTTCTTGTAACACTCTGGACGAATGAAGCTTTGCCTCTAGGGGTAGTCTCTATGCTACCTATTATCCTTTTTCCTGTTTTTGGTATATTGGATACCCATGCAGTGACTGCCAACTATTCAAAATCGATCATCTTTTTATTTATTGGTGGTTTTATGTTGGCTATTGCCATAGAAAAAACAGGATTGCACAAATATTTCTCGGCCAAACTGTTAAACTTTTTTCCTAAAACTCCTAAAGGGATCATCTATGCTTTGGCAGTTACTTCGGCACTGCTTAGTTCAGTCCTCTCCAATACAACGATCACACTGATGCTTATGCCTATTGCACTCTTTTTGAGTGAAAATAAAAAACTTAAAGTTCGTTTTCTTCTGGCTACAGCCTATGGTGCAAGTATTGGAGGTATTTTGACTCCCATAGGTACACCTCCCAACCTTATATTGATGGGATTTCTTGAAGATCATGCACTGCCTGTTCTGGCTTTTGGTGAGTGGATGCTTCTCATGCTGCCAGTAGTGGCTTTAATGCTTTTTATTATGCCTTGGCTACTCTCTTTAGGGGTAGAGCAGGAGAGTGTAGAAGATGTAAATCATGCCATTCCTGAACTAACAACAACACAAAGAAGACTCTATGGTATCGTGGTCATTCTTGCACTTGTTCTCTTGGGAAATACGTTTTTAAAGCAGTTGTTTGGTTTCTCCTTGAACGAAAAACTGGTTCTTCTGGGCTTTGGTCTGTTGATGTTCGTACCCAAAATAGGTTTTTTGGAGTGGGAAGATACCCGCAATATGCCTTATGAGATCATTTTTCTGTTTGGGGCGGGGTTCAGTATAGCCGCAGCATTCTCCTCTACAGGATTGGCAGCAGATATCGCAGGGAAGCTCAGTTTTATCTCCTCTATGCCTCTGTTTTGGATGTTTGTATCTGTGGCACTTTTTGTTACCTTTTCTACAGAAGTGACTAGCAATACAGCACTCACTTCCATAGCGATACCGATCTTTTATGAGTTTGCAAAAAATATGCCACAGCAGGAGGGTACGATGCTTCTTATGGTTGCTACCGTTGCTGCAAGTTATGCTTTTATGCTGCCTATCGCTACACCACCCAATGCTATAATCATGAGTTCAAGGGTTATTAGCATTAAAGAGATGGCACATATTGGTTTAAAGTTGAATTTTATTGGAGTGATCGTACTCTCATTGGTGGCTTATTTTATATGGTATCTTATTTTATGATGACTATTGCTTCTCAAGCCACACAAGCAAGACTCTAAGTAGTGCAAAACTAATAGTAATTGTCCAAATATGTTCTTTTATAAATTTCATTTCAATATTTTAGCTAAAAATATGACAATATGACATACTTTTGAGCTTTTTCTTTTTTCTTGGTTATGATAAATAAAAAAGGTTTATTATGAGCCAAAATATTACAGATAAAATTTCTGAATTGAGTGCTATGAAAAAGTATCCTCCTGAACTTTTTTATAAAGGTAATTTAGAGTTGTTGAAGCGACCCAAGGTTTCCATTGTAGGTACAAGAAGACCCTCTTTATATACGCAGCAGTTTACCTATACTTTAGCCAAAGCATTGGCAAGTAGAGGTGTATGTGTGGTGAGTGGTGCAGCGATGGGAGTCGATGCTATTGCTCATGAAGGGGCAGGTGTTGAAAATACTATTGCTGTGGTGGCAAACGGATTAAATATACGTTACCCCGTACTCAATGCACCACTTATAGAGCAGATAGAACAACAGGGGCTAATGCTCAGTCAATTCAATGATGGATTTAGAGCTATAGGATGGAGTTTTGTAGTACGTAATGAGTTGGTTGTTGCACTTGGAGATATACTTATTGTGACTGAAGCAGATTTAAACTCTGGCTCTATGCGTTCAGTAGAGTATGCTTTAAGAATGGGTAAAGAGGTATGGGTACTTCCTCATCATCTTAATGAAAGTTTGGGAACTAACACCCTACTTGCAGAAGGGAAAGCAGAAGTGATACAGGATGTAGAAGCCTTTGTTTCACGTTTTGGTCAAGCGGTAGAGAGTAGTGTACCAAAAGATGATTTTTTCTATTTTTGTCAAACATTACCGACATTGGATGAAACAATAGAGCAATTTGGAGAGAGAGTTTATGAAGCAGAACTTGGTGGTGAGATCACGATACACAATGGTATCGTGAGATTAACTTAATTATTTGCTTTTAGTTGTTTTGGCAGAGAGTTGTTTAATGAGTTCCTCAAGTGATGCTTCAGGAAGCATACCTGCTTGAACAAACTGTACATTGCCTGTGGTATCTAATGCAACCATAAAAGGGATACTCCCCCTCCATCCAGCACGTTGAGCAATATAATTTACAAAATTTCCTGCTTTTTCATCCGATACAACAGCATAGTTCATCCCTTTTTCTTTTGCAAAATTTTTGAGTTTTGTATTGGTTAGACCTTGTACTTCTATAGAGATGATTGCTACTTTATCTTTATGTTTCTTTTGAAGATGAATAAGGTGTGGGATAGAAGCAAGGCATGGTGGGCATTTATGACCAAAGAATTCTAAAAATACCACTTTTCCTTCAAGCCCTTTAATGCTTAACCCTTCCTCTGTACCAGTTATCTGATAGCTTTGACCTTTAATATCTGTAATAGTCATTACAGGTTGTTTGGGTATAGCCTCAGCTTGTAAAGAGGAGAAGAGTGAAAATAGTAGAAGAGTGAATGTGAAAATATTTTTCATGTAATAAGCCTTTTTTATTTTATTGTACAGATTATATATTAGGATAATGTAAAAATCGTGTAATTCAATGAAAATAATATCTAAAAGAGGTAAATGAGTATTAAAGAGCATCCAGAAGTTTAAAAGGAGGAGGAAAAAATTCTATAAAAAGGGAGACCGAATAATCTAGGGGGATTTATGGTTTCCTTCTGATGCTCTTATGCAGGAATTATAATGCATTCAGGTTAACCGTACACTAATAAGAGAATGGTAGAATTTAGAGTTAGGAATTATATGAGGAATTAAGGATGATAATGTTTAAAAAAGTTTTAATACTGTTAGGTTTGTTAGGTTTGCCTCTTTTGGCGGGAGTTTCGTTAGAACAGAAAATAGGGCAGATGCTTATGGTAGGGTTTCATGGTACTACAGCTACTTCTAAAAGCCAAATATGTAAAGATATCAAAAAATACCATATTGGTAGCGTGATACTCTTTGACTACAACCCTGTCAATAAAAATGAACCCAAAAATATAGCCAATAAAAAGCAGTTAAAAAAATTGACTTCCCAATTACAGGCATGTAGTTATGATGGCAAACTGCTTATAGCAGTAGATCAAGAGGGTGGTAAAGTACAGAGACTTAAAAATAGATATGGGTTTTACGGAAAGTTTCCTAAAGCTTCTGATGTTATAAAAATGGATCAGTCTCAAATACTGACTACTTACACTAAAATGAGTAAAGAGCTTAAAGGGGTAGGGATCAACTATGACTTGGCTCCTGTAGTGGACTTGGATATCAATATGAAGAATCATGTCATCCATGGACTGGGACGCTCTTTTGGAAAAGATCCGAAAATAGTAGCCCAATATGCAAGTACTTTTATAGATGCAATGCACCATTACGGTGTGTTGACTTCACTCAAACATTTTCCAGGTCATGGCTCTTCCGTAGGAGATACGCATAAAGGGTTCGTAGATGTAACCAATCTTTGGAAGAGCGTAGAGATGGAGCCTTAC
>Ga0256827_10003312_pt1 | contig 10246 bp, 6 predicted proteins | sample CV84metaG_FD_185977 | JGI IMG/M metagenome (GOLD analysis project Ga0256827, IMG submission 185977) | Hydrothermal vent microbial communities from East Pacific Rise, Pacific Ocean - CV84 | ecosystem: Environmental > Aquatic > Marine > Hydrothermal vents | place: Pacific Ocean: East Pacific Rise...
AATTAAGAAACACGGTAGAAGAACTAAAAGTATATTGAAATATGGATTAAATTATATTACTAATGTACTGTTTTCTAATAATTTAAGTGAACTCAGGGAGTGTTGCAAATTTTTGTCATGTACTTAATAATTGATTATTAATTATGAATAGTAAAACAGTTCAAAAATAGTTATTTTCCAACACCAGAGAGGCAATTAAATGTAACTTTGCGAAAATAAATACATCAAAAGAATAAAAGATTTATAATGAAAATTCTTGGCAATATTATCTGGTTGATATTTGGCGGCTTACTAATAGCAGTCGAATACTTTGTTTCCTCATTATTTTTAATGATTACTATTATTGGTATACCCTTTGGCATTCAAACAATGAAACTTGGCATCTTAGCCATTTGGCCATTTGGTAGTCAAGTGAGAGAGCATCCAACTGGAGGTGGCTGCCTAACCACCATTATGAATATCATCTGGATTTTATTTGGAGGCATTTGGATTGCACTCACCCATCTACTATTCGGTATACTCTTTGCCATCACTATTATCGGCATTCCTTTTGCTCAACAACATTTCAAGATGGCAGGATTGGCGCTTACACCATTCGGAAAAGAGATTGTTTAATTAGTGCTTGTTCATATAGCCGAGAGTTTGAGCTAGGTAGTTCGAGTTCAATGCCTGCCCCGATTTTATTTCGGGGGCATGTGAGAAATCCAAACCGCAGAATACTAGCGTATTTAAGAATTTAGATTTTGAGTAATAATGCAGCAATCGGACTTCGTAGATAAATTCTAATTACCTAACAATCAACTCATCTATCATAAAAGCATTTCCTCTTTCACGACCTTCGGGCTTAAACGGACTAATTTTTAGCTTAACATAACGTATCTTTCTATCGAAATTGGCTGTTTTATAAATACAAACCTCCAAGTTTCTTTCCGGCTTATCTATGTGGCTAACTTCAATATTCTCGAATGATTCGCCATCATTACTTACCAATAATTCAACTTCACGAGGCAGGTAGATATGATGATTTAGGTCCTTCAAAAAATGGAACTCAACAGTTTCCAACATTTTTATATTCTCCATATCCAAAACAATCTCCACTTCCTTATCGTAAAATGCCATCCAATGATCGTCGCCATAATCCTCTGTACCAATATAACCATCAGTTAATGCCTGATCACCTCCGGCAGAAAACCAAGCAGAATAATCACCTTCAATTTCCACTTTTTTATTCAAAGCTAAATGATCGACTTGTATCAAGCTTTTAAAATAGTCATCATCAGGGCTTACGCAAAATTTAGTTTGTATCAGTGGACGAATTTTATACACAGATGTTAAATCAGCATCTTCTTTCAATAAAGGAGCTAAGCGTACAGCATAACAATAATCGCCGGCGCGTAAAGTATACTCAGGATGTGCTCTTGACCACCAGCTATCATCACCCGCAACTCCTGTTTGACGAAAATCCATATCAACAGTAATAAAATCGGAAGGTGAAATATCACATGTATGCTTATTCACTTTCTTATCAAGCTGATTAAAATCATCGATAGTATAATTTTGCGCACTAAATTCCATGCTAGGAAAAGCAGCAATCATAAAGCCTTTTGATTCAGTATTTTGCAAAGAAGCCCAACGCACGTCTGTTAGATTTGAATTCTCTTGAGGCCGAATATAAGGCACGTATTGCTCAATGGTAGTTGATTTATAACGTCCTATCTTATACCCACTTTTCCGATCCCAATAGTTCTCCTGCGGGCCTCTTCCATACCATTGTAACTGCTCAAACTCTTTATTAACTTCCATACTTAATCCCCAACGAGGTAATTCGGGAAGATCAATATCTTGATTCACTTTTATACTGTGTTGAATATACAACTCACCATTACCTAAAACCGTATATCGCATCGATAAATCACCTGCATTATCCGGCAAATGGTATTTACACAATAATTGTTTTTCTCTTTTAGAGATACTTGTCCATTCAAAAGAGTATAATTCAAGTTTTTTAGCAGCTTCTTTCCAAAAAATAGCTCTTTTTTGAAACCCATTACCAAAATCATTATCGGTGGTTCCTCGCCAAAAAGAAGGAGTCGGGCCTTTTTCATTATGTAAAACCTCTTCGCCCTCTATTAACCAACTTTTCAATAAACCACTTTGCTTGTTAAACTCAAATTGAAAATCTTCACCATCAAATAATAATGAAGTATCACTTTCGCTTGTTTTTACTGCATCAAAAGCTGATAAATTAGAGAAAGAAAAACCTTGCATCGATGGCAGATTAAATTGCTCCCAAGCCACTTCATGACCACTAGGGACAAGACCATTTCGACGCTTCTCTCTCGCCGATATTGTTAGTATATACTCTACATTCTGTTCGGTTAGCGACTCGCTTTGAGGTATTTTAAATACCACAGAATCCCCGGGTGCAGCAAGAAATCGACTAATAACACCGTCCATTATTTCGTTCCCATCTTCAAGAATGCTCCAATAAAAATCTAATTCACTTAAATTCCGATGGTTGTAGTGATTATAAATAATAATATTATTTCCGGTTTTTTTAAATTTCAAATACTGGTATACCTTTTTAACTTCCCACAAACCGGGATGTACTGTTCTATCCGGGAATACCAATCCGTTGATACAAAAATTATTGTCGCTAGGAATAGTATCGGTTCCAAAATCGCCACCGTAAGCATAATACTCCTCACCATCATCAGTAGTTTGTAATAAACCTTGGTCAACCCAATCCCAAATAAAACCACCTTGCAAAACATCTTCCGACTCAATAACATCCCAATACTCTTGTAAATTACCGGTCGAGTTGCCCATAGCATGTGCGTATTCACACATAATTAATGGACGATAATGATCCCGATTTGCATAAGCTTTCAAATAATTCACAGAAGGATACATTGGGCATACAATGTCTGTTGCAGAATCCTCTCCAGCTCTCTCATAATGAACAGGACGATAAGGATCTATCAGATGCATCATCTTAGAAGCCGCTTTAAAATTCACACCAAAACCTGCCTCATTACCCATAGACCATATAATAACGCAAGGATGGTTTTTATCTCTCTCCATCATCCTCTCAATTCTATCGAGATGAGCCAGCTCCCAATCAGGATTATTTCCTAATGTTCTATCGAGATTATAACCCATACCATGGCTTTCAATATTTGCTTCATCTACCACATAAATACCATATTTATCGCAGAGATCATACCAATAAGGATCATTAGGATAATGCGATGTTCTAACAGCATTGAGATTAAACTTTTTCATTAATTTAATATCCTTTAGCATGGTTCTTTTACTAATCACATGTCCTGTTATGGGATCGTGTTCATGCCTATTGGTTCCTTTTAGCAAAACGGGAACACCATTAACCAACATTTGACTATTAACAATCTTTACTTCTCTAAAACCAATATTTGTACTTACAACTTCGAAGGGGTGAATTCCTGACTTCAGTTCTAAAACCACTTCATAAAGATTTGGTTTTTCTGCCGACCACAAATCAGGATAAGGAATCTCTCTTTTGAGATGTAGTGTTCTGGTTTCTTTTCCCTGAAATTTCTTTCCACTAATAAATGTTTTCTTTATTTGCTTACCATTTCTAAACAGACGAAAAACAACCGTTGATTCCTTTAAAAAAGCATCAACTCTTTGCTCCAAGTCTACTGTTAAATCGATATAACCTACAGAAAAATCTTCGTTCATACTTGTTCGAACCTCAAAATCACGGATATAAAGTGGAGAACGCGCCACCAAATATACATCTCTTTCAATCCCGCTTAATCTCCAAAAATCTTGGCACTCGAGGTAGCTACCATCAGACCATCTATAAACTTCCACAGCCAAAGTATTTTTCCCATGTTTTATATAAGGTGTAATATCGAACTCAGCCGGAAGCTTGCTCCCCTGACTATAACCTACTTTTTGTCCGTTTACCCATATATACATAGCAGATTTTACCGCTCCAAAATGGATGAACACCAGTTTATCACCCCAAGACTCATCGATAGCAAACTCACGATAATACGAACCTACAGGGTTATATTTATGAGGAACAAAGGGAGGATGTGGGTCATTTGTCCAAGCATAAGGTTGATTGACATAGATAGGGATATCATACCCCTGCATATCCCAATTAGACGGGACCGTTATTGTATCCCACTTACTCCTATCATATGTTTCACTATAAAAATATTTTGGGCGACTATCTGGGTTTTCACTCCAATGAAATTGCCACTCCCCATTTAACGATCTGTAAAATGGCGACTGCTCTTCGTGAAAGCTTAATGCCTCTTTAACAGTAGCATAAGGAATTAAAGTGGCATGTGCCTTTTCTTTATTTTTTTGAATAATTTGTGGATTTTCCCAATCAAATTCCAAGGTCTGAGCAGATGACAAAAGGAAACTTGCCAAGCCCAGTAACAATAATAATTTTTTCATAAGTGGTATTCTTGATACATTAATGCATGCGAAAATAAGCTTTTTTTAGATGATTTTAGCAAAAATACCTGATTTTTTAGTTCGAAGATTGATAAATAGCATCCAATATTTACCCAATATTTTTACCTTTGAAGTCTCTTAATAATAAAAACAAAAAAATAATGAATAAAATCATCAGTATTATTCTCGCCTTAGTATTTTTCAACATCTTACAAGCTCAAGACACTCAGAAAATTACATTAGAAAAAACATTCAAATCCTATCAGTTCTATCCCCAATCGGTCAGAGGCATTCATTCTATGAATGATGGAGAACATTATTGCAAACGAAGTAGTAAAGGCATTGAAGAATACAGCTATAAAACAGGTAAAAAAACACGAACCATACTCGACAAAAGCACTTTATTCGTTAAAGATAGTATTCCATTAAGATTTGGAACATATACATTTAGCCATAACGAAGAGCTGCTCTTACTATCTACTGAAACAGAATCTATCTATCGCCATTCATCCAAATCAACCTTTTATATCTATTCGCTTAAAGACCAAAGCTTAAAATTATTGAGCAGCAATGGGAAACAGCGATTGGCTAGCTTTTCACCCGATGCGACAAAAATTGCTTTTGTACGCGAAAACAATCTCTTTATTGTAAATTTAGATGATATGAGCGAGAAACAAATCACTACTGATGGTGAGTTCGAAGCCATTATCAACGGAACGACTGACTGGGTCTACGAAGAAGAATTTTCTTTTACCCGTGCTTTTTATTGGTCACCCAAAGGCGACTATATTGCCTATTACAAATTTGATGAATCCAATGTGAAAGAGTATTGGCTCAACTATTACGGAGAACTTTACCCTGAACACGAAAAATACAAATATCCAAAAGCAGGGGAAGACAATAGCATCATAAGCATTCTTACTTATAATTTGAATACGGAGGAAACCAAAACTATGGATATAGGTAAAGAAACTGACATTTATATTCCTAGAATTAAATGGACACGTCAAAATAATGAGTTAGCCATCTTATGGATGAACAGATTACAGAATAATTTAAAAATCCTAATTGCAGATCCCAATAATGGAAATACCCACGAAATATATGATGAAACCAACAAATATTATATCGAAATAACAGATAACCTCTATTTCTTAGCAAATAAAAAAGGGCAAAACACCGGCTTTATCATTACGGCCGAACTTGATGGCTATAATCATATCTATCATTTTAATATGAACGGCGAATTACAATCACAACTCACCAAAGGAAAATGGGATGTAGATAAAATTATTGGGTATGATGCTAAAAATAAAATCGTTTATTATAAAAGTGCAAAATCAGCGCCTTATAATCGCGAAATATATGGGGTAAGCTTAAAAGGTAAAGAAAAACCCATTGAAACAAAAGACGGTTGGAATAGTGCACAATTTAGCACTAACTTTAAATATTATATCTACACTTGGAGCGATGCCAATACTCCTCCTGTATATAGCTTAAAGACCATCAAAGGAAAAACAATAGAGGTTTTACAGGATAATGCTGCTTTAAGAGACACCATTAGAGCATACAATTATCAGCCTAAAACATTTTTCAACATCACAACAGATGAAGGTGTTATTTTAAGCTGCTCTAAAATTATGCCTCCTCATTTTGATAAGAATAAAAAATACCCTGTACTATTTAGCAATTATGGGGGGCCTGGCTCACAAACAGTAAAAAATTCTTGGGGATACCGCGATGCATGGTACCAAATGTTTGCTCAAAAAGGAATTATCGTTGTAAATGTTGACAACAGAGGTACAGGCTTTAAGGGAGAAGAATTTAGAAAAGTAACCTATCAACAACTAGGTAAATACGAAACTATAGACCAAATAGAAGCTGCCAAATATTTTGAGTCACTTCCTTATGTGGATAAGGATAAAATTGCCGTTTTTGGTTGGAGTTATGGTGGTTTTATGTCTACGCTATGTATGACCAAAGGCGCCGATCATTTTAATACAGGTATTGCTGTAGCACCGGTAACCAATTGGCGTTATTACGATAATATATATACTGAGCGTTATATGCGTACACCTCAGGAAAATCCTGATGGTTACGATGACAACTCCCCAATCAATCACGTGGAAAAACTTAAAGGAAACTTTTTATTAATTCATGGGATGGCCGATGACAATGTTCATCCTCAAAACACTTACGACTTGATTACAGCACTTGTTGCAGCGGATAAGCAATTTGAATTAATGGTGTATCCAAATAGCAATCATGGCATCTATACAGGTAAAAATACCACTATCAATCTTTATACAAAGATGACAAACTTTTTACTGAAGCACTTGATTGATTAATCGACAAATTTTGCTTTCCGAAGCAAACTAACAGCTGAGTACAATATCAATACAGCCAAAGCCAAAGAAAAGGCCGGATCAACATAGCTGTGCAAGAATGAATGTGGAATTAGGAAATAGATTAAAATAGATAAGGTTGATGTTAATGCCGTAAATGTTTTAATACGGAATAATGCCCACTGACTTTCCATTACCGGAGAGAATTCTTCTTTACTGATTTTCAAATTTTTTCGCCATTGATAAAGATTAACAAATACAGCCGCGGCATTTACAAGAGCACCAATGGCAGAAGCATAAAGCTCCAACTCTTTGGGATAAAAGAATCTTTTAACAGCGATAAACGAAACGACTAGGAAAGATATTAAAAATACTACTGCCATTATCCGTGCATTTTGCACTTCTTTATCTATTAAATTTTCTTGCTTTCTTACTGACTTCCGTGTCGTTCGTAAACTTAAATATACCGAAAGGCTTTGTGCACCACCCATCAGCATTTGAGCAATAAGAGTGATAGAATTTGACAGGATACTAATAAACACAAAAGGCAACCATGACCAAAAAATGATCATAAAATTAATCAGAAGAGTTTTCTTCTTTTTATTAGCTATATTAAAATTCCAATCCACTTATATTATTTTCTTTCTGCAGCCTCACGAGCCCAATGTCTCACCACAACAATTACATCATCATAGTTTTCAGCAATATGCTGACTCAACTGCTCAGCCGAAAACACCGAACGGTGCTGGCCCCCTGTACAACCAAAGCTCACCATTAAATCAGTAAACCCACGTTCCAGATATTTAGTAACAGACTGATCCACTATAGCGTATATATGATCTAAAAACTGATGCACTTCTTTTTCTTTCAATAAATAATCTACCACAGGCTCGTCCATGCCTGTTAAAGATTTATACTCATCGTATCTTCCCGGATTCGGTAACGCTCGACAATCGAACACATGTCCTCCCCCATTGCCACTAGGGTCCTCAGGGATCATCCCGTAAATAAACGAAAAACTACTGATTCTAATTTTCAACATAAATCATATCGAGTTGAGGTAAACACTATTTATTGGTCAAAATTATGCTTTATTTCTGTTATACCTTGCAAAACACTTAAAAAATATGGTATTTGTATCTCCGAATCCCATTTTGCCAACAGGCTTTCCAAATTATGAAGAGCAGCAGGAATACTATTTTTAAAATAAGCTTTTCCTTCTAACAATCCTCTAAAGCCATACGCCCCAAGAGTTTGAATAATCCTCACAAAAACCATCAACCGGAATTGCTCTTGAAATTGTTGTTCCGAAAGCTCCAATTCCGAACCTATTAATTGACGATAATAAGCTAATAGTTCATCCTGAGTTTTTGAATCGAGACCGGCAGAAGCTTGAAACAACAAACTAGCTACATCATAAAGAAATGGACCTCGGCGACCACCTTGAAAATCGATAAACCAGGGCTCACCATTAAAAATCTGAATGTTGCGAGCCTGAAAATCACGAAACATAAAATAATCATCATCAGGTTTTACAGCCAATGCCTCTGCCAATATTTGCATATCATTTTCTAATAATTGTTCATCGAATACCAAAGCAGAAACCTTAAGAAAATAGTATTTAAAATAGTTTAAATCCCATAATATAGATTGCTTATCAAAAGCTTCTCTGGGATAACATATAGAGTAATCCAATCCTTTAGTTGTCGATTGCATTTTCCAAAGCATTCTTAAACTAGATTGATATAATAGCTTTAGCTGTTCATTAAAACCATTTTCTTTAAGCAATTGCAAAAGATTCACATCGCCAATATCTTGTTGAAAATATAAACTCCTATCAGATGATATAAAACAAACCTCAGGAAGACGAATTCCCTGCTTTACATAATACGATGATAGATAAAAAAATGACTCATTCTCTTTCAATTCATTATTAATCGTTGCTATAAAATGTTCTTGATGATCTATAATTCTATAATATTGGCGATTAGAACCTGAACCTGAGTTCAATACTTCTATGCGTTCCGGAAATCTTGATTTCCATATTTGATATTCATTCTTTATTAAACTATCAGCAGAAGGCTTATCCATCTTCCAAAAATACACAAAATGATTCTTTCTTTATACAGTCTTAAATACACTCTTTTAACAACAAAATCTTGATAACAAAATACACTAGACAACAGTCTGCCATATCGGCAGTTAATAAAAAATGAACGCGCCATATTTTCCGATTACCATATTTTTTAACGCATTGGTAAACATTTTGATGGTTCCAAATAAAACAATAAAAAAGGAGGAAAAATGAACTTTGATAAATTCACAATAAAATCACAAGAAGCCATACAAAAGGCACAGGAATTAGCTATGCAATCACAACATAGCCAAATAGAAAACAGTCACATATTAAAAGGGGTATTAATTAGTGAAGAAAATGTTGTCCCCTATCTATTAAAGAAGCTTCAAGTAAACCAAGCACAACTTGAGCAGGCCTTAAATGCCATGATTGATCGTTTACCTAAAGTAAGTGGTGGTCAAACTTATCTTTCACAGCAATCGAGCAAAATGCTTTTAGATGCAGAAAAATACTTAAAAGAATTCGATGACCAATATATATCGATAGAGCACATCCTATTATCCTTATTAAATCAAAAGGATACAGTAGCTCAATTGCTAAAAGATAGTGGCATCAAGGAAAAACAATTAAAAACTGTTATTAAAGAAATGCGCAAAGGCAGCAAAGTTGACAACCCAAATAACGAATCGAACTTTAATTCATTAGGTAGGTATGCTATTGATTTAAACGAAATGGCTGCCAATGGCAAACTCGATCCTGTCATCGGTAGGAACGACGAAATCAGAAGAGTACTTCAAATTCTGAGCAGAAGGACCAAGAACAATCCTATTTTAATAGGCGAACCAGGAGTGGGTAAAACAGCCATAGCAGAAGGAATAGCGTTTAGAATTGTAAATGGTGATGTGCCCGAAAACCTAAAAGACAAAAAAATATTTAGTCTTGATATGGGCGCCTTAATAGCTGGAGCCAAATTCAAAGGAGAATTCGAAGAAAGGCTTAAAAGCGTTGTAAAAGAGGTGATCCAAGCAGAAGGAGATGTCATTCTCTTTATCGATGAAATTCACACCCTAGTAGGAGCCGGGAAAGGAGATGGCGCTATGGATGCAGCCAATATTCTAAAGCCAGCACTTGCCAGAGGCGAATTAAGAGCTGTTGGAGCTACCACTTTAGGTGAATACCAAAAGTATTTTGAAAAAGACAAAGCTTTAGAACGCAGATTCCAAAAAGTAATGGTTCAGGAACCCAATACTGCTGATGCCATTTCAATTCTACGCGGTTTAAAAGAAAAATACGAGACACATCATCATGTAAGAATTTTAGACGATGCCATTATATCTGCCGTGGAACTTTCACAGCGATATATCTC
>Ga0256827_10003313_pt1 | contig 10245 bp, 7 predicted proteins | sample CV84metaG_FD_185977 | JGI IMG/M metagenome (GOLD analysis project Ga0256827, IMG submission 185977) | Hydrothermal vent microbial communities from East Pacific Rise, Pacific Ocean - CV84 | ecosystem: Environmental > Aquatic > Marine > Hydrothermal vents | place: Pacific Ocean: East Pacific Rise...
CGATATTGTAACAACTCCCGAACCGCAGACAATTCTTGAAAAAGGCGATATGATCAGGGTTGTGGGAACCGAAGAGGCTTTGGAAAAAGTCATACTGATCATCGGTCATGAAACAAAAAAGGAGATGCCCCTGCAAAAAGGCTACGAAGTGCAGTCGATACTGGTAACGAACAAAGAGGTGGTTAACAAGCCGCTCGGCTCATTCGACCTGTGGAACAACTACCAGGCTACCATTACACGGATACGCCGAAGCGGACTGGACATCACCCCCACACCGTCGATGCGCATTCAGATGGGCGATAAGCTTGTAGTTGCAAGCAGCAAAGAGAACATGAAACAGGTGGCACGCATCTTCGGCAACGACGACAAGAAACTTTCCGATACCGATTTTTTCCCTGTTGCCGCCGGAATAATCCTCGGTATTCTTCTTGGTAAGATGACACTCTCTTTCGGCGGATCGTTCAGCTTCAGCCTTGGCATCACAGGCGGGGTGCTTGCCGTTTCAATGATACTGAGCCGCATAGGCCGTACAGGCCCTGTGATATGGACAATGACATTTACCGCCAACCAGCTTCTACGCCAGCTCGGACTGATGTTCTTTCTTGCTTCCGTAGGTACGAAAGCCGGTGCACAGATAGTTGAAACATACTCACAGTACGGCATCAAACTGTTCCTTGTGGGCGGCATCATCACTCTGGTACCGATGATACTCGCCGTTATCGTTGTACGTTTCATCAAACCGATGAATACGCTTACACTTCTTGGAACACTGACCGGATCGATGACAAGTACCCCCGGCCTTGCGGCAACAGATTCAATGACCAACTGTAACGCTCCGGCTATCGCCTATGCCACTGTTTACCCCGTTGCCATGGTGATCCTTGTGATCTGTGTGCAGCTGCTCAACATCATCTGATATAACACTTGTTTCCGAGGGTGTCGTTTTAAACGACGCCCTCGGTTGGCATGTTTAAAGTTTGTTCCTCCCGATAATTTTTACTATTTTAATCTTTTGCAACTAAAAGGATTACGTCATGTTACAAGAAAGACTGATAAAATTTATCGAGGAGAGCATCAAAACAAACTGGGATATCAACGCCCTTGCCGATTACGACGGTAAATCGCTTACCTACAAAGAAACAGGAGAGCAGATCCTCCGCCTGCATCTTTTGTTCGAACAGTCGGGGATTAAACGCGGCGACAAAATAGCACTGCTTGGTAATAATTCGGCAAACTGGGCTATAGTTTATCTCGCAGCCATCACCTACGGTGCGGTGATAGTCCCTATTCTCCCCGACTTTGGAGCAGACAACATCCACCACATCATCAATCATTCCGACTCGAAACTTTTCTTCATCGCCGAACAGGTCTGGAAAATCGTGGATACGGAAAAAATGCCGGACCTTAAAGCTGTTATCTCTCTTGAGATTTTCTCAATTTTGCATTCAAACGATAAAAAGACTGAGCACACTTTTGACGAGCTCGACAATTTTTTTGAAAAAAAATATCCTAAGGGCATTTCAAAAGATGATATCTCATTCCCTGATGTCAAAAACAGCGAACTGGCGCTCATCAGCTACACATCAGGTACAACAGGTTTCTCAAAAGGTGTGATGATATCTCACAACAGTCTTACTGCAAATGTCAGATATGCACAAAACAACATGCCTTTACGATCGGGCGATTCCATTCTTTCACTCCTTACAACAGCCCATGCATTTGGTATGTCGTTCGATTTTCTTTTTCCTTTCACACTCGGCTGTCACATAAATTTTCTGACCCGTATCCCGCCTATGCCAGTGCTGATAAAAGCTTTTGCTAAAGTAAAACCGAGACTTATCCTACTTGTTCCTCTGATCCCTGAAAAGATATACAAGAAACAGCTTCTGCCTGTTCTCGAAAAGCCATTAATAAAATTTCTTACAGGCATACCCGGTATCAACACTCTGCTTTACAGTAAATTCAAGGCAAAGCTGATGGATGTTTTCGGTAACAATTTCCATGAGGTAGTTCTCGGTGGAGCTGCTTTCAACAAAGATGCGGAGGCTGTTTTCAGAAAAATGAAATTTCCTTACACCGTAGGTTACGGAATGACCGAATGCGGGCCGCTCATCAGCTATGCTCCCTGGGATAAAAACAAATTAGGGTCATGCGGCCGCCCTGTTGATACCCTTGAAGTCAGGATAGACTCCGAAGATCAGCAAAACATAGTTGGCGAAATCCTTGTCCGTGGCGACAATGTGATGGAAGGGTATTACAAGAATGAAGAGGCAACCAAAGAGGTGATCGATGATGAGGGATGGCTGCATACCGGCGATCTCGGCATTGTCGACGAAGACGGCTTTATCTTCATCCGCGGGCGCAACAAAAACATGATCCTCGGCCCGTCGGGTAAAAATATCTATCCCGAAGAGATAGAGTCGGAGATAAACAACTGCATGTATATTCAGGAATCGCTCGTTGTTGAAAGGGGCGACAAACTGGCTGCCCTTGTCTATCCCGAACAGGAAAAGTTCAAAGAACTGAAAAGAGACAAAGAGAAGCTGCAAAAGATCCTCAATGACTATCTGAAACGTCTGAACAAAAAATTACCTGCCCATGTAAAAATTGCGAGATTTGAAATAATGGACGAAGAGTTTGAGAAGACTCCGAAGAAAAGTCTTAAACGATATTTGTATCAGCAGAAAAAATAGAAACTAAATGTCATTCTTAGAATCCATACCTAAAGATCTGATAAACTTTGTGGTTGTTGTTGCCTTATCTTTGCTCCTCGGCCTTGAACAGAGACGGCGGCATTTCAACGAACCCAAAGATTCTGTTTTTGGTATGGACCGCACCTTTGTAATGACAGGGGTTTACGGGTTCATTCTGTATGTCGTATCTCCCGGTAACATCATTGTTTTTGGTATCGGCAGCATCATTCTCACGGTTTTTTTATCAATTTACTACCTGAAAAAGATCGAAACAAGAAACAAGTTCGGACTGACTTCCATCATGGTACTACTCATCACCTACTCTCTGGCTCCATTGGTTTACAGATTGCCTGTCTGGCTCTCGATACTGGTAGTAACAACAGTTCTTGTTTTCACACAATTAAAAAATCAATTCAGGATACTTACCGGAAAATTCGACGATAACGAATTTATCACCCTGGCCAAATTCCTGGTGATCTCGGGGATTATCCTGCCGCTGCTCCCCGATACCGTCATCAGTGAATACATACCTATCTCCCCTTTCAAATTCTGGCTTGCTGTAGTTGTGATTTCAACTATATCATACCTTAGCTACATCATAAAAAAATTTGTTTTCCCGCATAACGGTATTCTTATCACGGGAATACTCGGAGGTTTGTACAGCAGTACGGCAACATCGGTAGTTCTTGCCCGAAAAAGTAAAGATGAAAATATTGCCGTGAACCAGATAGCTGCATCGGTAATACTCGCTACCGGCATGATGTTCATACGGATATTCATTATCATTTTAATATTTAATGTTTCTCTTGCCAAATATCTAATAATTCCATTTTCGGCCCTAACCTTGCTCACTTTTGCAACAGCAGGGGTCATTTACAAAATGTGCACAAAAGGTAATGCCACTGAAGTTACTGAAAATAGGTCAAAAAATCCTCTTGAGTTCAGTACAGCCTTACTTTTTGCATTTTTGTTCGTTGTTTTTACCCTACTTACAAAATATGTTTTAAAAGAGTTCGGTACCCGCGGGCTTGATGTTCTTGCACTTGTGGTGGGTGTTACCGATATCGATCCTTTCCTTGTTTCCCTGTTTTCAGGTACCTACAAAGTCACTCTTCCTGCCATTGCTGACGCCACTCTGATAGCTATCAGCAGCAACAATCTGATGAAACTTGGATATATAATTTTTCTCGGCAGCCCCTCTGTACGAAAAGCCGTGATCACCGGGTTCAGTATCATTATCGCCGCATGTATTGCTTTTGTGATCATTTAGGCCTGATCACATTATGAAACAATCATAGTTTTTTTGCGTTAAAATATGAACTAAACATAAACTCTTGATATGAAAAACATACTCTTACTATTTCTCATCATAACGGCTGTTAGCTGTAACCCTCCATGCAACAAAAAAACAGCAGAGAAATCAAAGCAGGAGATATCTTATGCCGATAGTATCAGAGCTAACGAAGTAAAAAGGGACCTTGATGAGATTAGGAAAGACGGCGTTTTGAAAGCTATTACACTGTACAGCTCTACAAGCTATTTCATCTACCGGGGAAGACCAATGGGATTTGATTACGAACTGCTTAACCGTCTTGCTGAACATCTGAAACTGAAACTTGAGATAGTTGTAGCTCATGACATGGACGAACTTATAAACATGCTGATCAGAGGTGACGGCGATATGATTGCTTATCCGCTTACCATCACCGACCAACGGAGAAAAGTGATCGATTTTACAAAATATCATGCCAAAACACATCAGGTATTAGTTCAGAAAAAACCGGATGAATGGCGGAAAATGAAACTTCATGAGATTGACAGAGCCATGTTATCGGATGCGTTGGACCTGATAGGAGATACTGTGTGGGTGAGACGAAACAGTTCTTACTACGAACGTATGATAAATCTTATGCATGAGATAGGCGATACCATACACATTGAGATACTTCCCGGCGACCTTGTAACGGAAGAGATCATTGAAAAGGTTTCAAAAGGAGAGATAAAGTATACCATCTCCGATTACAACATAGCATCGATAATGAGCAGTTACTTTGCCAATATCGATGTCAGGGTTCCTGTAAGCTTGTCTCAGCGCCTTGCCTGGGCCGTGCGCAAAAGTTCACCTGAATTAAAAGCTGCCATAAACAACTGGATAACAAAAATGAAGAAAACAGATGATTATTACATCATCTACCATAAATATTTTGAAAGCCAGAAGAAATTCAAAAAGCTTAGAAAAAGTAAATATTACAGTAAGGAAACAGGAATGATAAGTCCCTATGATAAGATCATAAAAAAATATTCTGCTAAAGTAGGCTGGGACTGGCGTCTTGTGAGTTCTATCGTATATCAGGAATCCAGATTCGACATAACCTCAAAATCATGGACTGGTGCCTGCGGACTGATGCAGCTTATGCCCGCCACGGCAAAAGCAATGGGAATAAAAAATCCAAGAGATCCTGACCAGAACATACGGGGCGGCATAAAATATCTGAAGCACCTGTTCGACCAGTGGCCTTCAATAACGGATACTTTACAGAGGATAAAATTCACGCTTGCCTCGTACAATTGCGGTATCAATCATGTGGTAGATGCACAGAACCTTTCAAAAAAATACGGCGGCGATCCGCTCGTTTGGGATAACAGTGTTGAGAAATATTTAAAACTGTTGTCGAAGCCTAAATATTACAATGACCCCGTAGTCAAATATGGTTATGTCAGAGGCATTGAACCATACTCGTATGTACGGGAGGTTTTTCAACGATATGCACTTTACAAGGATGTGATACCGAAATAAAAGGTACAAAAAAGAGCGGCAACAATATTTTCTGTTCAGCTATTTTTTATGCAGCCCGCACTCTTTGGTTTCGGGGTTTTCCCACCACCAGCGGCCGGCACGGATATCCTCACCCTCCATGACAGCTCTTGTACAAGGCAGGCAGCCTATGCTTGGAAATCCTTTATCGTGTAAAGGATTGTAAGGAATATTATGCTCGTTGATGTAATCCCACACATCTTTTTCACTCCAGAATGCAAGAGGATTGATCTTTACGAGGCCGTTGTTGTCGTCCCACTCCACAATCTGAATATCTTTGCGGGTAACCGACTGGTCGGCGCGTAAACCGCATATCCAGGCATCAAGGCCGGAGAATGCACGCTTCAACGGGTCGAGCTTACGCTTCTGACAGCACTCTTTACGGTTTTCAATGCTGTCGTAAAAAAGGTTTATCCCTTTTGTGTTGACCATCTCCTCCACTTCGGCATGATCAGGAAAGTAAACCTGTATCTTAATTTTATACTTTTTCGATGTGCGGTCAATCAGATCGTATGTTTCCGGGAAAAGCCGTCCCGTATCAAGTGTGAAAATTTCGGTTTCAGGATCGATGCCTACAACCATCTCTGTCAGCACCTGATCCTCGGCACCAAGACTTGATGAGAGTGCTATCTTATCTCCGAAACGTTCAATGAAATATGAAATTATCTTTTTAGGGTCAGCGTCCTTAAAACGAACGGCTAACTCTTTTATCTCTTCTTTGGTCATTGTTGTAATGTTTTATGTTGCAAAAATAGTTGATTTTAATGAAAAGAGATAATAATTCAGAATGTATTACAAACCGAAGAATAACGATGGCTAAAATTCTTTTTTTGCCATAAATTTGTTGGTGTAAAAAATTAAAACTATGTCTTACGAGTACTTTGATAACCTGTACTACAATGCAAGTAAGCAAATACATGACTATGCCCGAGAACTTCGCAAAAGTATGACTCCTGCTGAAAAGATTTTATGGTCTGAATTGAGAAACAGAAAAGTTGCAAACTGTAAATTCAGACGTCAACATCCAATCGACATTTTTATTGCCGATTTCTATTGCCATGAGAAAAAACTGGTTATCGAAATTGACGGAGAGGTTCATAACTCACAAAAGGAATATGACATCAACAGAACAGCAGAGATGCAAAATTACGGGATCACGGTTGTCAGATTCGAGAATTACGAAATTTTAAATGATATTGCGTCTGTGCTAAAAAAAATAGAGAAGCTATGTAAAAAACTGTAGCATTTTATACATTGCTATGATGTTCCTCACCCCCTCAATCCCCTTCTCCACGTGGAGAGGGGGAAGATCGTATAATTTTGAATTAACGTGAAACATATTTAGGGGGTGAGGAATTTTTCCCTAAAAACTTTTTTATCTCACTAAAAACATTTTTATTTGCATTAAATACTACAAGAAGGTATTATTTAATGAAGCTGTCAAAAACATCGGAATATGCTTTAAGGATACTGAGTTACATGGCTAAGTCGCCCGAAGAGCTGTATGCAGCAAGGCATCTTATCGAAAAGCTCAGGATATCCGATAAATACCTGCGCCGACTGATGACCGACCTTTCAAAGGCCGGTTTCACCAGAAGCATACAGGGACGAGAAGGAGGATATGTTTTTGCAAAAAATATTTCGGAGATCCATCTTTCTGAAATAATTGATGCCGTGGAAGGTATGGATAAATACACGGGATGCGTTCTTGGTTTTGACAATTGCTCTGATGAAAATCCCTGCGTAATGCACGAAAGCTGGATTCCTATGCGGGAGAAGCTTTTAGACACTCTTGAAAACAAAACACTGGCTGATCTTAATTTCAGCAACATAAATAAATTCTAAAATTTTTTTAATTATAAATACTACACTATATTTAAGTAGACTTAACTAAATTTTAAACTATGAAAGAAACCTGGTTAGACAAATTCATGACAAAAAAAGGCCTTTACACAGGCTTTTGGATCATTGCCATCTTTATGGTTTCGGCGTTGATCTATTTCACTGCGACACTGCAAAAAGAGGTTCCTCCCATCCCGAAGGAGGTAAAATCCGTTTCGGGAGAAGTGCTTTACACTTACGACGATGTTGTTGAAGGTAAAGGATATTTCCAGGAGTTTGACCTCATGGACTGGGGTACATTGCTCGGGATGGGTGCATACATGGGCCCTGACTTCACAACAGAGTTCTTCCACCACCGTGCCGAATTTCTGTATGATTACTACGGCAAGCAAATGTACGGTAAACCAAAAGACCAGCTTTCAGCAGAAGAGCTTGGTGCTGTTAAGGAGCGTGTTAAAAAAGATTTCCATAAACAGACAAAACTGCTTGAAAACGGAACTGTTTACACTGAAGCATCAGCTGCTGCTTATAAACAAAATGTAAAAGATCTGAAAAAGATGCTTGTCGAGGGTGATCCTTCGCGTGCTTTCCCCGGCGGTGTAATACGCCCAAATGAAGCTGAGAAGATAGCAGCTTTTGTCGATTGGTCACAGCTTGTAGCTTCATCATTGCGTCCGGATTCAAACAAGAAGTATACCGATGAAAGCGGAACTCCTGCACGTTCATGGTCAAACAACTGGCCGCATGAACCTCTCGTTGACCAGGATGTTTCTTACAACAGTCACATTGTTTCCCTGTGGGAATTCCTTCTGCTTTGGACACTGACTATCATAGTTATATTTCTTTCATACGAATACCTTTTCAAAAAAGACGCAAACGAAAAACTTGAGCCTGCCCTTAAGGTCACAAGTCTTTTCCGTTCACAAAAGAAACTTCTGAAATACATTCCGATAGTAAGTCTGCTGTTCGTTGTTCAGCTTTTCCTTGGTGCATATCTCGCTCACCTCTATGCTGATCCGACACAGGATTTCGTATTCTCACAAAATATTCTTCCTTTCAATGTTATCCGTTCCATCCACACTCAGCTTGCCATTCTTTGGGTAGCCGTAGGCTGGTTAGTAGGCGGACTTTTAATTGCACCATGGGTAGCCGGAAAGGATCATAAATTCCCGTGGCTTGTTGACGTACTGTGGGCTGCACTTCTAATTGTTGCCGTAGGTGCCATCATCGGCCTTTACATGGGAGCAACAGGTAACATGCGTAACACATGGTTCTGGCTCGGTAACGAAGGCCGTGAGCTCATTAACCTTGGCCGTGTCTGGGATATCGGACTTGTAATAGGCCTCGTATTCTGGTTCCTTCTTATCATTTCACTCATAAAAAAATCAGCAACAAACAATCCACTTGTAGGAACCATCATCTGGTCAGCATTTGCCATTGCAACTCTTTACATTGCAGGTATGATGCCGATTCACAAAATAATGCCTAACTTCACTGTTGATGACTACTATCGCTGGTGGGTAATTCACCTTTGGGTAGAACTTACATTTGAACTGTTCGCAGCAGGTGTTATCGCCTTCATGACAGTTTCACTCGGACTGATCTCACAGAAGACAGCAGAACGTACCATGTTCTTCGAACTATTCCTGATCATGATGTCGGGTACTCTTGGGGTTGGCCACCACTACTTCTGGCAGGGACTTGATGAATATTGGATTGCCATAGGAGGTATTTTCTCAGCTCTTGAACCACTCCCCCTTGCACTTATGATCGTTGAAGCATGGAAAAATCAGCGTGAGCAGAAAGCCGAAGGTAAGAAAAATGCTTTCAGTACTCCTTTCATGTGGATTGCAGGTTCGGCAGCCCTTAACTGGATTGGTGCCGGTTTCTTCGGAATGGTAATCAACACACCTACCATCTCTTACTACTCACACGGTACATACCTTATCATGCCCCACGGACACGTGGCACTTCTCGGAGCTTTCGGTTACATCTCTATCGCATTCCTTTACATGACATCACGTGCCAATGCAATGGCAAACGGATGGACCTGGAACAACAAATGGAGTAACATAGGTTTCTGGCTGCTTACTCTCGGAGTTTTGTTGTTTGCACTGCCAACGCTGATGATAGGTCTTGAGCAAACCAGGATATCTGCCGAAATGGGCTACTACTACACCCGTGTTCACGAAGCTCTTGATGTGGTTAAAGGATGGATGTGGTTCAGGATACTGCCTGATTCAATGATGATATTTGGAGGAATTATCGTATTCCTCGACCTGTTCGTCAAAACATTCATGGGCAAAAAAGAAGCATAATTCAACCACCAATACCTTTTACCCGGAGATTTTTTATGGTCTTCGGGTAATTTTTTATACTTTTCTTTATAATTAATCTAAATAAAGATTATTTTTGTGGGCGGGTTCTCCTCACCCCCTTTTTAGAAATTCACATTAAATCATTAGAATACTTCCTTCCCCCTCTCCTTGAGGAGAGGGGGATAAGAGGGGGTGAGGAAAACACAGAATAAAACAACATGCTTACCCCCTTTATTCCCTCCCGCCTAAGGCGGGACAGGGGGAAACCCGAAGGGAGGGGGTACTAAACATTAATATTAAATGATCGACTGGCTGAAGAAATATCACAAATGGATAAGCATAGTTTTCGCTGTGTTCATTGTTCTGTTCTCTCTCTCGGGAATTGTCCTGAACCATCGCGAACTACTGTCGTCAGTCAATGTGAACAGAAACCTTCTGCCGGAAGAGTACAGATACGATAACTGGAACGATGCTGCTGTTAAATCTACACTAAGGATAAGCAAAGACTCCGTTCTGATCTACGGTAACATTGGGATATGGCTTACGGATACTACCTTTAGCTCTTTCAAAGATTTCA
>Ga0256827_10003314_pt1 | contig 10244 bp, 10 predicted proteins | sample CV84metaG_FD_185977 | JGI IMG/M metagenome (GOLD analysis project Ga0256827, IMG submission 185977) | Hydrothermal vent microbial communities from East Pacific Rise, Pacific Ocean - CV84 | ecosystem: Environmental > Aquatic > Marine > Hydrothermal vents | place: Pacific Ocean: East Pacific Rise...
ATTGTAGATAAAATGTGTCATAAACCAGCCGAAATTTTTAATATTGAAAAGCGAGGTTATATACGAAAAGGCTATAAAGCTGATTTAACTTTAGTTGATTTAAATACCGAGTGGGAAGTTAAAAAAGACAATATTCTATATAAATGTAAATGGTCGCCACTTGAAGGGCAGAAATTTACAAGTAAGGTGCTAAAAACATTTGTAAACGGTAATATTGTTTACGATAATGGTATTTTTAATGATGATATAAAAGGCGAACGACTTACTTTTAATAGGTAATGGCAAAAGAAAAAATAGTTATTGATAATACTACTACTAAAATAACTGCAATTATCATTGGTATAATATATTTGTTTTTATTAACTGCTAACATATATGATAATATATATAATTTTGCTGATGTCGATATATTCAAGGTTGGTTTTCCTCTTATTTTAGTTTTAACCGCTATATATATTTTTATTAATCGTAAAATTAAAATTTTATTGAATGAAGAAGTGTTAGAAATAAAATGGAAAGGAACATTTAAAGTTTACAGATTTAAGGTTGAGGATATAAATATAATAAAGTTTAATTCAAGTAGAATAATTATTGAAACAATAGAAAAGAATAAAACTTTTGATATAAGTTTTTTAAAAGATAAAGACAAACTTAAATTAAAGCGATTTTTGCTAAATAATTTTGAATCAAAATATAGTTTAGGATAATATGCAGAGCGATTTATACCAAGAATATACCCTTAACAATGGTATCCAACTAATTTTCAGACAAAATCTATCGAGTGTTGGGCATATTGGCTTCTTGGTAAATGCAGGTACCCGAGATGAAATAAAAGGTGAACTTGGGTTAGCTCATTTTATTGAACACACACTTTTTAAAGGCACGAAAAAACGTAAATCATACCAAATAATTAACCGACTTGAAGATGTTGGAGGAGAACTTGATGCATATACAACAAAAGAAGATACCTTCATAAGTGCATCTTTCTTAAAAAAATATTTCGATAGGGCTTTAGAGTTAATTAGCGATATAGCATTTAACTCAACATTTCCTGAAAAAGAGCTAGAAAAAGAAAAAGAAGTTGTTATTGATGAAATTAACTCATACAAGGATAATCCGGGAGAATTAATTTTTGATGAGTTTGAAAATCTGATTTTTGGTGAACATCCGTTAGGACACGATATATTAGGAACAAAAGCATCGGTCAAAAAACTAACATCAAAAAAAATTAAAGAATTTATAGCAAGAAATTACGGAACAAATCAAATAATTATTTCCGTTGTAGGAAATATGGATTTCAAACTTGTAAAAAATAAGTTTATTAAATATTTTGACAAAATTCCTAAAAATACTGTAAATAACAATAGAAATACTCCTGTAATTTTTAAAAAACAAGAAATAATTAAACAAAAAGATACATATCAAGCACACTGCATAATGGGTGGTATAGCTTACGAAACATCAAATACAAACAGACTAAATTTAATCCTCTTAAACAACATAATTGGTGGACCGGGTATGAATTCTTTACTAAATATGTCTTTACGTGAAAAACATGGTCTTGTATATAATGTAGAATCAAATTATTCGCATTTTAACGATACCGGATATTGGAGTATATATATAGGTACTGACAAAAACAACTTAGATAAATCGATAACTCTTACAGAAAAGATTCTTAAAGAAAAACGAGAAAAACTCATAAGCACATCAAAATTAGAAAAAACAAAGAAACAATTACTTGGACAAATAGCAATAGGAGCCGAAAATTATTCTGATTATGTATTCACAATAGCAAAGAGCAAATTAATTTTTGGAAAAATTAGTACTTTTGCCGAAATTGAAAAATCTATAAATGCAATAACTCCGAATAATTTGTTAGAAATTGCTAATCAAGTTTACACAAACGAAAACACCTCAGTACTAATTTACAAATAAAATATGTAATATTATGGATTTTACAAACTTAGAATTAGAAAAATATATAATAAATCATATTGATGAAGAAGATAAACTTTTGCAAAAAATAACTCGCGAAACTCATATAAAAACAATGCATCCTCGTATGCTTTCTGGTCATATACAAGGTAAAGTATTAGAAATGATATCGTTTATGATTTCGCCTTCAAATATTTTAGAAATAGGTACATTTACCGGTTATTCTGCCATTTGCTTAGCCAAAGGTTTAGCAAATAATGGTAAATTAACAACAATTGAAGTAAACGATGAGCTTGAAAAATTTACACGAAATTTCTTCAATAAATCAGCAAATGCAAATAAAATTGATTTTCTTATTGGTGATGCACTTAAAATAATTCCAGCATTAGATATTGAATTTGATTTAATTTTTATTGATGGTGAAAAAAGTAGTTATAAAAAATATTACGAAGCCTGTTTCCCTAAACTTAAAACAGGAGGCTTTATCCTTGCAGACAACACTTTATGGTCTGGTAAAGTACTTGAAAAAAACATAAAAAATAACGATTATTTCACTAAAGGAATTATTGAATTTAATAACTATATAAAAGATGATAAAAGAGTTAATAAAGTTATTTTACCAATAAGAGATGGAATTACAATATTAAGAAAACTCTAAATTATATTCATTATAAATTAGATCGCAAGTACTGTATATATCTGATTTTCTAGTATGTATAAATACATCATTCTTATTTCTATCAAAACTAAAAAATAATAACACTTACATTTTGAATAAAAGTTTCAATTAATGAAATACTTTTTTAATTTTGTTTTTTTCGTATAAAAATTAATTATAAAATATAATGAATCAAATAAAACAAACTCTTAGAGATTCAAAGGCTGCACGATGGGGTGCTTTGGCAATTATTTCTGTAACAATGTTTGCCGGTTATTTTTTAACCGATGTTATGTCTCCTTTAAAACCAATGCTTGAAGCAGAATTTGGGTGGTCAAGTACAAGTTACGGTATATTTACTAGTGCTTATGGTTGGTTAAATGTATTTCTAGTTATGCTAATTTTGGGAGGTATTATTCTTGATAAAATGGGAGTACGTTTTACAGGTTTAATGTCATCAGGAATTATGGTAATTGGAGCAGGAATAAAGTTTTGGGCAATTTCTAATCCAACATTAGTAACTGATACAACTTTCGGAATACATACACAAGTGTTAATGGCTTCAATTGGATTTGCAATATTCGGTGTTGGAGTTGAAATAGCTGGTATAACTGTATCAAAAATAATTGTAAAATGGTTTAAAGGAAAAGAAATGGCTCTTGCTATGGGAATGCAAATGGCTGTTGCTAGAATGGGAACTCTTTTAGCTATGGCGGCTCCAGTTCCATTAGCTACATATTTTTCAAGTAAACATATTCAATTAGTTAATGGTGAATTAATTGAAAAAATGGGACCTAGCATTTCTGCACCTATTGCTTTTGCTCTTATTTTATTAGTTATTGGTTTTATTTCTTTTTTCATATACATGGCTATGGATAAAAAACTTGATGCTTCAATAGCTGATTCTGGAGAAGTTGATGATGAAGAACCATTCAAAATAAGTGATATTGGAAAAATTATTGTAAATAAAGGTTTTTGGTTAATAGCAATTTTATGTGTACTATTTTACTCTGCAGTATTTCCATTTATTAAATATGCTGCTGATATTATGGTAAACAAATACGAATTAAGTGAAAGTGTAGCTGGTTTAATACCTAGCTTATTACCTTTAGGTACTCTTTTCTTAACACCAATATTTGGAAGTATTTATGACAAAAAAGGTAAAGGTGCAACAATGATGATAATTGGAGCTGCATTAATAATATTTGTTCATTCAATATTTGCATTACCAATATTAAATTATTGGTTTGTAGCTGTATTTTTAACTATTGTTTTAGGCATTGCATTATCGTTAGTACCTTCAGCAATGTGGCCTTCAGCACCAAAAATTATTCCTGAAAATCAATTAGGAACAGCATTCTCTTTAATTTTTTGGATACAAAACTGGGGCTTAATGGGCATTCCTGCTTTAATTGGATATGTTTTAGATAAAACAAATCCTGAGGTATTAGCAGCTAAAGCACAAGTTGCTGAAGGCGTACAAGGTGTAAAAGTTCCTTTATACGATTATACTTATCCAATGTTAATATTTGCATTACTTGGCGTTTTAGCTATATTGGTAGCTTTTTTACTTAAAGCAGAAGACAAGAAAAAAGGCTATGGTCTGGAATTACCTAATATTAAAAATTAATATTTTATATAAATAATATTTAAAAGGTCTCTAAGAGACCTTTTTTTATATAATAAATTTTTATACCTTTCGTTTCCATTACAAATACTTAAACTATGAAAAAAATAGGAGTTTTATTATTTATTACACTATTCACAACAATAATTTTTGCTCAAAATGTTGGACAAAAAGGCAATACAAAACTTAATTATACTGATATTAACGGAAAGAAACAGGGGAAATGGATGAAAAAATATCCAAATGGAAAAATTGCTTACGAAGCATTTTTCATAAATGACAGACCTGTAAAAGCATACAAAAGGTGCTATAAATCAGGACAAATAAAACTAGATATTTACTATGATAAAAACTCAAATGGTCATGCTAAACTATATTGGGATACAAAAAAATTAATGGCAGAAGGAAATTATGTAAATATAAATGTGAAAGACTCTATTTGGAATATGTATGGCGTTGATGGTAAATTAATGGTAACTATTGCATATAAAAACGGGGTGAAAAATGGAAAAGAAATAAAATATTATAGAAATGGAAAAACAGCTGAAATATTAGAATGGAAAAATAATATTAAAGATGGGATCTGGAATTGGTACTATGATAATGGTAAACCACGAATGAAAACACATCATGTTAATGGAGTTAGAGAAGGTTCATTCTGGTTTTATCATGAAAATGGAATACCATATATGACCGGATATTATAAAAATGATTTAAGAGATGGTGTGTGGAAATTTTATTCAAACAAATACAAACTGATAAAAACAATTACTTACGTTAACGGTAAGGCAACAAATCAAGATGAATTAGATGAGGAAGAGACAAAGCAATTTGAAGAGTGGGAAAAAATGAAAGGTAAAATACCGGAACCTACATTGGAGAGTATAATGCCGGGCGGAGGTTATAATAGATAAACATTTTTTCATGAAACAATTTCTACTATTATCATTTTTATTATTTGTATTAAATTCATATTCTCAAATTTCAAAACAGGAATATATTAAAAAGTATTCCCCTCTGGCTGTATCAGAGATGAAACGGACAGGAATTCCTGCAAGTATAACTCTTGCCCAAGGATTGCTAGAGTCAGGTAGTGGAAATAGTATGTTGGCTAAACAAGCAAATAATCATTTTGGAATAAAATGCCACACAAGCTGGAAAGGCCCTAAAATCTATAAAGATGATGATAAAAAACATGAGTGTTTTAGAAAATATAAAACTGTAAAAGAATCTTACGATGATCATTCAAATTTTTTAATAAAATACTCTAGATACAACTTTCTTTTTGAATTAAAAACAACAGATTATAAAAAGTGGGCAAAAGGATTAAAGAAAGCAGGATATGCTACAAACCCAAAATATCCTCAAAAATTAATAAAACTAATTGAAGACTATAAGTTGTTTGAATACGATACATATCCTATAAATAAACAACAGGATTTAATATCTGAGTATAACGAAGACCAAGAAAAAAACAACAATGACAATCAGGCAAATAGTACATATATAATTAAAAAACGTCCAAAACCAGTTGAAGATTATCAATTTCAAATAGGTTACGAAATAAATTTAAATAATAATGTAAAATATGTTATCGCAAAAAAAGGTGATACTTTTGATAAAATAACCAAGAAACTAGAAAAAATGTTTTGGGAATTGCCAAAGTATAACGAACTAGATAAAAACACTAAATTAAAACAAGGACAGATTATTTATATTCAACCCAAAAGGAAAAAAGCTGAAAAAGGTAAGAAATATCATATTGCCCAAAAAGGAGAAACACTTTATACTATTTCGCAGATGTATGCTGTAAAAACAAAAAGCTTACGTAAATATAACAATCTTACTGAAAATCAGAAAATACACGCAGGCGACAAGATATGGTTACGAAAACACAAGTAATAATTAACTTTTATTAAATTTATACACAATAAATATTAAAAATATTTAGTAATAATAGTATTATAATACTTAAATTTGCATAAATAAATTTTTACTATGCAAATAGATTTAAACGACCTTAAAACAAAGGGATTTTTGGATATTCCTATTGATAGCAATATTAATATTGTTGAGGAAATAAAAAAACTGAAGAAAGAAAAAAATGCAGTTATTTTAGCTCATTTTTATCAAACAGGCGACATACAAGATATTGCCGATTTTGTTGGCGATAGTTTAAAATTAGCTCAAGAAGCAGCTAAAACAGAAGCAGACATTATAGTTTTTGCGGGAGTTCATTTTATGGCTGAAACAGCAAAAATTTTATCGCCCGAGAAAAAAGTTTTATTGCCCGATTTAGAAGCCGGTTGCTCTTTAGCTGACTCTGCTCCGGCTGAAGCGTTTGCTGAATTCAAAAAACAGCATCCTAATCATTTAGTTATTTCGTATGTAAACACTACTGCTGAAATAAAATCAATGACTGATATTATTTGCACATCAAGTAACGCTAAAGAAATAATTGAAGATTTACCCGAAGACCAAAAAATTATTTTTGCCCCAGATAAAAATCTAGGAAATTATATTAACGGCGTTACAGGTAGAAATATGGTACTTTGGGATGGAGCATGCCATGTTCATGAAGAGTTTTCTGTTGAACGTATTTTGGAGTTAAAAGAACAAAATCCTGATGCAAAAATACTTGCACATCCTGAATGTGAAAAACCAGTATTAATTATTGCCGACCATGTTGGTTCAACTTCATCGCTATTAAATTACACAAAAAATACAAATAATAATAAATTTATTGTTGCTACCGAAAGTGGAATAATGCACCAAATGCGAAAAGCAAACCCTCAAAAAACTTTTATTGGTGCACCTCCTAAAGACAGCACATGTGCATGCAACGACTGTAATTTCATGAAACTAAACAATTTGCAAAAATTGTATAACGCTTTAAAGTATGAACTTCCCGAAATTACCTTAGATGAAGAAATCAGAGTAAAAGCAGAAGTTCCTATTAGAAGAATGCTCGAAATTTCAGCAAAATTAGGACTATAATTATTAACTTAAAATCTATATATTATGATAACAGAAAAACTAGAAAAAATATTTAACGAACAAATTGATAAAGAATTTTATTCTTCAAACTTATATTTATCAATGGCAATTTGGGCAGAAACAAACGGATACAATGGTACTGCAAAATGGTTTTATGCACAAGCAGACGAAGAACGTATGCATATGCTTAAATTTATTGAATATTTAAACGATAGAGGCGGAAAAGCTATTGTTCCTGCTATAAAACAACCTCCTCATAAATTTAAAGATTTAAAAACAGTATTTTACCAAGTTTTAGAACACGAAATGTTTATTTCTAAATCAATAAATGATATTGTTGCTCTAACCATTGAAGAAAAAGATTATTCAACTAACTCATGGATTCAGTTTTTTGTTTCTGAACAAATTGAAGAAGAACGATCGGTTAATGAAATTATTGACAGGTTAAAACTTATTGGGGAACAAAATATTTATCTGTTTGATCGCGACATTATGAATTTACGTGCAAAATAATATATTAAACTGTAGATAGAATTTTTAATTATAATTTTCTATCTACAGTTTAATAATTTCTTTTTTTAAAATTATTTTTTGTTCATTTAACACTAAAAAAGTTACAAAAAACAGCTGACATATAGCGAAACTAACAATAGATTTAATACCTATAAGATAAAATAATATAAGTAATATAAAATAACCACTACCTGCAACAAGTAAGTACAACTGATTTTTATCTTTATAAGAAAATACACCTATAACTACCACTAAAGCAATTATCAAAAACTCAATAATATTATTTAATATATAATTAATAATAATAGAGTTTGTAATAAAATCTTGTTGATTTAAAAAAAACCAACTAAACATGAAAAAGAAACTAAATATCCAAGTAAGTTTTCTTACTATAGATAAGTACATAAATTTCACAGACAATGTACCTGCTTGAATAATTGCAACAAGGATAGAAAACGAAAATAATACCATCGCAGAAGTACCTGCCTTTAAAATAATAGAACTACTATCAGTATAACCAAAAATAAGCGAACTATTTTTAAAAGCCATACTTAACAAAACTATCAACAGTAAAGTTGTACTAAGCTTATGAAACTTATAATACCCTTTAAGTGTTATAAACAGCAGTATTATATTAACTATTAAAATTACAAATCCTATCATTTCACTCATTATTTAAACAAAATAAACAACTTTATAATAAAATAAAAAGTTTAAAAACCTTATTTAAATTTCTATTTTTGTTTATTAAACTAAACCCTGTGCTTTTCATTGTCATCGCCACTATAAATACTTAAGTAATTATAGTATCGTTCTTTGCTTAGCATATCTTCATCAATAGCCTGTTTAACGGCACAACCAGGTTCGTGAGTATGTGTGCAGTTATAAAATTTACATTCTTTACTTTTTTCAAAAATTTCGGGAAAGTAATGATGTAACTCTTCTTTTTTAAACTCAAACAAACCAAACCCTTTTATTCCTGGAGTATCAATGTAATATCCGCCAAAGCTTAACTCAAACATTTCAGCAAAAGTAGTTGTATGCATTCCGGCTTTATGGTATTCTGAGATTTCAGAAACACGAGCTAATAGATTATCTTCAATACTGTTAATTAATGTTGATTTGCCTACACCTGAGTGCCCAATTACAACCGAAGTTTTATCTTTCATCTCGGCTTTTACCGAATCAATATTTACACCTTTATTAGCTACTATTTCAATACATTTATAACCGGCAATAGTATAAATCATTTTATAATACTCAAGAATTTCTATTTCCTCTTCATTTAAAATATCAACCTTATTAAATAAAATTATTGTTGATATTTTATACGCTTCTAAAGTTACTAAAACTCTATCAATAAACTCACTACTTGTTTGTGGTTCTTTAAGAGTTACCATTAAAAATGCAATATCTATATTCGAAGCAATAATATGTAACTGTTTCGATAAATTTACTGATTTTCGAACAATATAATTTTTACGTGGCCTTATTTTATTAATTATTCCAATATTTTCTTTTTCATCAAAATTAAAATATACATAATCGCCCACAGCAATAGGATTTGTGCTTTTTATACCCTTTATTCTAAATTTACCTCGTATTTTACAGTTGTATTCAGTTTTATCATTATCAATAACTGTGTACCAACTGCCTGTCGATTTTATTACGAGACCTTCTTTCATAAAGTAATTATTTTTTTATAAAATAAACTGCCTCCGACTTATAATTATCGGAGCTACCCATCTTATGCTCTATTGAACCTCGATAAGTTAAATTTATTTGAGTAATATTTACACCCATGGCAAGTAAAGATTTAGCTATAGCTGTAGTTTTAGCTTCGCCATATTTTTTGTTTTCGTCAGCTTTATCAAATTGCGAGAAATACACATCAATATTTAATTTTAAATCAGGATTATTTGTTAACTGCTTAGCAACTTTTGATAAAATTGAACCACTCATTCCACTTAGTTTATTTTTATATGCAATATAATCGATATCGTAAGTCGTAAAAACACCTGAACTAATTTGGTCAATAATAGGTTCTTGATTATTTGCAATTAAAAAGTTTTTGAAAAATATTGGTGATATAGCATAATAGTCAAAAGTTATACCTGTAGGATTTATTTTCTCATTGTAAGCAATCATTAATTTTTCGTTCAAAAAAATCTGCATTATACCTTTATTGTACGAAATAGAAACATGGTACCAGTTTGACATACCTGTTTGCTCATCATTTGCCATAATTGGATAATAACCTGACGAATCTTTATACCAAACTTTATTTTGATTAATTTTTATAGGAGCTATTTCATTTTCCTTTTGTTTATCTTTTGCATAAAACAATATATTAAAAGGTTTTGCAAAAGGAACAATTGGCATCATAAAATCGAACTCAACGGTAAAATTATCAGATAAATAATCCTCAGTAACATTCTCAATTTTAGGAGTTAAATAGCCTTTACCTCCAACTAAAATCGACCTACCTTGGTCAAGTTGATCAACTTGTAT
>Ga0256827_10003315_pt1 | contig 10243 bp, 11 predicted proteins | sample CV84metaG_FD_185977 | JGI IMG/M metagenome (GOLD analysis project Ga0256827, IMG submission 185977) | Hydrothermal vent microbial communities from East Pacific Rise, Pacific Ocean - CV84 | ecosystem: Environmental > Aquatic > Marine > Hydrothermal vents | place: Pacific Ocean: East Pacific Rise...
TGGGTATTTTAAAGACCAGTACTCCACAACTTTATCAACACGCATGCCTGTTGTTGTTTTACACTCATCTATTGATAATTCTACACCTTTACTATTAAGTACTTTTGTTATAGAAATTTGCCACAATGGTTCTGAATTAATTAATAATCCATCCATATCAAATATTACTGCTTTTATCATATATTCTGTATGTATTTAATAATATCATTATTATTAATATCATTCATACATTTAAAATGTTTTTTAGGACATTTAGAATATCCAATTTTAGAACAAGGTCTACATCTTAATTTTTCAACTTGAAATATTTTTGATTTATTATCGGCTCTATACGGGTACATCCCCAGCTTTGGCACTGTATTTCCCCACAATGATATTATTATTTTATTAAATGCTGCTGCTATATGCATCATACCGGTATCCGGAGTTAATACAATATAACTCTGCTTTATTAATGATGCTGATTTATGTAATGATATCTTTCCCACTGTATTTAAAAAAGAAACTTTTAATTGTTTTTCTATTTCTTCAGATTGCTGTTCAACATCCTTACCTCCTATTAAGCAAACCGGAACTCCTGTTTTATTTGCTATTGTTACTATCTTATCAATAGGTATTTGCTTTGTAAAATGGTTAGCACCAACCACAATTGTCATAAATTTTCCTTTAAATGCAGAATGTAAATCTACTGCATTAACCTCCTCTGATTTAGGTATAAAATAATCTAATCCTTTACCGTCATCTTTAACATCAAATAAATTAACGGTATCAATATACCTATCAACAATATGAATATCAGGCATTTTATCTATTTTAAGATTAACTAACAACCATTTTTTTATATTTAATTTATCAAATGAAAAAGCTATAATACCGGTTCTTCGTTTAATAATTGATGTTCTTAAATTATTATGTAAATCAATAATATAATTATACTCTTCTATTTTTATATCGCTTATAGTATCATTTATATCGTCTTTAAGTGTTAATATCTTATCTAGATACGGATTATTATCTAAAACACTTGCAAATTGTGGTTTTGTTAAGAAATGGACTTCTGCATCTTCCACCTGTTGTTTCAGACCTCTTATAACCGGTGTTGTTAATACTATATCTCCTATTGAACTAAATCTTATTATTAAAAATTTTACCATTTTGTGAATTCAAAAGTTTAATATTCTATTAATAATACAAATAAAAAGAGCAGAATCTATAAAAGATAACTGCTCTCTGCTATGAAAAAAAACAAATAACCATTAGACCTTTTCTGCTAATAGTATTATATTATTTTTATTTACCTCTATAACTCCTTTATCTACCTCAAATAATTTTTCGGTACCATTTATTTCTATAATCTTAACAGTACCTGTTCCTAATGTTGATATAAAAGCCGTATGGTCATTCAATATCTCAAAAGATCCTTCGGTACCCGGAGCATTAATTAATTTAATCTCTCCGGAATATATATTTTTATCAGGTGTTACAATCTCTAAATGCATAATTAAATTATTTAGTTTCAGCAATAAGCTTTTTACCTTTTTCAATAGCTTGTTCTATTGTACCTACTAGGTTAAATGCAGCTTCAGGATATTCATCAACTTCTCCATCAAGAATCATATTAAATCCTTTAATAGTATCTTCTATACTTACAAACTCTCCTTTTAATCCGGTAAATGCTTCTGCTACATGAAATGGTTGAGATAAGAACCTCTGAACACGACGAGCCCTATGTACTACCAACTTATCATCTTCTGATAATTCGTCCATTCCTAATATTGATATTATATCTTGTAACTCTGTATATCGTTGCAATATAAGGATAACACGTTGTGCTGTTTCGTAATGTGCTTTTCCTACAACCTCTTCTGTTAAAATTCGTGATGTAGAATCTAATGGGTCAACTGCCGGATATATACCAAGTTCTGCTATTTTACGACTCAATACTGTTGTTGCATCTAAGTGTGCAAATGTTGTAGCCGGAGCAGGGTCTGTTAAATCATCTGCCGGCACATATACAGCTTGAACAGATGTTATAGAACCATTCTTTGTTGATGTAATTCGCTCTTGCATATTACCCATCTCTGTAGCAAGTGTAGGTTGGTAACCTACTGCTGAAGGCATACGTCCTAACAATGCTGACACCTCTGACCCTGCTTGAGTAAAACGGAATATATTATCGATAAAGAATAAAATATCTTTACCTCCACTTTTACCATCACCATCACGATAGCTTTCTGCTACAGATAATCCCGATAATGCTACACGTGCACGTGCTCCGGGAGGTTCATTCATTTGACCAAAGACCATACTAAGTTTAGAATTTTGTAAAGCATCTTTATCTACTTTACTCAAATCCCAACCTCCTTTTTCCATATCTTTTTTAAATTCTTCTCCATAATCAACAATACCTGCTTCTATCATCTCTCGAAGTAAGTCGTTGCCTTCACGAGTACGTTCTCCTACACCTGCAAATACTGATATTCCTGAATACCCTACTGCAATATTATTAATTAACTCTTGAATAAGTACTGTTTTACCTACTCCGGCACCTCCAAAAAGACCTATTTTACCTCCTTTTGCATAAGGCTCAATAAGGTCTATTACCTTAATACCGGTATATAATATTTCTGTTTCTGTAGATAATTGGTCGTAAGCCGGTGGTGTTTTATGTATAGTATAACCATCTTCTTTAGGTAATAATCCTATACCATCAATTGTATCTCCTACAACATTCATTAAACGCCCCTTTATTTGGTCACCTACAGGCATCTTAATTGGCGATCCTGTTGCAACAACATCGACACCTCTACTTAATCCGTCTGTTGATTCCATTGCTATTGCTCTAATAGAACTTTCTCCAATATGTTGCTCAACCTCACATATTAGAATTGACCCATCTTTACGTGTAATTTCAAGTGCATCAAGAATATTTGGAAGTTTACTCCCTTCTTGTTCAAAACTAACATCCACTACTGGACCGATAATTTGAATTATTTTTCCGATATTTTTTGCCATTGTGCCTGAAATTTTATGTTTTTACTATTTTATTATTTATCTCTTTCTAACAGTCTTTTTATTAATTCTGTTAACTCTCTTTTTAACTTTTCTTCTATTTTTATACTTTCTAAATTTTTATAAGCTTTATTACTATACTCTTTTGCTTTTTGTAATGTTAAGTCGCCTATATTTAATCTGTTGTATATATTCTTTACTGATAATATCTTCTCATCTTCATTAAAGTGCTTATTACCAATTAATTGTATTAATTTATTTTTGTTATCTATATCTGCTTTTTGCAATGCATTTATTAATAAATATGTTTTTTTATTTGTTACAATATCTCCTCCTATTTTTTTACCAAATACTTTAGGATTGCTATATACATCAAGCCAATCGTCTTTTAACTGAAATGCCAATCCTACGTTTATACCTGCTTCGTATAATAAATCTGCATCTTTTTGTGATGCTCCACCTATTAATGCCCCTATTTTTAAGCTTCCTGCAAGTAATACCGATGTTTTAAGTTCTATCATTTTTAAATATTCCTCTTCAGAAACATCTAATCTATCTTCAAACTGCATATCATACATTTGTCCTTCGCAAACTCCTAATGCTGTTTTAGAGAATACATTTAATACATCTTGCAATTTATTATTAGGTGATAAAGATATAAGTTTATAAGACTCTATCATCATTGCATCACCGGATAATATTGCGGTATTGGTGCTCCATTTTTTATGTACAGTAGGCAAACCTCTTCTAATTGAAGCATTATCCATTATATCGTCGTGCAATAGAGTAAAGTTATGAAAAACTTCTAATCCTAAAGCCGGATATATTGCCGGTTCAATATTTTCAGAGAACATTTGACAAGCTAATAATGTCAACAACGGACGTATTCTCTTGCCTTTTGTATTAAGAGTATATGAGATAGGATTATATAATTCTGCAGGTGGATTTTGCAATTCCAATTGCTTAATATATTTATCTATTATCTCTAGTAACTCTTCACTGCTTTGCATTATATTCAACTAATTTATTTTGACACTTCAAATAAACCTTTTTTTAATATTCTTTTTATTCCATCTTCTAATACAATAAGTTTCCTGTTTAATAATTGTTTCATATCTGTATTATCAGGTTGTCTCCTTTTCATATCACCATCTTTTAATGGGTCTATATGTACTATTTTTGATTTAGATGATGTTAACTTTACTATCATTTTAGCTAAATCTAGTATTGTATATTCTTTATTACCTCCTATATTTATTGTATCATTTACATATTTACCTTCGTAAAATGTTTTTAGACAAGTATCTACATTGTCATCTATATAGCAGAATGTACGTGTTTGAGAACCATCTCCATATATTGTTATATCTTCATTATTTAAAGCTTTTAATATAAATTTACTTATAACAAAGTCTTTACTTTGCTTTGGTCCATATGTATTAAAAAATCTAAATATTGTATAATCTAAATAAAACTCTTGTTGATATGAACGCATGAATGCTTCGCCTACATTTTTAACTATTGCATAAGGCAACCTACTATTTAGAGGTGTTGTGTAAACATTCTGAGGTATTTCAACTGGGTCTCCATATATTTCTGATGATGAAGAAAAGAATATACGTTTAACGGCTGTATTTTTTGAAAGTGATAGGATGTTTTTTATTCCATCAATATCTTTTAATACACTTACTGGATTCTCTTGAGTACGTATAACACCTACTAATGCTGCAAAATGGAAAACATAATCAAACTGATATGATGTCATTATAGGAGCAATATCATTGTAATCGTTAACATTACATTTAATAAAACGCCAATTTGTTGTTGGTAAATTTGGTAATTTAGCTTTATCTCCGGTGGTTAAATCATCGACAATAACAACATAATTGTTACTGTCCAATATTAACTTTTCAGCAATTGCACTTCCAATAAATCCTGCTCCTCCTGTTACTAATATTTTTACCATTATATTACCTATTATCCTTTTAAAGCTTCTGCACCACTTACTATCTCTAAAATTTCATTTGTAATAGCTGTTTGTCGTGCTTTATTATATTGCAAATTCAAATCGTTTAATAATGATGTTGCATTATCTGTTGCTTGATGCATTGCTGTCATTCTAGCACCATGTTCTGAAACATTTGATTCGAGTAATGCTTTATAAAATTGTATTTTTAGTGATTTTGGTATTAATTCTCTAACAATTTGTTTTTTTGAAGGTTCAAATATATAATCTACATTAATCTTATTATTTGTTTGTTCTTTTTCTTCTATTGGTAAAAATTGTTCTGTTTTAACATTTTGAGTTGCAGCATTTATAAATTCATTGTAAATAAGTATAACTTTACTATATTTCCCTTTTACAAAAAGATGCATTATCTCTTCTACTATAGGTGCTACAATATCAAAAGTTAAGTTATTATAAACATCATTTTTTTCTGTTACAGATATTTCTTGTCGTCTAAAAAAGTCAAAAGCATTTTTACCTAAGGCTAATATCTCTAGATTATCACTATTTAAATCTTTACTATATTCTGTCTCTATAATTTTTGAAACTTGTTTATTTATGTTTGCATTAAATCCGCCACAAAGCCCTCTATTAGAGTTTATTGCAACAATAAGCACTTTCCCTGTTTTTTTAATTATAGAATACGGATTATCATCGTTAGAGTCAAGAGCCTCAGTTAAATTACTTAAAATATCGTGTAATTTATCAGCATAAGGTCTTATTTGAATAATAGCATCTTGTGCCCTGCGTAATTTAGCTGCCGATACCATTTTCATAGCACTGGTAACTTGCCTAGTAGTTTTTACCGAGCTTATTCTATTACGTATCTCTTTTAAGTTTGCCATTGTTACAAATCTTATATTCTCAAAATTTATTTTTTATATTTTGCTGATAATTCTTTTGCTAAATCTTGCATTATTTTTTCAACTTCATCGGTTGTTTTTCCAGATTTTAACACCTCTAAAGTATCTTTATGCTTCATCTCCATACGTTCAAGATATTCTATCTCAAATTCGTTTATTTTATCAAGAGGTATATCAGCCAATAATCCTTTAACACCACAGTATATCATTGCAATTTGTTTTTCTACAGCCATTGGTTGATATTGATGTTGTTTTAATATCTCTACATTTTTACGCCCCTTATCTAAAACGAGTTTTGTTGCAGCATCTAAGTCTGAACCAAATTTTGAGAATGCTTCCAATTCACGGAATTGAGCTTGGTCAATTTTTAATGTTCCGGCTATCTTTTTCATTGACTTTATTTGAGCATTTCCACCAACTCTAGAGACAGATATACCAACATTAATAGCAGGACGAACACCGGAATTAAATAAGTTTGATTCTAAGAATATTTGTCCATCAGTAATAGATATAACATTGGTAGGAATGTATGCTGACACATCTCCTGCTTGTGTTTCTATAATAGGTAGAGCAGTAAGAGAACCTCCTCCTTTCACTAATGGCTCTCCATTTTCATCTTTAGCCTCTGCTAAAACAGGTGGTAAATCGTTCATTTGACGAGCAACCTCATCAGAATTAATAATTTTTGCTGAACGCTCTAATAAGCGACTATGTAAATAAAATACATCACCCGGATACGCCTCTCTACCTGGAGGACGACGTAATAATAATGAGACCTCTCTGTATGAAACTGCTTGTTTTGACAAATCGTCGTATATTACCAATGCAACACGTCCTGTATCTCTAAAGAACTCTCCAATGGCAGCTCCAGCAAATGGTGCATTAAATTGCATTGCAGCTGGGTCCGATGCTGTTGCCATTACTATTGTTGTGTATGCTAATGCTCCGTGTTTTTCTAGTGTTTTTGCAACATTTGCAACTGTTGAACCTTTTTGTCCAATAGCTACATATATACAATAAACAGGTTCTCCTGCATCAAAAAACTTTTTTTGGTTTATTATTGTATCAATAGCTATTGCTGTTTTACCTGTTTGTCTGTCTCCTATTATAAGTTCTCTTTGACCTCTTCCTATAGGAATCATAGAGTCAATAGCCTTTAATCCTGTTTGTAATGGTTCTGTTACGGGCTGACGATAAATAACACCGGGAGCTTTACGTTCTAATGGCATTTCATAAAGTTTTCCTTCTATAGGACCTTTTCCATCAACAGGTTCTCCAATAGTATTTATTATACGACCTAATAAGCCTTCTCCTACATTTATTGATGCTATACGGGTAGTTCTTTTTACAGTATCTCCCTCTTTTATCCCCTCTGTTGGTCCTAGTATTACTACACCGACATTATCTTCTTCTAAATTAAGCACTATACCTTTAACACCATTTTCAAACTCTATTAATTCGTTTGATTGAACCTGAGACATTCCAAAGATACGTGCAATACCATCACCTACGGTTAAAACGGTACCTACTTCTTCTAGCTCACTTTCTAATTTTAATCCTTTAAGCTGTTGCTTTAAGATTGATGAAACTTCTGAAGGTTTTATATCTGCCATAATTTTCTATTTTAATATCTTAAACTGTCTTTTTTAAAAATTCTCTTTTTATATTATTAAGCTTTGTTGATACACTTGCATCTATCTGCTTATCTCCTACTCTTAAAACAAATCCACCAATAATATTTTTATTTTCGGCTGTTGTTAATTCCACATCTGTTTTAAAAACTTCTGAAATAATCTTATTTATCTTTTTCTTTAATGTCTCTGTAATAGCTGAAGCGGTTGTAACTTTTGCAAATTTAATATTTTTAAATTCTCTATATTGTGTTATAAAATTCCGACAAATATCAGAGATGTGCATTTCTCTTTTATTATCGGTTATCATTAATATAAAATCAATGGTTATTTCTGTAATATTATCTGCAAATATTTTTTTAATAAGTTGCTTTTTTTGCGATGTTCGTATTACCGGATTCTCAAGCATTAATTTAACATCAGATTGTTGAGTTACCGATATTACTACTTCAATATCTTTTTTAAGATTATCAAGTTCATCTCTTTCTAATGCAATCTCAAAAAAAGCTTTTGCATAACGTACTGCTATTTTACTATGATTCATCTTACTAATTGATATTTATATTATTAAGTAAATCTTCAATTAATACTTTCTGACTTTTTTTGTCATTAAGCTCTTTTTCTAATATTCTTTCAGCTATTTCAACAGATAATGATGCTACTTGATTTTTTATTTCACTTATTGCTGTTCTTTTTTCTTCTTTTATAGTGTTTCTTGCTGATTCTATTATAGATTCTGCCTCTTTTTTTGCTATATCTTTTGCTTCTATTACTGTTTTATCTTTTAATTCACGTGCTTCTTTTAATATTTTATCACGTTCTACTCTTGCTTCATTAAGTATCTTTTCGTTATCTGCTTTTAGCTCTTTCATCTCTTCTTTAGCCTTTTCTGCAGAAGATAGTGCATCTTCGATACTCTTATTTCTATCGGATACTGCATTTAAAATAGGCTTCCAAGCATACTTTTTTAACAATAGTAATAGTAATAGAAATATTAAAACTGTCCAAAATATAAATCCTATTGCAGGAGTAACTAATTCCATATTATTATAATTTTTAAGTTGTTTAAAATTTTAATAATAAGTTCCTGTAACCAACCGTTACAGGAAACTTATATTTTTTACTTAGCTACCATTATAGCAACAACTACAGCAAATAGTGCAACACCCTCAACAAGTGCAGCTGCGATAATCATAGTTGTTTGAATTTTCGAATAAGCTTCAGGTTGGCGAGCAATACCATCTATTGCAGACCCTCCTATTCTACCAATACCTATTCCGGCACCGATAGCTGCTAATCCGGCTCCTAATGCAGCAATTGAAATTCCAGTCATAATAATTAATTTTAATTGATTAAATTGATTAATTCATAACTCTCTATCCCTACAGGGATTTATATAATTAAATATCAAGACATTAAAGACTTAATATACAAAATATACTCTTTTTATTAATGCTCTTCTATTGCCATACCAATATATAATGCTGATAACAGTGTAAATATATAAGCTTGTAATATAGCTACTAATAATTCTATTATATCTATAAATAAAGTAAATGCTATAGATACTGGAGATATCCATATTGTTTTAAATATAAATATTAAAGATACTAAACTCAATACAATAATATGACCTGCTGTTATATTTGCAAATAAACGTATCATTAATGCAAATGGCTTTGATAATACTCCTATTATCTCAACAGGTACCATTATTATTAAAAGTGCTTTTGGTACAGGTGGATATATAATATGTTTCCAATAATTTTTACTTGCACTAAAGTTAGTTATTAACATTGTAAATGTAGCTAATGTCAAGGTTACTGCAATATTTCCGGTTACATTTGCTCCTCCGGGTATTATTGGTATCATTCCTAACATATTATTAAACCATATAAAAAAGAATATGGTTAATAGATATGGTACATATTTTTCGTATTTCTTTCCTATATTTGGTTTTGCAATGTCTTCAACAATAAATGTTACAAGTGGCTCGAGAAAACCTTGTATTCCTCTAGGCACTTTATTGCCTTTTTTATACATATTTGCCATTGATATAAATACAATAAGTATCAAAATAGATGCAAATATCATTCCTGCAACATTTTTTGTTATTGATAAGTCTAATGGTTGTGCATTTTCAAGATGGTGATGTTCGTTAAATTTTAATTTTCCATCTTCTGAAAGATAAATTTTATTATGGTAAAGCACATAATCTTTATATGCTTTATATTTTATATCTCCATCGTGTTTTTCTTTAAACATAGATGATATAAAAATATCTAATTTGCCATTGTTTACTAAAATAACGGGTAATGGCACTTCTATAGAACGAAACTCCCCTGTTTTTTTATTTTCTAATTCAAAAAGCTGCCAACTATGAGAATCACTAATATGATGCATTATCTCTGTTGATGCATCAAATTCATCTTTGTTTTTTGAGTCTACACTATGCTCAACTTCAGCAAATACTACTGAAGTGAAAAACACAAGTACGAAAAGTGTAATAATTCTTTTAATCTGTATCATTTAATATAAAGTGTTTTTATTATTAAACCAACAACAATTAATTAAACAACAAGATACATTAAATGTTCACAATACAAAAATGTAAAATCGATTTTTTATAAAAATTAATATAATTTAACTAATTTCTGTCATATTTTTTACAACAAAAAACACCTCTAATGTTAAAGTTAACATATAAATAATCATAAAATCTAACACTG
>Ga0256827_10003316_pt1 | contig 10242 bp, 8 predicted proteins | sample CV84metaG_FD_185977 | JGI IMG/M metagenome (GOLD analysis project Ga0256827, IMG submission 185977) | Hydrothermal vent microbial communities from East Pacific Rise, Pacific Ocean - CV84 | ecosystem: Environmental > Aquatic > Marine > Hydrothermal vents | place: Pacific Ocean: East Pacific Rise...
CAAGATATTTTCCAATTTCAACTTTTTCTGCTCGAATTCCAAATTTCTGAATAAGTTCTTGGGCATCTGTTAAACTATTTTCTGATGAGTATTGGGTAGGCATCATAACGGCTAGAAAATCATCTTTGAAAATTTCTTGTAAAAGTACAGAAACCACCGCGGAATCTAAGCCACCGCTTAAACCAACGATAACTTTTTTAATTCCAGTATTTCTTACTTCATCTTTTAAAAATTCGATGAGGTGTTTTTTGACTAGACTCCAGTTAGACTGCATCGGCATCTTCAATATATTCAGACATATCTAATTCATCAAGTTTGATATTTAAAATATGTTTATCCATAATTACTACTGTAAATTCGCCGATAAAAATTTTTATATCCTGAATTCTTCCAATAACATCTACAATAACTTTTCGCCCAATTTTTTGCCGAGCTTTTGCTTTAAATATGATAGTATCGTGTTCGCGAACTGGGGTCAAGAAATTTGTCACCGAACCGATTACAAAACCAAACTTTTTATTTACGGCAGATACTGCTGATAGACTAGCTGAAGAAAAAATAAAACCGTTGTGAATCAATCCCATTTTATCTGCCAACATCTCCTCTATAATATCAAGATGAATTTCTGCAAACCCCTCTTTTGTCTTAACAACATTTCCGCTATATTTTTTATTAATATGGTTGTGAGTCTCTAAAACATTAACATCACTTAATTGATGTTTTTCATTTTCTTCATTATCTTCATTATGTAACATATTCAACATCTCTATTTAAATCCTAAACGATTATATATAAAGATTATAACAGAAAAAAGTTATACTGATTTTATTTTTTAAGCTAAATCCTAACAAAATCTTTGCTACAATTCTACAAACTTTATTTAAAAGGCTAAAAATGGCAGTATTTATTAATGATACATGTATTAACTGTGGAGCTTGTATTGACGAATGTCCAGTAGAGGCGATTGTTGATGAAGATGAGAACCCAACAGGTGAAGAATTTCACTTTGTTCATGCTGATAAATGTGTAGAATGTGTTGAACATCACGATGTTCCAGCTTGTGCAACATCTTGCCCAACTGAAGATTGTATTGTTTGGGATGCTATTGGTGATTCTCCTGTTCATAGAGATGATATCTCTGCTGATATGAGAACTTCAAAAGCTTCAATCGTAGAAGATTAATCATCTACATTTAGTTTAAAGCATTATTTAATAATTTAATTTTTAATAATGTTGTTATCGGGTTTTCACCCGATAATTAAGTTACTTTTTATAACTATCACTCGCCAAAGTAATTTGAATTACTTTAATTTTGTGTTCAAGTTCTTTCTTGATTTTATCTATATTCTTTTCTTTGCTTTCAATTTCAAGCTCAAAATATAAAGTATAATCATTTGAAACAGTGTCTTTCTCGCTTTTGATACTTAATATATCAATATTCAATTTTGCAAGATATTTCAGAAATTCTGCCAAAGCTCCACGATGGTTTGAAATGCTTACAATTAAATTATATTGATATTTCAACTCTTTAGAATCCCATTCAACAAAAACCATTTTATTATTTTCTAAAGTATTACTAATTTGAGAACACATTTTATGATGGATTGAAACTTTTCCATATTCTAAAACACCCAAAACATCGTCTCCACTATTTGGGTGACAACAAACATCAAAGTGAGTTTCAGAAATATGTAAATTTGAATAAACTTTTAACGATTTAAATCTATAACTTTTGAGTTTATATTTATGAAATCTAAAAGTTGCAAAGAGCCTTCGATATTTTAAACTATCTATAAATTTATTGACAACATTTTTGAGTGTCGCTTCATTATTTGGAACTTTCGAAATCAAATCTTGAATATCCAAATCATCTAATTTTTGGATAATTCTAGGTTTTGAAAGTTTAAAAATCGTACTTAAGATGTTATAGCCAACTTGAGTATCAATCTCGCGGATTCGGGATTTACAAATAGATTTCATCTCTTTTTGAGAATGATGAGTTTTGACAGAATCAAACCAGCTACATCTTGGAATATTTTTATCTCCTGCCACAATATTAACTACATCACCAGATTTAAGTTCAGTTAAAAGTGAAACTTTCTTTTTATTGACATAAGCAAATTTCGAGCGGTTACCCAAATCTGAATGAATTGCATAGGCAAAATCCAATGCAACAGAACCTAATGGCAAAGTGACAGAATCAAAGTTTGGCGAATAAACTGTAACTTCTTCGCTGAAAAGGTCACCTTTTATTAAATCGCAATAATCTCCAATATCAATATCTTTGCTATCCAGTTTCTCAATCCAATTTGTATTTACTTTTGTTACCTGTTTATATTTCCAATGAGCAGCTAAACCATATTCTGCCGTTTTATCCATTTCAAAAGTCCTGATTTGCACTTCAAAAATTGAACTTTTATCTAAAACTGTTGTGTGCAAAGTTTGGTAGCCATTCTCTTTTTGCGAGGCGATATAATCTTTAAATCTAAATGTTAAAGGTTTAAAATTGAGGTGAATAATTCCTAAAACTTTATAAGAATCAATCGGATTTTTCACAATTATGCGAATTGCTAAAAGGTCAAGAACCTCATCAATATTTATACCTTTTCTTTGCATTTTTCGATAAATTGAATATTTATGTTTGATTCTACTTTTTATCTCAAAATCATCTTCTGCAAACCCATTTTTAATAAGTTCCTGATTCATATTCTTTTTAAAATTATGAAGTTTTATTCTGAAAGTTTCATCATATTTATCAATATATTCACTTATTAAATCAAAATCAGACCTAAATAAATATTTAAAACTGAAATCTTCAATCAAACTTTTTAATGATGAAATTCCTAATCTGTGAGCAATCGGAGCATAAACGACTAAACTTTCTTCAGCAATTCTAACCTGCTTTTTTTCAGGTAAAGCATCAAGAGTCGAAAGATTGTGAATTCTATCGCAAAGCTTAATTATTAATATTCTCATATCTTTTATTGATGCCGTCAGCATTTTCCTAAAACTAAATGCAGTTTTACTTAGTTTATCTTTCAAATGAGATGGGGCTAACTCTTTTTCGCGAATTGAATCAATTTTTGTCAAACCATCTACAAGATAACTGACATCTGAATCAAATCGCTTTTCAATATCCTCTAAAGTATATTTTGTATCCTCTACAACATCGTGTAACAGTCCCGCAATTACCATAGATTTATCACCAGAAATTTTTGCAACTATTGAAGCTACTAAAATTGGGTGGATAACATAGGGTTCGCCACTTTTTCTTTTTTGATGTTCGTGAGCTTTTATTGAAAAATCTACTGCTTTTTCAAGTTGTTCATTTCTTTCAATGTGTTGAAAAAGAGTCAGTTTTGCCTCTTCTATATTTTTAATATTTCCGATTTCATTAAGAAGAATTTTCAATACTACCCCCGTTTTTTAATTATTCGAATATTATCAGAATATTGATTAAGCCCTAAATTAAATCTACCTTGATAATATATTATGAATAGTTATCATTATGAGTTTTAAACTTTTTTAAAATAGAATACCAGTAGAATAGATAGAAAATATATAAATATTAAAAATAAAAGGAATAAAATGGCAAAAGCAGACTTGTTTGGAGATGCACTTTGGGACCAATACTCAAATGTAGTTTCTGATAGAATGAATAACCCTAGAAATCAGGGCGAAATTACAGAAGAGGAAGCAGAAGCAAAAAACGGAAAACTTATCGTTGCTGATTTTGGTGCAGAAAGTTGTGGCGATGCCGTTCGACTTTATTGGTTAGTTGAAAAAGAAACAGATATTATCTTATCTGCTAAATTTCGTTCTTTTGGTTGCGGAACAGCGATTGCAAGTTCAGATATGATGGTTGATTTATGTCTTGGCAAAACTGTTGATGAGGCTGTCAAAATTACAAATATTGATGTTGAAATGGCTTTACGAGATGACCCAGAAACTCCTGCCGTTCCAGGTCAAAAAATGCATTGTAGTGTTATGGCTTATGATGTTATCAAAGAAGCTGCCGCACTTTATAAAGGGGTTGATTCTAAAACTTTTGAAGAGGAAACTATCGTTTGTGAATGTGCAAGAGTTTCACTTGCAACTGTTCAAGAAGTTATCAGATTAAATGATTTGAAAACTGTTGAAGAAATCACAGATTACACAAAAGCTGGGGCTTTCTGTAAATCTTGTATTCGAGAGGGCGGACACGAGAAAAAAGATTATTATTTAGTTGATATTCTTCGAGATGTTCGAGCTGATATGGATTCTGAAAAATTAAAAGAATCTGCTGATGCGGGTTTAACAGGGGATTTCTCAAAAATGACTATGGTTCAAAGAATCAAAGCGATTGATAAAGTGATTGACGATTCAGTTCGACAATTCCTAATTGCAGATGGCGGAAATATGGAAGTTATCGATATTCGAGATACTGACCAAGGCTTCATCGATGTTTATATTCGATATTTGGGAGCTTGTTCAACTTGCTCAACCTCTACAACTGGTACTCTTTATGCAATTGAAAGCACTTTAAAAGATACTCTTTCTGAAAATATTAGAGTTCTACCTATATAGGCTAAACAAATTCAGTCAAGCTCACAAAAAACTTTCCGTCTTTTGGGCTTGACTCAGATAATCCACTTACTTTTTACCTACTTATAAAACTTAGTCAATACCAATTATTAATCTCTGAAAAATGACTTGTTATAATTGTATTATTTATTGAAAAGGAGATTAATGAAAACATTAGAACAAGCCTTTAATGACAGAAACAAGAAACTAAATAAAATTGAGAAGTTGAAAAAGTCTAGAAAACCACAAGAAGCATTCTCAAAAATTGAAGAATATGCTAAAAATGGATATGACTCAATTCCAAAAGAGGATTTAGATTTTTTCCTCAAATCTTATGGGATTTATAAAAGAAAAAAACCAAATTCAATGATGATGAGAATCAGAATTCCAAATGGAAAATTGGTATCTTACCAAGCTGAAACAATCGGAGAATTAGCAAAACGGTATGGAAACGATTATATGGATATTACAACAAGAATGCAGATTCAGTTACGATATTTAAAAATCGAAGATATACCAAAGATTCTAGAAAATTTAGATAGTATTGGAATCTCGCCGTTTCAAACTGGAGTAGATAATATCAGAAATATTGTAACCGACCCGCTAAATTCAGTTGCAAAAGATTCTCTAATTTCTACTGATGATATTGTTGAAAAAATTCAAAATATTTTTCTCAAAAATAAGGATTGGATTTCAGTTTTACCTCGAAAATTTAATATCGGTTTTAATGGTAGCTTTTCTAATCGTGCAAATATTTTTGGTCACGATTTAGGTTTTGCTCTTGCTCAAAAAGATGGTGAATTTGGTTTTAATATTTATCTCGGTGGAAAAGTTGGGGTGACTGCAAAAAAGTCAAACTTCTTTGTAAAAACTGATGATGAAATAATTGAGTTTTTCACTGTTCTTATAAATATTTTCAAAGATTATGGTTTTAGAGATAATCGAAATAAAAACCGTCTTCATTTTCTTATTCAAGCTGTTGGTTTAGAAAATTTTGAGAATGCTATCCGAGAAAAATCTTATATGAATTTTAAAACTGCTGGAATAACTTTAGTTTCTCTTGAACCTTTAAATACTGAATTTATTGAACTTAAAAATGGTAAGTTTGCAAAACTTGTAATTGTGCCATCGGGTTTATTTTCAGGTTCAGACCTCATCGAAGCAGGAAAGGTTGCGGAAAAATTCGGAGGTGAAATCAGATTCTCATATCAGCAAAATGTATATATTGTCGGAGTAGAGAAAAATACACCTTTCAGTAAATATGACAATTTTAATTCTCCATATTTTCAAAATATGGTAGCTTGTGCGGGAATCGAAGACTGCCCATTTGGAGTTATTCCAAATAAACCTGATGCAATAGAAATGGCAAACTATCTTCAGTCGCATATTCCAATATCAGCAGATTCTCAAGTAAGTTTTCACTGGTCAGCTTGTCCAAAAGGTTGTGGAATCCACGGATTTGGTGATATTGGATTTGAGGGTGCAAAAGTTAAAGTTGATGGTAAAATGGAGTTTGGAGTTCATATTCTGCTTGGCGGTAAATTAAGCGGAGAGGGAAAAGAGGGGCATAAAGTTTTGCGGTCAATTCCTTTAGTTGATTCTAAATATTATGTAGAAGAGTTAATGGTAATTTACAAAAACCTCAAAAAAGATGGAGAATCGTTTTCAAAATTTGAAGATAGAGTTTTTTCTAAGTATTCCACAGGAGCTTTAGAGTTTGTTTTAAGATTATCTCAAAAATTTCCACTTTTAAGTGAAAATTTAATTTCAGAGAATCCAAAGTCAAGTAAGAATGAAGTTTTTGAAATATTTGATTTTGGAGTGAAAATTTACCACAAAATTAGCGGTGAAAATCCTTATAGTCAAGTTAATAACTTCACTTCAACTTTAAGACATTTTCCGCCGATTTTAAAAGTAAGTTTTGGCAAAATATTGAGTAAAATGGTAGAAAGAGATTTCTCAAAACGATACCAAGTATTTTCTGAAATTACTGTTGATTTAGAAAGTTTATAAAATTGATTTTTATCGATAATCAAACAAAAATCAAAGTACCTAAAAAACTTTTAAAAAGAATTATGGTCTCTTTGACAAGTAAGGATTTAGAGCTTATCATTTGTGATAACGAATATATGAAAGAGTTAAATCTGAATTATCGCAATATTAATAAGCCGACTGATGTTTTATCTTTTCCTCTTGTCGATGAGGTTGGATTTTTAAAATCTTTAGGTACGATTGTAATTTCAGAGGATTTTATTCGAGATAGTGCGGTCAAGTTTCGGCATAAGAAAAAAGATGAATTAACCCTCCTTTTTATTCACGGGCTACTTCATCTTCTAGGTTTCGACCACGAAATCGATAATGGAAAAATGCGGAAGATGGAAACCAAGCTTATAGAAAAATTTGAATTGCCAAACAGTTTAATTATAAGGGTTGAAAATATATGAAAATTTTATTTATAGTCTCACTATTGCTACAATCAGTTTATGCAGGATTCTGCAAGAAACCAGCCTTTAAAGATGATTTCTTACAGCCTGAATTAAGTAAAATGTGGGATTCCGCTCAAGGATATTCTTACGAAACAAGCCCTGCGGTTTTTACATCTTTAAATGTTTTTGCGGAAAAGAAATATGCCATTATTTCTGTTAATAATATTACAACATCAGATGCTGACGGAGAAACTTATAATTATACTTGTGGAGAACTTCATTCCACAGTTGATTTTGGTTTTGGTCGCTACGAATTTGAAATTAAAGTTTCTGGAAATAAAGGAGTAAATGAAAGTTTCTATCTTTTATGGATGGACGGCGATTATACAACTGACCACGAGTCTATTGGATTTGAGTTTCAAGAAGCAGGATATTTGACTATGCTTGGATTAGGAGTAGATGAAGAAGATGAATTTAATGCTTTTCATACAACTCCAAAAAATAGTGCAACTATGACTCCTGAAAAATTAAATAAAAAAGTGCGAAAATTTGCTATTGAATACACAAAACAGGGTGTTGTTTGGTTTTACAACGGTAAAGCTGTTAGGCAAGAAAGTAAAAAAGTTAAAACAAATCTACCTGACCATAAGTTTAAAGTTATTTTTAGAAACTGGTTACTGACTAAATATGTTTATAATATGGAAGAGAAAGCATTTCCTGTTGAATTAAAAGTGAAAACATTCTCTTTTTATCCAGTTGATGATGGTGGAGACAGTTGTGAAGAGATTCCACTGCCTGTCGATGAAAGTGAGAAAAAAGAAGAACCTATTGCAGTGGAAGATACAAAGATAAAAACTGAAAATTCTGCGGTTATAGATTCTAATGATTTAAGAATAGCAATAGAGAATTTGCCAAGTTCATCAAATAGTTTATTAGGGACTTCAGTAAAGATTTCTGACTTTTCAGTATTTAAATCAGTTAAAATTGTTTGGATTTTTCTAGATTATAAATGGCAAGGGTACTCTCCAATTTATAAGATTCAAGAAACCTTAAAAACTAATAATATTTCTATATTTTATGAGATTCCACCACATACTGGTTTTTGGATTCAAAAATAGATTGTCAGATAGTGTAGTTCATTCATTTACACAAAGATAAAGTATTAGATTTGATATAAAGCTCTTTGACCTCATCGCTATCAGAAATTAGCGGAGGCAAAAAAGTTATAGGTGATTTTGAATTTTTACGAGTTTGAATCAAAATTAGAGATGAATTTTTTTGTAAATTGGGATAGACAAAACGAACTTTCTCAATTTGCAAATGAAACTTCTTTAAACTTATCGCTAAATCTTGAAACTGCTTTGAATCGTAGCAGAAAATGAAATATCCGCGAGGTTTCAAAGCTTTTGAGACTTTCTGAAAAAAACTATCAATAGGTAGATGTTGATTATATCTTGCAATATTCAGATTTGTATTTTCACTTTGAACCACAGTTGATTTATAAAAAGGTGGATTTGAAACTATAAAATCATATTTATTTGAAAAATCTGTTTCTAGAAAATCTATTAAATAGTTTTTGTTTTGAATATTATTTATTTCAGAATTTTTTTGAGTCAATTTATGGAATATTTCCTGTTTCTCAACAGATTCAAGTTTTATATTTGGAAAATCTCTTGCAAGTAAAATTCCAAGAATCCCGCTACCCGAACCAATATCTAAAACATTACCTTTTAAATTTAGTTGAGAAATGAAATCCCATAAAAAAAGGGTGTCGCTATTATAACGGTAGCCTTTTTCAGGTTGATAGATTTTTGTAGGCAATTCTTACTGTTTTAAACCTAAAAGGGTGTCAATCATTTTATCTAAAGTTGTGATAACTTTTCCCGATGCAGAATATGCTGTTTGATATTTCATCAGATTTACAAGTTCATCATCAATCGCAACTTTTGAAATTGTGTTTAGTTGAGTTTCAATAGATGTAAATTGAACTTCGATTGTCTCTTTTCTCAAATTTATAGCTTCCGTTTTGGTCGCAACATCTACCGCTAAATTATTATAGCTTCCGAGAATCGTATTTTTTGTATCGCCAAATTTCCAATTATCCGTAGCCAGTTTTGACATTCCGTCCGCAACTTTATTATCTCCATCAACAGGATTTTTAAATGCTTTTATCCGATGAGGTTCAGCCAAAATATCGCGATTTACCTTAATATCTGAAGAATCAACTCCGTCAAAAAATCTTTTTAAGCCTAAAGCTCCTGCAAAGTTTGTTCCATTATCTTCAACTCCAAAAGTGTAGCCGAGTTCAGGGTTTTTCTGTTTGATTGTCAATTTATCACTATTTATAGAAGCTTGAAATTGAGAAGCAAAATCATTCAATAAAGAATTATCTTGATTGTCATCATAAACCGCACTAAATTGTCCCATCAAATTTTTTACAGTTGTACTTTCATCGATTTTAATATTTCGTTTTCCAACTTCTTCACCCTTTTTATCGTAAATTACAATATTGAAATCGCCCGTATTTACTCCCAGTTTCTCAATTAAATTATCAGAATCCTGAATATTATTTAAATAATTACTGCTCATTTCAGTTGAAGCACTTTCGGCATAAATTCCATTTGTATATTGAATCAGACCTTTTGAAAAATCGTTAAGTTGATTTTTGAAATTTGGAATCAATCCATTTGTAGGATTACCCTTTTCATCAAATTTATCCCCGCGAAGTTCCAACATCGCCCCAACTTTACCTTTATTAATCAGAGTTCCCATATCGGTTGAACTTCCGCCTTTATTTTTGTATAAAAGTGAATAGAAACCGTTCGGATTCCGATTATTATCTAAAGTTATTTCGTGTGCAGTTGTTCCGCTGACGACGGCAACTCCGCCAATCATAACACTATATAAACCCTCTGATTCTGTTGTGCTTTGGTCGAAACCTGATTGAGAAATATTTCCGTGAACAAAAGTAGCTCCGACCAATCTTGATAAAGTAGTTTCTAGGGCATCTCGTTTATCTCGTAAATCGTTAGCAATATTGCCTCCTCCGTCCTCTGTTGAAAAAATATCTTTTGTTAAAGAAGCAATATCTTTAATAATTCTATTTGTTTCGTCAATTGAAGTTTTAATTTGATTATTTATATCTTGATGAATTGAGTCTAATTTTTCAAAAGTGTCTCTGATTCCAAATGTCAAATTTTCTGCCGATGCGGTAACTACTTGTTTTTGGGCAACCGACGATGGGTCTTGAGCT
>Ga0256827_10003318_pt1 | contig 10237 bp, 11 predicted proteins | sample CV84metaG_FD_185977 | JGI IMG/M metagenome (GOLD analysis project Ga0256827, IMG submission 185977) | Hydrothermal vent microbial communities from East Pacific Rise, Pacific Ocean - CV84 | ecosystem: Environmental > Aquatic > Marine > Hydrothermal vents | place: Pacific Ocean: East Pacific Rise...
CACACCTATGCAAAAATATGAAAAACTTTTGGAAAAACAATTAGTTTGCTTATAATTCTTTTAAATTTTATAGAATTTACAAAATTTTTTCTACACAACCATACACTTTAGTACACATTGGGATACAAGTAATGTTACTAATATGGAAAGAATGTTTTATATGGCAAACTCATTTAATAATTCATTATCTAATTTTAATACTAGTAATGTTACTAAGATGAGATATATGTTTGCTTATACAGGTAATTTTAATCAATCCTTAGATAATTTTGATACAAGTAATCTTACTGATATGAGCTATATGTTTTTTTATACAGGTAATTTTAATCAATTCTTAGATAATTTTGATACAAGTAATGTTACTAATATGAAATATATGTTTTATCATGCAGATTTATTTAATAAATCTTTAGGTAATTTTGATACTAGTAATGTTACAAATATGAATAATATGTTTTCTAGAGCAAGTTTATTTAATCAATCCTTAGATAATTTTAATACAAGTAAAGTTACTAATATGTCAAGTATGTTCTATAATGCAGATTCATTTAATCAACCATTAGATAATTTTGATACAAGTGAAGTTACTGATATGAGAGATATGTTTGCTCATACAGATAATTTTAACCAATCCTTGGATAATTTTAATACAAGTAATGTTGTTAATATGAGCTATATGTTTTCTTATGCAATAAAGTTTAATCAATTCTTAGATAATTTTAATACAAGTAATGTTACTAATATGTCTGGTATGTTTAATTGAGCAACTAATTTTAATCAATCCTTAGATAATTTTGATACAAGTAATGTTACAGATATGAATCATATGTTTTCTCATACAAAAAAGTTTAATCAATCCTTAGATAATTTTAATACAAGTAATGTTATAAATATGTCTGGTATGTTTTCTTATATAGATAATTTTAGTCAATCTTTAGATAATTTTGATACAAATAATGTTGTTAATATGAGCTATATGTTTTATTATGCAGAATCATTTAATCAGCCGTTAAATAATTTTAATACAAGTAATGTTACAAATATGTGAAGTATGTTTAATAGAGCAAGTTTATTTAATCAATCATTAAATTTTGACACAAGTAAGGTTACTAATATTAATTCTATGTTTAAAAATGCTTCAGCTTATGAAAATCATGATATGAGTTGATGGGATGTTAGTAGTGTAACAAATCATAATTATTTCTTAAGTGCTGCAGGAGATTGAAATACAGAGCCAGTTTGGCCTTAGTGGAGAAAAAGTAAAAATTAAAAAATTTAATTTTTGCTTTTTTTATTGCTTAATTTCAAAAAAATATATAATATAAAAAGACAACAGCAGGTATCTACTGCCTTTGAAAAAAGGGAGAGGAAAGTCTGGACATCATGAGAACAGCATAAAGGATAACAACCTTGGATTGTAGATAATTCATAAACTACAGTTACAGCTAGTGCCGCAGAAACTATACTAACCAGTTTACTGGTGAAAGATGAAAAGTCATTTGGTGTAATTATTGTTAATTTTAAGACTTGTTTTTAAGTAAATGATTATTGCTACAAATGAAATTTTACAGCAATGTAAAAATTTTGGTAAACCTTATGTGATGCAACGGGAATGGTTTTTTATAGAAAATATTGTTTTCTACTGTTTTTATAAAAAATACTCGGCTTGAGCTAATTAGTAATTTTTAGCCTAGATAGATTGATACCTAGTTACAAAATCCGGCTTATTACTGTTGTCTATTTAAAAAAAATAAAATAATTTTTAATTATATATTATGAGTACAATTACAATTGAAAAATCTCCAATTACTAAAACTATTAATTATAGTGATTGTATTATTGTAGATACAAAAAATTTAACTCAATGATTAAAAGATTTAAAAAATAAATTTTATAATCCAGAAACTGAAACTTATTGAAGTTTTAAATGAGAAGAAGCAATTAGTTTTTTAAAAATATTGGATTATGAAGATAGATTATCATAAAAGTTTTACAAAAGATTATAAAAAGATAGATTTTAAGATTAGAGATAAATTTAAAGAAAAATTAAGATTATTTATAAAAAATCCTTTATTGAAAGAATTAGAAAATCATTCATTGAAATGAGAATATTTATGAAAAAGATCTATTAATATAACTTGAGATTTTAGAGCAATTTTTATAGAAAAATCACAATGAAGATATGAGTTTATAGAATTTATTAGAATTTGAACTCATAGTAAATTATATAAATAAGTAAAAAAATGCTTAAAAAATATCTAAAAAAAATATCAGAAGTTAAAATAGAATTAATTGAAACCAAATTAGTGGATTGAAAAATCTTAAATTTGGTTATTTTTTGAGATAAAATTCCAGAGGATTTAATAGAATATAAAACAGTTTTTCTAAAAAATATGTTAGAAAAAACTGAGAAATTAATAAATATAATAGAAGAAATCTCAAATTCCCCTATAATCCCCTTTCATAAAGGGGATGAACACATTTTAACTGAAACAGACAAGAAAATAATAGAAAAAGAAATTTTTGTAAAATTAAAAAAAATAGAATTTTTAAAAAAAGTTTATGATGTTGAAGCTAATAAATTAGATTCAAATTATGAAATAAATGAAGAGTTAGAAAACTATGATTATTATAATGAAATATTTTACTGATTTACTAAAGAAAATTTAAAACAAGAAATTATTATTTCTGAAAATAAAGACTTAGATATTTTTGTTTCTAAAGAAATTCTAGTAGAATTATTAGAATTTTCAAAAAATATTATTCCTGAATTACAATGGAACTTTTGAAGTTTTGCAGGATTATCTCATGATGACTGAATATTGAATATTCCAGATGAAAAAGAATATAATATAAAAAGAATTATCGCTATATTTTTTCATGAAATGACTCATTTTTTCAGATATTTAAATTGAAAAAATAATTTATGATTTGATTATATTTTTGCAGATTGTGATAATTTAGAAGAGGGAATTACAACTTATAATGAATATTATTACTGAAATAAAATTATTAATTATTGAAAATATAATGCATATTATAATAAGTGTTATCAAATTTTATTAAAAAATATTTCAGAAACTGAAAAAAAAGAACAAATTTTTCAAGTTTTGAAAAATAAATGATTTAATAAACAAAAAACAGATATACTTTATACAAGATTTTATAGATATACAAAAATAGCTAGTAATAAACTATTTTTAAAAGAATTAATTTATAATAATGCATATAAAAATGTATCTAAATTATTAGAAGATAATCCTGAAAATAGAAAAAGAATTATGGCTTGAAATATTTGATTATCTGAATTAGAAAATAATTTAATTAAAAGCTCTAAAAATTTTGATGAATTGGAATATTTTGATATAATGGTTGAGAAAATAAAAAATATAATTTAAATTTATTTATATACTATTTTATTGCAAAAATAGTATTTATATATTAGAATAGAGTAAATATAATATATTTACTCTATTTTTTTATGAAAATTTTTCCAAATGAATCATATGAACCTGAAAATTTTAGAATTTGAAAATCAGGTTTGTTATATGATTTATCATATAACTGATTAAAAAATATAACAAAAAATGATTTAGTTGATTTATTAACTAATGATATTTTTTGATTAGAAAAAAATATCATTAAAAAATTTAATAATGAAAAATTAAAAAATATTTTAAATGAAAAATTATTAAAACTATATAAACCAGAAAATATTGAATTATTTTGATTAAAAGATCCTAGAGAAGCAGAATTAACAAAAGAAGAAGAAAGAAAATATAAATTAGCAAACTTTCCAAAGCATGTATGAATATGATTACCTCATTGAACATACAAACTTCCTAAAATAACAAAACATAAAATTTTTAGAGATGTAAAAGAAAAAGTAATGGTTCAGTTAGATACTGATAAATATTCTAAAGATGTAAAAAATATTATTCATAAAGAATTATCTGATTTTTATAGAATAATGAAAAATTTTTCTGATTTTTGAACAACAGAGGTTGTAAAAGAGTCAAATCTTATACCAAAAAATCAAATATTTTCTGCAAAATATTCAAGAAAACTAAAGGATACATGAAGAAAAGTTACTACAGAAAATATGAAAAAAGATTTTTATGATAATGATTTATATGAACATTGAGAGGAATCTGAAAAATTTTGAATATTACAACATGCAATTTTACATTTAAAAATTAATACATTTATTGAAGAGGCTATCAAAAAATATTGAGGTTCTATTTATATTGATAGACATGATACTTGAGTTAATGATATAGATAAAAACTCAGAAAATGATAGATATAATGATTGAGGTTTTCCAATAATTTCTCTTTGAACACTAGACTGAGAATCTTGTAATCCTGAAATAGCTGAATATTATGCAGAGAGAATAGAATATCACCTTTGAATTAAACCATTGATTAATTCACCATATAAATGATGATATGTTACTCAAAAACATTGAAGAGATAAAAGAAATAAATTAAAAGAAGAATGAAAAAATCCATGAATTAATAATGTAATACAAATTGAAGTTTTAAAATCACTTTATTTAGATGAAGAAACTCAAATTATTAATAAAGATAAAGCAGAATGGATTTGAGTTTGACTTGCAAGAGCTGAAATTGATGTTTGATTAAAATTTGATGAAAATTATTTTAAAAATTTAAAATAATACTTAATTATTAAGTGTTATTTTTTCTTTTTTAACACTCTTGTTCTAAAAAAATATACAATAAAAGCAGTACTAAAGTTTTTTATAAAAAGTGTTGACAATGATTTTCTAAAAATGTTAAAAAGTAAATATTAGCCTTTATATAAAGAGAACTAGAGTGGTTGTTTACATTTTGTGAACAATAAAGTATGTCAATAAGAAATATAGTTTTGACTATTATTTTATTTTGATTAAATTACACATAAGCAAGAGACAAAAAATCTCTTATAAAACAAAACACTAACAAAAAATTAAAAATGGAAAATATCTATAAATTAAAAAATATTATTACAAATCTTGCTAAGGAAGTAAAAAAACAAGATTTCTTAGTTTATTTTAGAAAAATGTCAATACTTGAAATAGTAGATAATAAAATTATATTTGGTGTTGAATCAGGATTTATGAAAAATAATCTTGAGGCTAAATTCTTAAAAGAAATTTTATTAGCATCTCAAAAAGAAGATTCTGATATTGTTGATGTAGAATTAGCAATTGATGATAATATTGATGTACCTTCAAATACACAAGTAGTTGATTGTACAAAATATTATAAAGAAGCAACAAAAACTTCTAAAACTACTAAAAAAGAAAATTCTTCTTCTTGACCAAATACAAAAAGAAGATCTGTAAATGAAAGATATACTCTTGATAAATTTGTAGTTTGACCAGATAGTCAATTAGCTCATTCTGCTTGTGAGGCTGTTACACAAAATCCTGGTAAATCATATAATCCATTATATATTTATGGTGATGTTGGGCTTGGTAAAACTCATTTACTTCAAGCTACTGGTAATAAAATTTTAGCTAAATTTAAATGAAAAAAAGTTGTTTATACAACTGCAGATAAATTTATTACTGAATATGTATCTGCTGTTAAAAAAAGAAGTGTAGAAAGATTAAGAGAAAAATATAGAGAAATTGATGTTTTAATTATTGATGATGTTCAATTTTTAGCTAAAAAAGAACAAACTCAAAATGAATTATATAATATTTTTAATTTATTATATGAATCTAATAAACAAATAATAATTTCAGGGGATAGAGCTCCAAAGGAATTAACTGAATTAGAACCAAGACTTAGATCAAGATTTGAATGGTGAATAACTGTTGATATATGAAGACCAGATTTTGAAACTAGACTTGCTATTATTCAAGAAAAATCAAGAGAAAGAGAATTTTTAATTCCTCAAGATGTTGCAGAATTTATAGCTGCTAATGTTACTGAAAATGTTAGAGAATTAGAATGAGTTTTAAATCAACTTATTGCAGAATATGAATTAACAGGAAATACTCCAATTTTGAATAGAGTTGCTGCTAAATTGAAGCAATTAAGTTATACAAGTGATTTACTTTGAGCTCCAAAACAAACTATAAATAGAATTCAAATTAAATCTTATGAAGATATTCTTGATGCTGTTTCAGCTCATTTTGGAATTGAAAAAGAATGAATTTTAGGACCAAATAGAAAAAAAGAATTTATGATTCCAAGACAAGTTTCAATGTATTTATTAAAAACAAAAATGCATTATACTTATGAAAGAATTGGTAATATATTTGATGGAAGAAATCATGCTGCTGTATTGTATTCTTGTAATAAATTAGCTGGATTATTAAAAAATGATCAAAAATTATTACATGAAGTAAATATTATTAAAGATTGAATTGGATTATAGCCCTCACCTAACCTCTCCCAAAGGGAGAGGGATTATAAAGAAGAATTTTATGAAATTAAAAGATTTACATACTAATCTTGAAAAGGAAATAAATCTATTGAAATTTAGACCTAAAAAGGAAATTTCAGTAGATTCTTTTTGAGTTAAAAATGAAATAATATCTGATATTTCTGTAAATAAATTTAAAACAACTATTAATTTTAGAAAGAATAAATGTATTAGAATAAAAAAGATTCATAAAAAAAATAATTTTGATGCTCTAAATTTTAGTAAAAATACTGCTGAAATAAATTTATTAGAAGATAAATGAAAGGGGCTAAAGACCCTTGTTAATAATAATATATTAAAAAAAATATTTTGAACAAGGGTCTTTAGCCCCTTGAAAAATAAATTTAATTTCTTTAGAAAAAATATTTTATTAAAGAAAATTCCAAATTTTATAATTTATTTTTTTATTTTCATATTAATAGTTTTTATTGATAAATCTTTAGTTGAATATTTTACAAATTCTTGATATGAAAAATTAATTTCTATAAAGAATAATAAAGAAACAAGTAATAAATATGAATTAATTAAATCATCCAATAATAACTTTAAGATTGCAAATATATTATTTTTGCCTTTCAAAATTTTACCAGGTGAAAAAATAAAAAATGCAAATAATGCTATTTTGTGAGGTGTGCAAATCACTAATTTTACTTTAAATATTTATGATTTTATAGAAAAAAGTAAAAATTTTATAGATAAAAAATGATGAGAAAATATTGCATATTCTCAATTATTAGAAAACTCAAATAAAATTTTTATTTACTCTGAAAATGAGATAAATAAAATTTTACAAACTTATAACAAGATTAATTTTTCAAATAATAAAATTAGACAAAATAAACTAGATTATTTTAAATGAGAATTGAATAAAATTTTATTTTATACTCATGAAATTAATAATAATTTTGATACATTTTTAAATATTTTATGACATAATAAAAGAAAAAAGTATTTAATTGTCTTTCAGAATAATGATGAAATTAGAGCACAATGAGGTTTTATGTGAAGTATGTGAATTATAGAAGTTTTTAGATGACAAATAAAGAAGTTTGAAAAAAAAGATGTTTATAATTATGAATTTAAGCTAAAAACAGAGCACTTTACTAGAGAAAATGCTCCAGAATGATTAAATAAATTAACACCAAAATTAGGATTAAGAGATTCAAATTATTTTATAAATACTAAAAAATCATCAGAAAAAATTAAATTTTTTATTAATAAAGCATGATATAATATTGATTGAATTATTTATATTAATCAAAATACATTATTTGAAGTTCTTGATTTAGTTTGAGAATATGAATCAAAAGTCTTAAAAACAAAAGTAAATTCTTCAAATTTTTCTATAATTATGAGTAGCTTAGTTGAAGCTAAAAAATCACATATCTGAAGTTTATGAACTCCAAAACAAGTTTTATTTGATTTTATGGAGGAATTTAAAAATATTTTGAAACAAAAAAATATTAATAAATTAGATTTAGCTAAAATAATATTTTCAGATATTAAAAATAGAGAAATAAAATTTTATAATTTTAATAAGATAGAAAGAGGATTATTAGAAGAATTATGAATTTATAATCCAATAAAATATAGTGAAAGTTTAGATTTCTTTTATCCAGTATTTACAAGTATTTCTTGAAATAAAAGTGATAGATATATTAAAACAACTTATGATAAAACAGTTAAAAAATGAAATAATTGTGAATATAAAACTAATTTAGAAATAAAATTAGAGCATACTTTTAATAATTCAGAACTTAAAAAGAATAAAGCAATTTTTAATAAATTCTGAATAAAAAAAGATTTAAGTAAATTATTATCAATTCAATGAAATTGAATAAATAGGCAATATATAAGGATTATTTTACCAAAAAATGCCATAATAAAAAAGTCACCTAAAATAATTATTATAAAAAATTATTATAATAAATGAAAAATAATAGATTTTTATTTAGATACTCCAGTTTGAAAAAAATCAAAATTTAATTTAGAATATACTCTTCCAAACAAAACTTGTAAAATTTATAATTTAAAATTATATAAACAACCATGAATTAGAGAATATAATTTAGATTTAAATATATTCTGAGAAGAAAAAGTTTTTAAAAATCTTAAATCAGATTTATTTGTTAATTAACTTATAAAAAAATCAGAAATAAAGTATACAAGGCCCTAAAAGGAACCTTGTTGATTTATTGAATTAAAATAATTAGAAAATTAATTTTTTCTAATTATTTTTTGATTTTTTGGCTTTTAGAAGTAGAATTATTTTAATATTTAAATTAATAACAATAAAATAATGTATACTTTTTTACATAATTCTAGATGTTCAAAATCTAGAACAGGATTAAAAAATATGGATAATTCTTGAAAAAGATATGAACTAAGGGAATATATGAAAAATCCTTTGGATTATGGAGATTTATTAGAATTACAAAAAAAATTGTGATTAAAGGCTATTGAATTTACAAGAGTAAAAGAAAAAGAATTTGGTGAAGCAAATTTAACTAAAGAATCAAGTGATTATGAAATATTAAAAGCAATGGCTAAATTTCCAAAACTTATGGAAAGACCAATTGTTTTTAATGATAAAAAAGCTGTTGTTTGAAGACCTGAAGAAAATATAATTAATTTTGTAAAATAAAAAATGAATCAAAGAACTATATTTATTTGAGATATTCATTGATGTTATGATGAATTAAAATTATTGATAAAAAAACTTAACTTATCAAAAAAAGATAAGGTTTTTTTTGTGTGAGATTATATAAATAAATGACCAAAATCATTTAAAGTTTTGAAATATTTATATAAAAATAGAGAACAATTTAGCTGAATATTATGAAATCATGATTTCAATTTTTTAAAATACTTAGAATGAAATAATGTGAATTATTGAACAAAAACTTTTGAAAAAATTAAAAATAAATTAGAAGAAAATCCTGAAGTTTTAGAATTTTATAAAAAGATGCCTTTATATATTGAACATGAAAATTTCATTTTAGTTCATGCCTGACTTGAAAATAATATTGACTTAAAAAATCAAAAGTCAGAAATACTAACTTGTATAAGGGAACTAAATTGAGAATTATGGTACAAAAATTATACTTGAAATAAAAAAATTATTTATTGACATAATGCCCTTGATTGACTTCAAATTAGAGAAAAAACTATCTGACTTGATTCTGGTTGTTGTTATTGAAAATCTTTAACTGCTTATATCTTAGAAACTTGAGAAATATTTTCACAAAATGCTTTAGATGATTATGTAAATGTTTATAAAAAATAAAATAATGAAAAAATATAAATCAGATTTTTATGAAAAAGATATTGAAATTGAAAATATTGATTGAGAAATATTAGTTATAATTACAACAGATAATTGAGAAAAATATATTTATTCTTGGTATGATATTATTGAACAAGAAAGCAATTCTGCTTATATTAATAAAATGTTACTTTGAAGTTTTATAAAAAAAATCCCTGAAAAAGTTTTGATTTTATGAAGTTGATGAGGAGCATTAATTAAATTTTTAGAAGATCATATTGAAAATATAGAAATTTATGGAGTTGATTTAGATGAAACAATGATTAAAATTTCAAAAGAAATTATGTGAGTTAAAACTAAAAAGTTATTTAGTGATTATGCAAATAAGTTTTTAGATGAATTAATAAAAAAATTGGGCTAAAGGTCTAAAATGTGTGCTGTAATTTATAGATTTCTGTTATATAACCACAAAGAAATGAATGAAATAAGTCTATCTTTTCTAAGTCATCTGTGATTATAAATTTGATCAGAAAG
>Ga0256827_10003319_pt1 | contig 10236 bp, 4 predicted proteins | sample CV84metaG_FD_185977 | JGI IMG/M metagenome (GOLD analysis project Ga0256827, IMG submission 185977) | Hydrothermal vent microbial communities from East Pacific Rise, Pacific Ocean - CV84 | ecosystem: Environmental > Aquatic > Marine > Hydrothermal vents | place: Pacific Ocean: East Pacific Rise...
GGCAATGACAGATTTTGATGATGTTGTTTCAAAACAGGAATTTATCGTTACAAATGTAAATTCCTCAAGAACAACCACCAATCCTACAGTGACAGTGGATTTGCTTGATCCAATAACAGTGAAAGCGATTCAAATGTACAATGAAATGTCATGGAAAAAAGCAGACATGATTGAGATTATTGATCATGTTGAAACACTTAAGTCTTCATTGACAGGAAAGAAAAAAGATTTTTGTCCGCCACCTCCAAAACATAAAGAATTTGTAATGCCTTTGCATGTTTCATTCAATGTTGTAATGCATTGGTTAGCAAAAAACGCCGATGTTGCATTTTTCCAAAATAGGGAAGCATTCGTTATTCAGCCTTTGGACAAATTATTTAAACGAGGCAAAAAAGGAGATAAGTTTAGGCTTAAAACTCCTAATCAGCAATATAGAAGGAATATATACCAATATAATTTAAAAATGGGGAAATTGCTAGGTGCTAACATGCTACAGCCAGATGGTAAGGTAGCATCATTTGATCCTTCAAATAAGCACAGCAAACATACTGATAATAGTTTTAAAAAGTCATTAGGAAAATTAGGACAAACACCAGGTTTTGGTTTGACTGATGATAAGCAAGAAAGCACTGGAGCAAAATATTTTTATAAAAGTGATTATCATATTAAAGAGCATACATCTCATCAGTGGAAAAAGAATGCATTCAAGGACGTTCAATTGGAATTAATGGTTCCTGGACAATTTGCAACAAACATAGGTGATATTGTTGAGGTAGAGATGGATAACTGGTTGCTTCAATCTACGCCAGAAAAAAATATGACAGGCCTTTGGATGGTTACAGAGGTTATCGACATCATCAAGCCTCCTGAATTTGCTCAAAGATTGACTTTAAGCAGAAGCAAGTATTTTAAATAAAGGATAACAAAAAATGATTTTAGAAAACCAAGAAAATATCAATAATATTCAAAACCAAAATATATTTTACAGGGCCGTCGTCGAGGATAATGACGACGGTGGGAAACACGGTGCTTGTAGGGTAAGGATTCTCGGTATCCATCCTGTGAATGCTCAGAGGACAGGCAAAAATATCGGTGTTCCTACGGACGAATTGCCATGGGCAGAATTGATGGTGAGTACATCGTTTCATGGCGGTATGTCAGGCTATGGAATATCTGCAGTGCCGCTGAAAGGCTCATGGGTTTGGGTTTTCCTTGACGGCGGTGATTGGAATCGACCAATCATCGTAGGGTTAATATCAGGTACCAGCACAATGGAGCGACCTTCAGGACCAAAAAAATCTTGGGGTTTCCATGACCCGGACAAAAAATATCCTGATAAAAAACGACTCAATGAACCTGATATAAATCGTTATGCAGCGAATAGAAAAATTAAGCCTGAGACTCTCATAGGCAAAATCAAGGATCCTGACAGGGACAAAGGTATACCGACTGTAACAGGAAAAACTTGGGATGAATTGAAGGAAAAAACTTCATCAGTAAAATATCCTAACAATACGGTTTTTGAAACAATCGGCGGAAGTTTCATAGAATATGACGAAACATCAGGGTCAAGAATGCACTGGTTTCATAATACAGGAACATACTGGGAGGTTGTTAAGGAAGGTGATTATACACTGAAGGTTAAACGAGACAGATATGGGATTGTAGATAGAGATTACAAAAAATTAACGAAAAGGGATGAATTTCAGACCATCCAAAGGGACCACGAACTCAAGGTTGATAGAGATCAGTTTATTCTTATAGGGAGAAAACAAGAGGAGACTATTAACAAATCAGTGACTCAGACATATAATGATACTCTGAAAACTACGGTTGCTAAAACTTGTACTGAAAAATATGGAGGAGGTCAAACAACTGACGGAGGTCCCTCAATAAAAATTAAGGCTGGTGTTATAAACTTGAATTAATGACATCTTAATTCCTTATAAATAATCTAAAAAGGGTAGAAAATGAATATTACAGATTATATAGATACTCCTGGTGTACCGGGTCTTCCTGAAGTTCCTGACATGGACTCTTTAATGGGTCCAGGAATAACAGATTTTGAAAGTTTTTCGTTATTTGTTGCTTGTACAGAGAAGCAAGCAATCTTTACAGCAAAAGCATTAAAATTACAAAGCATTATTTTAACAGCAAGACTTATGATATCCAAGATAAGAGCAGTGATGGGGCCAATGATAGGAAAAGATCAAAGTGTTTTCCAAATACCTGAGATAAATGGAGATTTTAACATCGATATGGGTATAGGAAGGATAACAAGTCCTAAAGTCAATGATTTACCTAAATGTTTGTCTGATACAATAACCAATAAAGTGAGTACCGCAGGTGCCAATGGTATGAAGGATATTCTGGACCCTTTCAATGCCGGCATTGAAAGCATTAATAGCATTACATCAGAGGCAACACCAATGATAAACAGCATTGCTCATACATTTGTTAATTCTGTTGATGAAGGTATTGCTGAGGTTAATAAATTCCTAAAGAAAACACTAGGTAATATTGTTTCTAAAGGCGATAAACCTTTATTTGAATTATTGGATGAATTTCAAAAATTTGTAAATGATACAAATTTTGTAGATAATTATAGGGAATGGAAAGACATTTACAAATGTCTCGATACTAATTGTAAGCCATTAGAAAAATACCTTTACGATGATGAATTTTTATTTTATGATGAAGAAAAAAAGAATTTTATTATGCCTATTGATATAAGCACAGGCAGGATAAGATTAAGAAAATTCTTTGAGTATCTCACGAGAGATGAAGAAAAACAATGCGCTGTAATTGAAACTAGGTATTTCAAATACCTTGCAGATAAAAAGCAAATTTTGCTAACAGCATCAAAAACTGTTAAGGATAAAGGGATTAAGGATGATAAAAATCCTTTCCTTCATGTTGCTATGGCACAAAAAATTGACATTACAGATACATTTAACAATTTATTCTAGGAGGATATCATGAATTATATAGACATACCAAACAAATTAAAGGGTTCAGAACCTGTAAAAAATGACAAAGCGATTACCAATGCTTTAAAAAATATCATATCTACACCAAAAGGTACTGTTCCAGGACATCCAGAATTTGGTTGTGGGATGGACCAATATATTTTCGAAACCATTGACCCAATGGTAAAGGAATCAATAAAGGCAGAAATATTGTATGCTGTCGGTAGATGGGAACCTCGCGTTAAGATTACAGAAATAGAGGTAATAGATGATCCTGATTATAATAGAATACTAATAAAAATGAAATACAATATTTTATCTGATGTAAAAAGTAATGAATATGAATACATATTTAAGCAAGATTTGGTTTAAAATATAATATAAATAAATAAAAAAGAGGAGTTAATAATGTTGCCAATAGTCCCATATGAACTAGAAGAAATAAAAAATAAACTTAAAAGAAAGGCTATTGATGAACTTGGCTTGGTTGATGCTGAGTTTGAAGGCTCTAATATCAGTCAATTAATCAATTTACTTGCATACTCTACACTAATGAACAATACAAACCTGTCATATGGTTTAAATGAAATGTTTATATCTCAAGCTGTAGATAGAAAAAATGTTATAAAACATGCTAGACAAATGGGTTATACTCATAAAAGAAACTTATCATATCAATATAAAATAAAATTAAAAACAAAAAAAGAAGGTGAGATTACATTACCTAAATATACAAAATTCTCGAGTAATGGGAATAATTTTGTATATTTAGGTGAGGATATTACAGATACCTATGGTACTTATGTTTATGTAAAAGACCTGATAAATGAGTATAATAGTGATTCTAGCAATCTCTATAAAAATCTTGTTCCAGGTGATATAATCATAACAGAAGAAAATATCCCTCTAAAAATTCTTGACAAATCTTCAACAGGAACAACAAGACTTTTATTACAGACACTTTCAGGAGATTTAATACCTCAATTAAGTGAAAGCTTAACACAAGATGTGTATGTTTATGATACAATGTCAAGTACAGGATATAGGAATTTTATTAAAGTTGGTACAGTTGATACATTCTTAAAAGATGATGCAACAGAAATGTTCAAAGTTCAAATTACTTTGGAATCTGGCTCAACATTTCCGATTTTTACTGTCGTCGAATATAATACAAAAGTATCAGGAAATAAATTAGAAGTATCAACAGCTCATCCTATTAAGCATATGAATTCAATTTCATTGGTTAATCCTGATGATAATACAGATACAGTAATCGTGGATGTATCAGAATTACAATATTTCAAGGACGGAGAGGATTATATAAACAATGTTACATTTCCTGATAATATAGCATCTGTAAATGAGATACATGCAGTGGATGTAGACTCAGGCAAAAATGACGGAACTCTTACGAATTCAGTTACATATTTCACTCCTTATCATGATATGATAGACAATAAATTTGTAGATTTAGAAATAGATTTTAACGGTAGAATTATGACAATAGAGGCTGAGAACTTGTCAGTTGACTATGAAAATAATAAAGTTGGTATTTATGAAATCAATACACCAAAAAAATCTAACCAAAATAACGAAGATGATCATGATGCTATCGATGATGCTACAGTAACAATAGATGATAATATCAAAACCATTAAATATTTTGTTATTATCGATGATGATACAGGCGAAAGATTTTCTATTGATAAGTTCAGTTTTACTTCAAGTACAGTTACTATTCTTGATAATGATGGAGAAAAGGATACTCAATACGATGATGGTTATAGTGTAGAAATAAGTTATGAAAATGTTGAAGATTTATTAACTTACAAAATTACAATGGGATATTCTTATGTAAAAGACCTAAATAATTTTGATGCAGTGGTAAATTACTCTTATGATAAAGGAACAGATGGTTATTTAGATAAAAGATTTTATTTCAGTGACCTAAGGGGAGAATATATTTGGAACGAAACATTCAAATCAGAATCAAATCCTCACGGTTGGAGTGGATTTTATGCATCAGATTTTGATGCGGAGACAAATGTTTTATATTTTGATGTATCAAAAAGGTATGATGTAGATGGAAATCTTCTAGGTTATCATAATGAGTATGTTGAAATCCTTGATTCTGGTAATGAATTTTTGCCTGCTTTACCTCTTAATATAGCAATGAAAACACCATTCAAAAAAACTAGATTATTTAATGCAGAGGTTACTCATGACATCGACGGAAATCCTATATACAAGGCTATCCCAGGAACTTGTCTTGCTTCAGTGAATATGCTAAATAGAAAAAATGAACTTGAACTCATCGTTAAAGAAGGAAACATGAAAAGGTACATTGATAAAGATGATGAAGGAAATGCATTGTATCCTGAACTCGTAGTAAAAGTCAATGAAGATATGGCAAAACAAGGGCACTTTACGATATATGCTCCAAATATTGAGCATAACGGTATGGAGATGTTTGTAACAAGGATTATGCCTGATGGTTCAATTGAATATGATGCTCCTTGGGTTCAGAGAGATTACCTTTTGGCAGAAAACACAGATACGAATAAAACAGCAGAGCCTCTTTTATCCGACTATGAAACGGAGGACGAATATAAAACAGCACTCATTATATGGCAGAGACAAAGGGTTGAGGAAAGTTTTGTTGCTCAATCTAACCTTGAGTATGAGGATTATGTAAATATTCATACCAAATATGCAGGTACAGGTGTTGCAATGACACCAGACTTTACCATAAAAATGAATATTCTTGATTCAAAAGGTGCAGACGGTAAGGCTTCAGGTCTTATCGAACCTGTAGATAATGATTATTTTGAATCAAAATATTATATCGAGAGTTCACTTACTCCTTTTGTAATGCATGCTGAAGGTACAAACCTTGAGACAACAGAGAGCATCAGAGAGAATGCACCTCAATTTAGTAATACCTCAAATAGGGCAGTGACCAAAGCAGATTATAAGACAATTTGTGAAGCTCAACCTTTTATCAGTTCTGCTCAGGTTTGGGGTGGCGAAGAGATGCCTGCATCTCTTGCTAATGATACAGCAGAAAAAAGATATGGTCAGATATATTTTAGTATCATTCCTTATTCAAAACCTTATACTTTTGTAAGAGAATTAAATACTTATAGGCTTGATAATGTTGGTGAAAATGAATTATTTTTCCCTAGTTATTATCAAGTTACAGGAAAAGAAAACTATACGGATAATAATGTTGTCAGAAAAGATAATAAAAATGTATTGTTTAGTGTTTTAGAAAATTATAAAATTATTACACTTCAGTTAAATTATACTAAAGCAATATATTTGGACATGAAAATCAAGATAGACATTCTAAAATATAAATTTGGTCAGACAATACTCGAAACTAATGAACAAATGTTTCAAAGTACAAGGTCATTTATAGTGAAGAAAATAGAACAATATGACAGCACTTTTTATCAGTCATCTTTAACTCGTCATATTGATGGTGACTTAGGAGATAGTTATGGGCTTAATGCATCTATAAAATTTAGTGTTGATTTATATGATAGTTATGAAAAACCTGAGAATGGTACTTTCAAAAATAAAACTATGAAAAACCTCAAAAAACCAGATGTTCCTGTAGTTAATCCTACATACAAAGGAATTAATAGTTCAGGTTATAATGATGAATGGGTTTTTGAAATGCCTATTGAGATGCCTTTAGAAGCATTATTTGATGATGATTTTGTTACAGATGCAGGTATCATTCAAAGGGGAACAATGAATATAGGAAATATTACAAATTGTAACACGAATAATTTTTGTTATGGTAATATCTATATGGAATTGGATGATGGAACATTCGTAGCGCATGATAAAGATGGTGTACTTGAAACTCATGCTACATCAAGTTCAGAAAGGATAGAAATTTGTATTATGTATGAAACAACATCAGTACAAGAATTAAATGATGGTCACAACACATACACAATTCCTGTAGGGACAAAATTTAAAGTGGGAAGTTATGTTATATCAAGAAATGAAAGTATAATAATCTTAAATATTAACACTCACGGAAAAAATCATATAATGAATCCTAGGTTATTCATTGATGGAAATACAGTGGACCCTGACAACGCAGATGCAGGTGCTCAAAATAACCTTTTTGTTCCTGAAGTAAAAATAGGAACCAAAAAAATAGATGGACTTCCTGTTGATAATATGGTTAAAGAAATAGCACTTCCTAGAGATTATTTTATGGATACTGTGAGAACATTATCAATAAATCCTAAGAATAGCAATATAGGATTTACGAAAAATGTACATCCAAGATTGAGAGAGGTTACGTTTTCAAAATAGGCCTTTTATAAATAATATAAAACAGGGGGACGAATAAGTTGGCTATAAAATCTGAAATAGAAACTTCACTAGATATTGTTACACCTCAAACTTTGAAGGATAATGATACAATACAACAATTAATTGAATTATATTTCACTAATCTAAGGGATCAACAAGAGATTAGTGAAGACCCTGTAAATCTACTTGACGCAAATTACCTAATTGAAAAGGCCAAAGAAACAGGATCAGATGTAAGATATGACTCTGCTAAGTCCGAATTATTTAAGATACACCTTGATGAGATATATAAAATATTCGAGAGTATTAAAGATAGTGATAAGATTTATGAAAAATATAAGGAAATCTACTCTACTCTTGATATGCCAATTGACAATCTCAAAGTGGATTTTAATCTTGATGACGAAATAAATAATGAATATATTACTGCAGCAAATTCTTATAAAACAAAAAAAGGAACAAAAGCAGGATTTTTCTTCGTTAATGATATTATCAATAAGGTAAACATCGACCCATTAAATTCAGACCCTTATTTCCAAATTGAGGAAGGATTGGATGGCGACCTTAGTCTTCCTTATGCTTATACAGTAAAAGCATCATTATATAAGGAAGTATTTCAGGAGACAATTTTACCATTATCTCACCCTGTTGGTTTTAACTGGCACTTTTTAAGGCTATTATACCTATCATTAACAGATTATTTTGGACTTACAGAAACAAAAACGATGACAGATTTGTCATTGACATGTTATTCTCCTGAGAATAAAGAGGATATTACAAAGCAAGTTTTACTAAAATCAAGCACTGATTCATCTGGTGTTAAGCGAATTACTGCAGGTGACTTTGGTGAGGTTAAAACTTTTTATATAGCAAAAGATCAGGAAAATAGAGAACAGGTTATCATAGATTTTTACTCTACGAGGCCTTATCCTTCAAATAATTATTCACAAAATGGTTTCAGGCTGTTAAGGGATTATGATGGAAGGGTTGTTATATATGAAAGACAAGATGAAATACTATATACTCATAAAGATGGTAGTGAGGAAATACTAAACCTCGAACTTGATAAAGTCGAACTTGTAGACAAAAGACAAGGTGAAATCGAGATATTCAGGAAAAAGAAAATAATTTTAGGTTCTGAGGTCCAAGTTATTACAGGAATTAGATTTAAAGAATATAGTATTTTTGATTTATCTCAAGTAAAACTAAGATATTCTTTTATTGGTGGAACTCCTTTATCGGCTGGCGAGGAATTAACTGACGAAAATACACAATGGAATTATACATTATTAGACTTAAAAAATAAAGTTATAGCAAATGACAGAAAATTCTTTGAATCAGTTGATTTTGATAGAAAGGAATTAATAGAAGGCTCAAAAGAGCAATATTATGGTAAGGTAATTGATGACAGGGGAATGAACTGTCGTGTAGCTTATGATATAGATTATAAATATGAAGTTACAACATCAGATGTTAGTGATTATGTTTCTAAAATTAGGACTGCAGAGGCTTTAAAACAAAAAAATAATCCTCTATATAAAGATAACGAAGAAAATACTGTACAAGAATTTGCACAAAAAGAAACATTTGATAACTGGGCTAGATTAGATCCTAACAATGGTGTAATAAATATTGGTGAATTAGGAAATCTAGGTAAAATCGGAGCCTTTCCTATTGCAGGTAATGCACCTATTAATGATATGGATAAGGGTATAGATAACTTTTTAGGCGTCGATGCTGACATTCACAGTACATATGAAACCAAAGATTATAGGGGATTGAATGTAAAACTTGATCCGGGTAAACTCAATGATGATAGAGTTTGGAGAAACGAAGCATACTTTAAGCCTAGTACATACAAGGATTTATCAGATTTAGAAAAAGGTACAACACTAAATGGTCATAAAATCTTTGATATTACAGCAACACCTGCAATCTATGAAAGAGAAAATATAGGAAATGAGACATATGCTGCACACGACTTAAAAAGTGTAAATGAAACAATCTTAATGACATCAGGAGGGATTGTTTTAGACCCAATCACTTACAAAACTGATCATATGATTGATGCTAATGGTTCAGATAAAGGAAAATTTAGTGGTTATGCTTTTATTGGTGAAGGCGGATTAAATACAAATTCTGGATTTGAAACAGATACAGTCGGTGATTTTGTTATTGGTGGATATCACGATGAAAACCAGGGTACTTGTGTTAATCCTTATGATGCTATATATAAACTTCAAACGGTGGTTGATGCTGATCCAGTAAATCTTCAATTAAATACATATGATTGTGAGAGTATAGATTTTGAATATAACGGTGTATATGACAATGATAATGTTAACCTCAAAGGAGATTCAAGAGGCACTCAAGAAACATACAAAACGAATGACAATGGAGAGGATGTATTTGCTTCAGAGGTAAATACTACTGACATTACATATGCTCCATACCTTGACGATTACAATTATGAGCAACATGACCTTGAAATAGGAGATTTAGATTCAATAGGAAATTTCTATATTAAAGGTCCTAGAAAAAATAAATTATATGACGAGACAGAGCATGTTATTACATATATCGAAATGGATAAGCCTACTGTATATGAGTATAACAATTTTACGAATGCTACAGGAGATATTGGAAATTTTGTTATTCATGATGGTAGTGAGATTGGCGGACATATATATTCTGAACAAGGGAATTATGAAATTTATAAGGCTGTTTGGAATACTCATGAATATGATTCTGATAACATTACGAGTTTTGTCTATGGATATGGTGACTCAGATAATGTAAATAAAATTGGCGATTTTAGGAACAACGGAAGCACAGAGGCAATTTACCAAAGAGATTCAGGAAGGAAGGACTCTCATGATAATCCTATAATGGATGATGTTTTTGCTATTGAAAAAAATACCACTGACAT
>Ga0256827_10003320_pt1 | contig 10235 bp, 7 predicted proteins | sample CV84metaG_FD_185977 | JGI IMG/M metagenome (GOLD analysis project Ga0256827, IMG submission 185977) | Hydrothermal vent microbial communities from East Pacific Rise, Pacific Ocean - CV84 | ecosystem: Environmental > Aquatic > Marine > Hydrothermal vents | place: Pacific Ocean: East Pacific Rise...
TATCGATTCCATATGAATAAATTTAATTTATATTTGTAGTTATTTGATAAAAAATTATTTCATTGTTATAATCATAAAATTGATATAATAATTTATTCCCTGTTTTTCTGGCAATATCAATCATTCCTAATCCTCCACCGCCTTTTTCAGAGAACTCTTTATTATTTAATATCATTTTATATAATTGTTTTAATTCGTCTTTCGACAACGAATTAATTTGCTCTATTCTATCAATAAGTTTTTTCTTATTTTCTGATAAAGTATAGTTCCCTGTTGTAAAAGTAAACTGTCCATCTTTATATGCTAATATAATAGCACCAATAACTTTTCCTTCATCTTCTTTAGCAGGACCAACAATTGCATGATGATATAAATTTTGTAGCCCTTCTACTAGAACATTATATAGTTTTTTTCTAATTTTTGAAGGAACTTCTATTTCGTCAATTTTAGACTCAAAAACTTCTAATAGATTTGTAATCAAATCAGAGGTAATCTCACCCTTGTACTCAATTACAATATCTCCAACTCTATTTTTACTATACCAATCTGCTAACTCGAAGCTCATAAAAGTTATTATTTTAACCTACTAGATTACAAATATAATGTATTTTATAAAAATTCCATTAACAATGATAAAAAAATTTACTCATCAATATAAATACTTCCAACGGGCTCTATTATTTCATAATCTTTAAAATCTTGGTCTGCTGTTAATCCTTTTCCCCAAATAATTTCATTTTCTGTGGTTATTCTTACATCTTTTTCGGTATAAATACTTCTTTTTTCTTCATCCCAATACAATAATTCGGTTTCTAATTTATAGCCAATATCATTAATAACAACAACTTTATTTTCTACAATCCAAAGTTGTTCATTAATTAAATGTTTTGCTTTTTGACAGCTTAAACTAGTTTCTATAACTGGATATTTTTTATAACTTGTAGCTTCTAGTCCTTTTGGAAAATTTGTATATGGGTTTTTTAAACTAAAAAAATGTTCTACTTCGGGTGCAAATATTTCTGCTTTTATAATTGTTGAGTCTGTTCTTAGAATTGTTATATTCTTAGCCTTTTGTGAAGGGAGATGCTTAATATCAAGCTCATTAATCTTTTTTATATCTGTTTTACAAGAAAAAAATAGCACTGCTATAAATAATATAACAGTGCTATTTTTGAAAAAGATTTTAAACATGATTGTTTAATTTAAAATCTGGCTTTTGTAGTTTCGTTAATCCAGCATTTTACTGTATACGAATCGCCTTCGTTTATTCCTTTAAAGAAAGCTTCTTCTTTATTAGGGAATCCTTGTTTGTAGCTAGCAATTAACTTATTTGCTTCTGCTGCAACCGATGGGTCTACAGATTTTGCTTTGTTTAATTTATCTACTGCTACCCAGAAAACTGCATTTTGTTCAAATTTATCTTCTCCACAAGTACTAGAAGAAGCTGCATATAATTTTGCAATTAATATGTATGGCTCTCCCCATCTCGATTTCATTCCTGCAGCTTTTAACGCATAAGTTCTTGCATTAGCATATTGACTTTGTGCATAATAAACTCTTGCCATTTCAAACAAATATTTTGCTTTTACTTCTGTATCAGTTTCTTTTTCTACAGCTTTCTTATAATAGTTTATTGCTTTAGGATAATCTTTTGCTTTTAAAGATAATATTGCAATATTATATGCTGCTTGTGCCGATGGTTCTATTGGATATAAAGCTTCAGAAGCTTTCATAAATAATTCGCTATCAGTACATTTATTCATTGCAAGAAACTTAGTAATAGTTTTTAAAAGCTCTAAGTTTTCTGGATCAGCTTCTAGTTTTGGAGCATAATAAGTTGTTAAAACATCACAATCAGCTGCACCAGATTTAATAAAAAGTCCTTCAATATTACTTTCAGTAATTTTATATTTAGCAACTTTATTTGTGTCTTTCTGCTCTTTAATCATATCACCAATTTGCTTAGAACACATAGAAAAATTATTTACAACTTCACCCGGATCAATTTTTTGTTCTTTATACATTTTTAATGTTACCTGCATATAAGATTGAAGTACCGATGATGTTGCTTTTTCAGCTTCTACAGATATTTTCATATATCCATAAGCTTTTTCATAATCTGATCTTCTATACTTATATAAGTCAAATCCTTGGCGACCTTTTACACTTTCTCTTTGATTAAAGTTTTCTATTCTTCTCTCATAAATAAGCATTAAAGTATCAACATAAGCGTTTTTTAAAGCTTCATTTTTATTCTTTTTTATTGCATCTTTATATATTTTTGCTCCATCAAGATAAATACTCTTAGTTGCTTTTGGGCAGATATCAAATACTACTCTCCATCCTTCCATTGCATCAGAATAATTTTTCTGACGAACGAATTCTTTATATAATGATAAATTCATTTTACATGTTTGTGGATCAGATCCAAATTTATCATCTTCTTGTGCGTAGTTATACCCTGTTCCCAATAGGATAACCATTAATATTAAAAATACTCTTTTCATAATTATTATAATTTAATCAAATTTTCTTTTATAAAACCATTTATCAAATAAAGAAAGACTAATGTGTGCTCCTACATAAGATTCTTTAATTAATCCATCTGCAGTTGTACCATATTGTCCTAAGTCGAAACCAAAATTAAACATGGTTCCTGTTTTCTTTAGTGGAAATCCTAATCCAAAAGTTATGCCAATATTTTTTAACTGGTCACCATTTATTACAATATAACTTTTTTCATAATACCCTCCCATTCTGTAATTTATTCTATCCCAATACCTAAGCGATAATTTTTTTGGCACATATTGTAAACCTAAATTTAACAACAAACTATTTTCTAAACCACTTGCATCTTCCGATAATTCTGCATTTTTCCAATTGGTATATGTAAAGTCTCCCAGAACTAAAAGTTTTTCGTTAAACTCAAAACCCAAACCAACACCTATTCCCATTGGTAATACAATTCCACTTTTATCTACTGTACCATCAAAAATTGTATCAATAGATGTCGTTGCAAAATATCTATCTAAATATAATTCTGTTTGCGACATTATATTTTTTTGCATTTTGTATGTTACACCAACAAACATTTTAGTGTTTTTATTTATTTGTGTATGATATTGCAGTCCAAAATCAAAATAAAAATCATTTATTTTTGTTTTGTTTTCGCTATACATGTTATATGCTCCTGCATCGGGAGGAAAAGCTAATTTTGTTGTTTTATCTAATGATCCAAATAAGTATGATACATTAAAACCAAATGACAATTTTTTATACTTAAAAGCATGCCCCATGTATATTTGTGAAACATCACCCTGTCCTGTAAAAGTTTGAACTGTTTCTGTAACAACATTTCCTGCATCATCAGTAATATCTTTTGTGTTTTCTATGTTGTATCCCATAGAACTATATGGGCGTAAACCTACACTCATAAACCACCATTTTGTTACAGGGAAAGCAACAGAAAAATAATTAATGTTTGCAAAGTAATGATTTTCACTTGCTTCGCCTGATTCTGTATAAGTAAGACCTCCTTTTAAACCAACGGAAAAGATAAAACTCATTGTATCCATTGCTGTTAAAGATGCTACATTTAAAGGGTTTGTTTGATATTTATCTCTGTAAGCAATACCTGTATATCCCATCCCTACGTTATTAGCTTGAGATACTTTATTAATTCTACCTAAACCAAAACGTGAATAATGCGATGTGTAATTATCCTGTGATTTTATTGTTCCGCTAAACAAAACAAATAATAATATTACTGTAAATTTATTATACATTAAATTTCAATACTTTATGTAAACCTATTAAAACTAAATTAGGATTTGCAAATATGGCATTTTTTAACTTCTTTTCAAAGAAAAAGCTATCTCCTCCTGTAAAAACTAAATTTAAACTATCATAATTATTCTTAAAATCGTTAATATAGGAGTCTATTTCATATATCATACCTTTTTGAATTCCTGTTTTTATTGCTTCTTCGGTGGTTTTCCCTAATACAGGAAAACTTTCTGATTTTTTTACTAACGGAAGTTTTGAGGTATAATTGTGTAAAGAATTAAACCTCATTTCTAGCCCTGGCGATATATTTCCTCCTAAATATTCATTTTTATCATTAATAAAGTCTATTGTTAAGGCGGTTCCTGCATCAAAAACAAGAATATTTGTATTCGGAAATAAATCGTTTGCTCCAATTATTCCTGCTAATCTATCTAAACCCAAAGTTTCTTTTGCTATATATTTATTTTCTATCGGAATTTTTGTTTTATAATTAAATATTAAAATATTTTTTGTTAATTTTTTAATTGCTTTTTCTACAATTTTAAGCAGGTTATTATTAACACTTGAGATAATAGCATTATCAATTGATTTAAAATTATTTACCTCTTTAATAATACGACTTTCATCATTCTCTATTTGGTGTTTTTCGACAATAGAATCTTGCTCAAAAAAAGCAAATTTTGTAAAACTATTTCCTATGTCAACAACTAAATTCATAATTACAATTTTTGATTAATCGATTTTTTTTATACTTTAACCGATGAAATGAAAAATATTTCATTTTGGTACGAAAGTAACAATATTATGTCAGCAAAAAAAGTAATTATTATTGAAGATGACAAAATGTTATCTACAGTTTTTAGGATGTTTTTAGAAGAAATTGGGTACGAATTACTTGGTTTCTATATAAATCCCCAAGAAGCTTTTAAAAAAATTGAAGAAGAAAAACCCGATGTTGTTTTAATGGATATTTTCCTTCCGGGAGATATGGATGGAATTAAAGCATCAAATTATATACAAGAATTTTATAATATACCTGTTATATATTTATCTAGTTCAACTGATGAAGACGTTATTAAACGTGCTTTAGAATCTCATATTTATGGTTATTTAATTAAACCTATTGATAAAATTTCTTTACGAATAAATATTGAACTTGCTTGTGCTAAATTTGAATATTTTCAAAAAGTTCAATACATATCTAATGTATCTAAAGCACAATATTCTGCTATTTCTACAATTGATGAAAATGGTAATATTAAATGGTTTAACGATTCGTTTAAACTCTTATTTAATAATGATAAATATACAGAATTTAATAAAATTTTTGTAAGCTTAGGCATTGACTTTTACAAAGAGATAGTCGATAGTATTAATTCAAAAGGATTTTACGAATCAATTATTAATTTTAAGACCCCAAAATCCCAAAAAATTGAAACATTCTTAATAATTGGGTCTAAATTACTTAATAATGAAATAATTGTAAGTATAGATAAAATCCATATCGAAGGTAATGAAACAAAAAATTCATCTGAAGTATTATCAAATTACGAAACACTTTTTAATAGTACATCTGATGCCGTATTTTTTATAAATAAAGAAAATATATTGTATGATTTTAATTCTATGGCAGAAAGCTACTGCAAAGAATTATTTAATGTAAACAATCCAAAAGGGAAAAATATTTTTGATATTTTTCATTTTTTTAATACATCGGAACTTAAAAACCTTGTTTCAAATGTAAATGATGGGATTTCTCATTATTTAGAAAGAAAGATTGAACTAAAAGAACAGACTCTTTACATTAAAATTAATTTTTTTCCTGTTTTTGAGAAAAATAAAATTAATAAATATTGTATTTTATTTAATAATGTAACAGAATTTAAAACCATAGAGCAAAACTATATAGATTTAAAATCTGAATTAAAACCAATATTTGAATCTAGTATTCAGCGATTCTATTTAGTTGAACCTAATTTTGAGATAATATCATTTAACAAAGCAGCTAAAGATGTAATACAAAAAGAATTTAAACGTCAAATACAAAAAGGAGATAATATTCTAGATTATGTTCCCAATGAGATTGGTGTTGAAGGTTTCAAAGAAAACTTTAAAAAAGCCCTAATGGGTGAGAATTTAGTTTTTAAAGAAAAACTTAAACAAGAAGATGGTTCGTATTTATGGAATGAATCTCACCTAGACCCTATAATAAATGAGAAAGGTGAAATTTATAGAGTTTTATTATGGACATTAGATATTACGCAAAGTGAAACCAATTTAATTGAACTAGAAAAAAGCCAAGAGCGAAACGAATTAGTAGCAAAAGGAGGAAATGATGGTATATGGGATTGGGATATAATTGAAAACACAATTTACCTTTCTCCAAGATGGAAAGCAGTACTTGGTTACGAGGATTACGAACTAGAAAATAAATTTGGAATTCGAGATAGCTTAATACACCCCGATGATTTAGATGAAAGTAATAGAATAATGCAGCAATACCTAAATGGGGAAACAGAAGTTTATGAAAATGAGATACGACTTAAACACAAAAATGGCGAATATAGATGGATTTTAGAACGTGGCATTGCTTTGCAAGATGAAAATAAAAAGCCATACAGAATGGCAGGTTCTATTACCGATATTACTGAGCAAAAGTTAATGTTAAATAAATTATCAGATCTTAACAAATCTCTACTTGCCGAAAGAATGCTATTCGACAAAGGGAATATCGCAGTAATAAAAGCCGATTACAACGATTTATCAATAAAATATGTATCTAGTAATATCAACCATGTATTAGGATATAGCGAAAAAGATTTTATTTCTGGAAATGTTGATATAGACTCTTTAGTTTTTGAAGAAGATAGAGAATTACACAAAACAGAGCGTGATAACGCATTTAAAGATGGCAAAGATTTTATTTCTTATACCGATTATAGAATAAGAAAAAAAGAAGGAGAAGTTGTATGGATAAGAGATTTTACAATCCTTATTAAAGAAGAGAACAATATAACACAACTTCTTGGTTATTATATGGATGTTACAGAATACAAAGTATTGGAGCAAAAAACAAAAGAAAATGAAGAAAAATTTACACGAATATTTAACTATGCAAACGATGCCATCTTTATTGTAGATGATAATAGAATTATTGATGTAAATAAATCTGCAAATAAATTATTTGGCTATTCTAAAGAAGAATTTTTATCTATTAATATAGATAACATATCTCCTGAAACACAACCAAGTGGAACGGTAACTCTAGAAAAAAGGAAAAGAAAATTACACGAAGCTCGCGAAGGAAATAATGAACCATTTTATTGGAAATTTAAAAAGAAAAACGGAGAATTATTCGATGCCGAAGTTTCTACAACATATATATCTATAAATGGAAAACATTTCTATCATTCATTAATAAGAGATATAACATACAGAAAAGAAATAGAAAAATCATTACAACAAAACAAGCAAAAAAACGAAAGTATTATTGCTTCTATACCTGATATGGTAATGATTTTTGATAAAAAAGGGATTTGTAATTTCTATAAACCCGATTTTGAGAAAAAATTTGATTTTGATTCTAACATTATTATAGGAAAAGGAATAGAATTTATTTTTACCGACATTAAAAGAAAAACCATTGTAGAATATATAAGTAAATCATTAGAGAAAAATGCTGTATTAACATATAAATTTGATACTTCAACACCAATTGGCACAAAAAGCTTTGAAGCAAGAATATCACCATTATCAAAAGATGAGGTTATTGTTGTAACTAGAAATTTAAGTTAAAAAATTAATAGTTAAAATAAATAATAGTTTTTTTATAAATAAATTTTGTTATTCTGTCAAATATAGATAGATCAAGCATATATTAACCAATGCAAACATACATTTAACCATTAATAAGTGATAACTACAAAAAAACATTTTCATATTAAAAATTGTTTGTTACTTTTGCTAAGCTTATTTTGAAAATTATAATACTATGACAGATAATATTAAACAAACGCTTAGAGATTCTAAAAAAGCCCGATGGATTGCATTGATAATACTTTCGTTTACAATGTTTGCTGGGTATATGTTTACCGAAGTAATCTCTCCACTTAAACCTATATTAGAAAGATCTTACGGTTGGGATAGTTCCGATTTTGGGATGGTAACCAGTTCTTACGGTTTATTTAATGTATTTTTCTTTATGCTTCTAATTGTAGGAGTTTTATTAGATAAATTTGGAATACGTTTTAGTACAATAACATCTGTTGTAATAATGATTATTGGTGGAAGTATAAAGTATTATGCTTTTAAAGGTGGTTTTTCAACAACAGAAGAAATAAATATTTTTGGTTTATGGCAACTTAAAGAACAAGTGTTTTATGCATCCTTAGGATATGCCATGTTTGGTGTAGGTGTTGAATATGCCGGAATAACGGTTTCAAAAGCTGTAGTAAAATGGTTTAAAGGAAAAGAAATGGCTTTAGCTATGGGTATGCAAGTTGCAATTGCTCGTATTGGTTCTTTTGTTCCTTTAGCATTTGGAGCTTATGTTGCAAATACTTTTGGTGTATCATTTTGGATTTTAATGGTTGTTTTAACCCTTATTGCAGGTCTTGCTGCTTTCTTCTATTACAATGTAATGGATAGAAAATTAGACAAACAATTAGGAGAAGAACTAAACGAAGACTCAAGCGAAGATGAATTTAAAATATCAGATTTAACTGTTATTTTCGGAAACCGAGGTTTCTGGCTTATTGCTTTACTTTGTGTACTTTTTTATTCAGCTGTATTCCCATTCTATAAATATGGACCAGATTTAATGGTAAATAAATTTGGTGTGTCCGAAGATTGGGCAGGATTTTTACCTAGTTTAGTTCCTTTTGGAACTATGTTATTAACTCCATTATTTGGTGGTATTTATGACAAAAAAGGTAAAGGTGCTACTATCATGATTATTGGAGCAGTTTTATTAATTATTGTACATATTATTTTCTATCTACCATTTATTAATAGCACAACAATTGCATTTTTTAATGTTTTACTTTTAGGAGTAGCATTCTCATTAGTACCTTCAGCAATGTGGCCATCGGTACCAAAAATTATTCCTGAAAAACAATTAGGTAGTGCATATGCAACAATATTCTGGATACAGAACTTTGGTCTTTGGGGAATCCCATTACTTGTAGGGGTTGTACTTAACTCAACAAATCCAACTATTTCACCTGATAAAATGATTTTACAAGATAGCTTTAAGAAGGCTTACACCGAAGTAGTTAAAGGTAGTAATAAAATGATGAATGCTATTAATAAAAAAGGTGATAAAATTAATGACAAAGATTTTGCTTTCTATACTAACGGTACTTCAAGCGATTTAATTCAAACTGTTGTTTCAAAACATCCACAAGATTCTGTTCTTGTATTAGACTCTGCTCAATTAAGTCACGACTCATACATTAAATTTAAAGAAATTTTAACTCAATCATTAGATTCTATTCAAGAAAGTTCTATTACTAAAATAGAAGATGATGAAAATGTAGCATTTAAAAAGTTCAATAAAATTGCTTCAAGAGAAGCAGCCTTATATGTTAGTGAAAAAGAAATAAAACTTAATTATAATTATCAAACAACATGGACAATATTTGTTGTTTTAACATTTATAGCCTTATTAGTTGCATTCCTATTAAAACTTGAGGATAAACGAAAAGGATACGGGTTAGAACTTCCGAACATTAAAGAATAATGAAAAGGGCTTCGGCCCTTTTTTTATGTCCAATAATTTTACTATTTTTACGTTCTATTATTAAACCATAATGTATGAAAGTTATTATTTATTTATTTATTGGAGTTTTCACAATTAACATTGCTATTTCTCAAACTAACACTCAAAAAAAAGATTCAATAGTTAATTATCTTGATATTAATAAAAAGAAACAAGGTAGATGGGTTAAACCATACGATAATGGTAAAACTGCCTATGAAGCATTTTTTGTTAATGATATTCCTGTAGGAGAATACAAACGTTATTACTATAGTGGTGCATTAAAAGCAAAGATTAATTATGCTAAAGATAATAGCGGAAAAGGTTTAGCTGTTTTATACTGGGATAATGGAGTAAAAATGGCAGAAGGAAACTATATTAACATAAATGTAAAAGACGGAGTTTGGAAAATGTACGGAACTGATGGTGCATTAATGGTACAAATTACATATTCTAATGGCAAAAAAAATGGAGAAGAAATAAAATATTTTCGCAATCACAATCCATCAGAAATAATTACATGGAAAGATGATGTAAAAAATGGAGTTTGGAGACAATATTACGCAGATGGTAAAACTAGACTAGAAACAATACATAAAAATGGATATAGAGAAGGACTTTTTCAAATGTTTTATGAAACAGGAAGATATTATGTAAAAGGTCATTATCATTTAGATCTTAGAGATGGTAA
>Ga0256827_10003321_pt1 | contig 10234 bp, 5 predicted proteins | sample CV84metaG_FD_185977 | JGI IMG/M metagenome (GOLD analysis project Ga0256827, IMG submission 185977) | Hydrothermal vent microbial communities from East Pacific Rise, Pacific Ocean - CV84 | ecosystem: Environmental > Aquatic > Marine > Hydrothermal vents | place: Pacific Ocean: East Pacific Rise...
TGCAATACGTTAAAACCTTTACTCCCATAAATCGCTCTAACTTACGCATTGTAGCTCTAAAAAATTCCTTCTCCTGATCACCCAAAAGAAAATCACCACTAACCACTCTCGACATCAAGTGATAATAATTTGTTTTGCTTCGTCCTAATATACGTGCTCTTCTCATACAAATCTTTTTGCCATGATTTTATTTCATTAGCAATGTTTTTTTTAAATTACTTAGGTCTGTCCCTAGATTTACCTAGATTTAAATAGATATAAATTTTATAGGAATATAAAAAAGGGTGCTCATTATAAGCACCCTTTTTAGGATTAAGATCCCTTATTTAGACGGTTTCCTCTGCAGTGAGTGGGTCGTCTTCGGGAACTTCGGGTGGAAGTTCTTTTCCAAGCATGACGGGTTTAATGTCTTTGTACATGGGGAAACCAGTTCCTGCAGGAATGAGGCGACCCATAATTACATTTTCTTTGAAGCCACGAAGTTGATCGACCATGCCTAGTGTAGCGGCTTTGGTCAAAACACGAGTGGTGTCTTGGAAGGAAGCAGCGGAGATGAAACTTTCGGTTTCTAGCGCGGCTTTTGTGATTCCCAATAGGACAGGGGAGGCTTCCGCCGGGCGGCGACCTTCTTGTACGGCCATTTGGTTTACTTCTTGGAAGGTTCGTTTTTCGACTTGTTCTCCCCAGAGGAATTCGGTGTCGCCTGGGTCGGTGATTTTAACTTTACGTAACATCTGGCAGACAATAACCTCGATGTGTTTGTCGTTAATTTCAACTCCTTGAAGACGATAAACGGCTTGAACTTCGTTCACTAAATATTCTTGTAGGTCTTGAGGTCCACAGACTTCGAGGAGTTCTTGTGGGACAATTGGACCTTCGGTGATTTGTTGTCCTTTGTGGACAAAGTCGCCGGGGAATACAATGACGTGTTTGTTCATGGGAACGAGTTGCTCTTCTTCGGCACCTGTAACGGGGTCGCGAATGATGAGCTTGCGCTTACCTTTTGCGATTCCGCCGAGCTCGACGATTCCTTCGATTTTTGCAATTTCGGCGGATTCTTTTGGTGTACGAGCTTCAACTAATTCGGCTACTCGTGGTAGACCGCCTGTAATATCTTTGGTTCGGACGGTTTTTCGTGGAGTACGAGCTAGGGTGAATCCTGCGGTTACTTTTCCGCCTTCGTCAATCATGACTTGTGCACCGGCTGGAATGGAATAGAATCCTTTCTTTTCTGGATCTTTAGGATCGATGATTACGATTTGAGGATGGAGGTCTTCTTTGTGTTCCATGACCATAAGGCCTTCTACACCTGTGGCTTCGTCGACACCTTTTTGAACGGTAACGCCTTCGATGAAGTCGTGGAATTCAACTTTACCTGCGTGTTCGGAAAGAATCGGCACGGAGTAGGGGTCCCATTGAACGAAGGTGTCTTTTGCTTTTACTGTATCACCATCGTTGATAGAAATAATGGCACCAATGACAAGTGCGTAGCGTTCGAGTTCTCGATCGTCTTCGCCCATGACTAAGATGCTACCGTTTTTGTTGAGGACTACATTTCCGTCGTCTACTTTGGCCCATCGGATATTTTCATATTTGATGGTTCCGTTGGATTTTGCAGAGATTTTGGGTTGTTTGAAGACCGAACTTGCGGTACCACCAATGTGGAATGTACGCATGGTGAGCTGTGTTCCTGGCTCACCAATGGATTGTGCTGCAATGATTCCGACGGGTTGACCTAGTTCGGCTTTTTTGCCGGTTGCTAGATTTTTTCCGTAGCAGTTTGCGCAGATTCCTCGGCGGGATTCGCAGGTTAATACACTGCGGATGATGACTTTTTCAACGCCTGCACTTTCTACTTTTTGTGCGGAATATTTGTCGATCAATTCGCCTGCTGCCACGATTACTTCTTCGAGGGTGTGGGGGTTGCAAATATCTTCTGCTGCGGTACGTCCAATGATTCGTTGAGAGAGTGGGACGAGTTCGTCGTCGCCTTCAACAATGGCGCTTACTTCGATACCGTTGAGGGTATGGCAGTCTTCTTCGGTTACGATGATATCGTGCGACACGTCTACCAATTTACGGGTTAAGTATCCTGAGTCCGCTGTTTTTAATGCGGTATCGGCAAGACCTTTACGAGCACCGTGGGTACTAATAAAGTATTCCAATACGGAGAGTCCTTCTCGGAAGTTTGATAAAATTGGGCGTTCGATAATTTCACCAGATGGTTTAGCCATCAAACCACGCATTCCGGCCAATTGACGAATCTGTTGGCGACTACCTCGTGCACCCGAATCGACCATTACGTAAACAGGGTTGAGTTCGTCAACGGATTGTTTATTAAATTTGTCGTTATTGATTTCGAGGGCATCGAAGAGGCGGTTTGTGAGGCGGTCGTTGGTATCGGTCCAGATATCAATGATCATGTTGTATCGTTCGCCTTCGGTAATGAGACCTTTTTTGTATTTGGCTTCAACTCCTTCGATGTCTTTTCGTGCTGTGGCGACCATTTCGCCTTTTTCTGGCGGGATAATCATATCGGAAAGGGCGATGGACATACCGGAAGTGGTTGCATATTCGTATCCGAGATTTTTAAGTTTGTCTAATACCTTAACGGTTTCGTTGTGTCCTGAGATTTCGTAACATTGTTCGATCATGTTTCCGATTACACTTTTTGAAGCTGTTTTGTTCATGAAACCAAGGCTTGCCGGCCAGACTTCGTTGAAGAAGACGCGGCCAACGGTGGTTGTGATGATGGCAGAATCTTTATCGCCAAATCGGGTTTCACGTTGATAATCGGGATTTCGATATCGGATACGGTTGTGTACTTTTAAGACGCCTTCGTCGTAGGCGGTGTGGACTTCGTTGATATCACCAAGGATGGGTAATCTTTTTCCGTCTTTCTTTTTACCTTTTTTAAGTTGCATTAAGTAGGGTTGAGAATCGGAGGTGATGTAGTAACAACCCAGGGCCATATCTTGTGTAGGTGTGGTGACTGGTTTTCCGCTCGATGGAGAGAAAATATTGTTGGTGGCTAACATTAATGTTTTAGATTCCACTTGTGCTTCGATAGAAAGGGGTACGTGTACCGCCATTTGGTCTCCGTCGAAGTCCGCATTGTATGCGGTACAAACAAGGGGATGTAATTGAATGGCTTCGCCTTCGATCAAGATGGGTTCGAATGATTGAATGGAAAGACGGTGTAAGGTGGGTGCTCGGTTAAGCATTACGGTGTGACCGCTAATGACTTCGTCGAGGATATCCCAAACGACATCGACTTCGCGTTCGATCATTTTTTTCGCGCTACGAACGGTGTGCACAATGCCTCGATCTTTTAGTTTGCGAATAATGAATGGTTCGAAGAGTACGAGGGCCATTTTTTTAGGCAAACCACATTGGTTTAATGTTAAATTTGGACCTACTACAATTACAGAACGACCCGAATAGTCTACCCGTTTTCCGAGCAAGTTTTGACGGAATCGACCTTGTTTTCCTTTTAGCATATCGCTGAGGGATTTGAGAGGTCGGTTTCCTGGGCCTGTAACGGCACGCCCGTGACGACCGTTGTCGAATAGGGCATCTACGGATTGTTGAAGCATTCGTTTTTCGTTTCGAATAATGACTTCAGGTGTTTTTAAAGCGAGTAGCGTTTTTAAACGGTTGTTTCTGTTGATGACGCGCCGATAGAGATCGTTTAAGTCGGAGGTGGCAAATCGTCCGCCTTCGAGGGGAACTAATGGGCGCAAATCTGGAGGAATGACGGGCAGCACTTCCATGACAATCCATTCTGGACGGGAGTTGCTTTTGATAAATCCTTCCATGACCTTCATTTGATTCACGAGTTTTTTACGGGTCTGTTTTGACCGCGTATTCATCATCGCTTCTTCTAATTTTTGGAGGGTTTCGAGGAGGTCAATTCGAACGAGCAATTCGCGAATTGCTTCTGCACCAATTTTGGCTTCAAAGTTTTCGTCGCCGTAGTTTAAAATGGCTTCACGATATTCTTCTTCGGAAAGCAATTGCTTTTCTTTTAGCGGGGTATCGCCTGGATCGATTACGATGTAGTTATCGTAGTAGAGCACGCGTTCGAGATTCCGCATGGTCATATCCAAAATCAGACCCATTCGACTTGGGGTGGCTTTAAAGAACCAAATGTGCGAGACGGGCACGGCTAACTCGATGTGTGCTAGACGTTCGCGACGAACACGTGAAAGGGTTACTTCTACTCCGCAACGGTCGCAGATTACCCCTTTGTGTTTGATGCGCTTATATTTTCCGCACGAACATTCCCAGTCCTTGATTGGGCCAAAAATTCGTTCACAAAACAGTCCACCTTTTTCGGGTTTGAATGTTCGATAGTTAATGGTTTCTGGGTTTCGGACTTCTCCGTGACTCCATGATCGAATGGCTTCGGGTGATGCCAGCGTGATGCTCGCATAATCCTGTAAATCATTCCGTTTCATTTCAAAAACATTAGCGACTTTTTTTGATTTTTTTTCCACCAGGTTCCTCCTGCAATCTAAATGGTATGTTGAACAATATGGGATCTAGAACATTTTAATGGCTTCGCCATCTTCGTTCTTTACTTGGAAGTTTAATCCGAGCCCTTGAAGTTCTTTAATGAGTACGTTAAACGACTCGGGATATCCTGAATCCAGCACATTGGTTCCCTTTACGATCGCTTCGTACATACGGGTACGTCCGGCAATGTCATCACTCTTTACGGTTAGAATTTCTTGAAGAGTATGAGCGGCGCCATAGGCTTCCAGTGCCCAGACTTCCATCTCTCCGAAACGTTGGCCACCGTATTGCGCTTTACCACCCAGCGGTTGCTGTGTGACGAGTGAATAAGGGCCTACCGCTCGAGCGTGGATTTTTTCGCTGACCAAGTGGTGTAATTTAAGCATATAGATCACGCCGACCATTACACGTTGTTCTAGTTGTTCACCCGTACGGCCATCGTACAACACGGTTTTTCCGTCATCTTCAAAGCCGGATTCAACCAACAAATCACGGATTTGTTTTTCGGAGATTCCGTCGAAAATGGGAGTAGCTGCGTGCATTCCAAGATGTTTACAAGCCCAACCTAAGTGGGTTTCTAAAACCTGACCTACGTTCATCCGCGAAGGTACACCTAAGGGATTTAGAACAATATCAACTGGGGTTCCATCGGGGAGGAAGGGCATATCTTCTTCGGCCACGATTCGGGAAATAACCCCTTTGTTTCCGTGACGACCCGCCATTTTGTCTCCCACCGAAAGTTTTTTCTTTTCGGCGATGTAGACCTTAACCGATTTCACGATACCTGCGTCGAGTTCTTCGCCGCTTCCTGCACGAGCAAATGAACGATCTTTATCTGCGCGTGCTTCGTTGAATTTTTTACGGTAGGCATCGATGATGGTCATGATTTTGATACGAATTGGGCTTGGCTCGATATCGACTTCTTGATAATTGGCCGCCAATTTACGGAGTAAGGTTTTTGTAATTTTTCGATTCGCAGGGATAATAATATCCTTTGAGTCTGTATTGATTACGTTGAGCGGAATCTTTTCACCTAACAAAATATTAGAGAGTGCATTGGTGAGCTCTTCGGTTAGTTGAGCGACCACATTTTCATGACGTTCTAAGATTTCGTTTTGCGCTTTTTTGGTATTTGCTGGAGTATCGGCTGCTGGTTTGGTGTTGGTTTCTTTTGAGGAAACTTTCACATCCATCACAATACCGTGCGTACCTGAAGGCGCTTTTAAAGATGTATCGCGTACATCGGCGGCTTTTTCTCCAAAAATAGCCCGCAAGAGGCGTTCTTCAGGCGCCAATTCTGTTTCGCTTTTTGGTGTAATTTTTCCCACCAAAATATCGCCAGGATGTACTTCTGCACCAATTTGAATAATTCCGTCGTGGGAAAGATTTTTTAGTGCTTCTTCGCCTACGTTAGGAATATCGCGGGTGATCTCTTCTGGACCCAATTTAGTGTCCCGAGCACCACACTCAAAATCTTCAATATGAATGGAGGTATAGACATCTTCGCGCACCAATTTTTGATTAATCAAAATGGCATCCTCGAAGTTGTACCCGCCCCAAGGCATAAAGGCCACAACCACGTTACGTCCAAGAGCGAGTTCGCCTTGGTCGGTTCCTGCTCCGTCGGCTAGAACGTCGCCTTGAGCAACTTTTTGTCCCTTTTTAACAATGGGAGTTTGGTTCAGGCATGTTCCAGCATTTGATCGTGCAAATTTACGTAATTCATAGACTTGGGCATCGCCAGTACCTTTCTTTTCAGGCATGGATCCGTCTTTGGTCACAACGATTTCTTCTGCCGAAACGTATGCAACTTTACCGGGTTCTGAGGCGATAATTAAAACACGTGAGTCACGCGCCAATCGACCTTCGATACCTGTTCCCACATAAGGGCGTTCCGCATTCATAAGAGGAACGGCTTGACGTTGCATGTTCGAGCCCATCAAGGCACGGTTGGCATCGTCGTGTTCCAAGAATGGAATTAGACCTGCTGTAATGGAGACCATTTGTTTTGGAGAAACGTCCATATATTGAACGTCTGAAGGAGGTACCTCGCGGAAGTCTCCTTGAATACGAACCATGATTCGGTCGTTAGTAAAGGCTCGTTTTTCGTTGATCTCGGCGTTGGCCTGAGCAATCACGTAGCGCTCTTCTTCGTCGGCGGTTAGCCAATCGTAGTCTTTTGCAACCACTCCTTTTTCTACTTTCAAATAGGGCGTAACAATGAAGCCATATTTGTTAATTTTGGCAAAAGTAGAAAGTGAGGAAATCAAACCAATGTTGGGTCCCTCAGGTGTTTCAATTGGGCAGATACGTCCGTAGTGCGAACTATGTACGTCCCGCACTTCAAATCCTGCTCGGTCGCGATTAAGTCCACCGGGTCCAAGAGCCGAAAGGCGACGTTTGTGCGTCAATTCGGAAAGTGGATTGGTTTGGTCCATAAATTGCGAGAGCTGGCTGCGACCAAAGAAATCTTTGATTACGGCAGAGAGCGCTTTTGGATTAATGAGTTTTTGAGAAGAGAGGGTATCGACGGTGGTGTCGAAGATGGTCATTCGCTCTTTTACCAAACGTTGGATACGCGCTAGTCCTACTCGACATTGTGTTTCGAGCAATTCACCTACGGTACGAATACGTCGGCTACCTAAGTGATCGATATCATCAATGCTGCCTTCACCCATGCGTACTTTTAGTAAGTAACGAACGGCTTCGACTACATCTTCCACTTCAAGTGTTAAACAAGAACTTTTGATTCCTAGTTTTTGTTGAATTTTATAACGACCCACGGTGCTTAGATTAAAACGGGCTTCATCAAAGAAGAGTCGTTTTAACATTTGGCGAGCCGAAGCGGTGCTGGGGGGATCCCCTGGGCGCATTTTTTGATAGAGATCTTCTAGTGCTTCGTCGACGGTTCTTGTGGTGTCGGCTTGAACACTTTTAAGGAAGACGCCTTGATCCCAAGAAACGTCCACGATGGCAACTTTTTTGTAGCCGGCCATTTTCATGCGGTCAATCATGTCGACGGTTAAGTTGTCGTATCGACGACCGATTACGGATTCGGAGTCGGAGTCGATAATATCGTCGCTTAAAACGAGATGTTCTAGCTCTTCTTCGGTGTATTTTTTCTTGGCGAGCGAGAAGGTGGTATATTTGTAATATAAACCTAAGATTTGTTCATCCTTTTCGTATCCGAGGGCCCGAAGGAATGTGGATGCCAAGAATTTACGACGCCGGCGTTTTCGGTCGAGGTAAATATAAATCAGGTCGCTGGTATCGAATTGTGCTTCAATCCAGGAGCCGTGGTCAGGAATAACCCGGAAGGAGTAGAGCATGGTTCCGTTTGCGTGTTTTGTTTTTTCAAAACAGATACCCGGGGAGCGGTGTAGTTGACTTACAATAACCCGTTCTGCACCATTAATCACGAAGCTACCGCTTTCGGTCATGAGGGGGATTTCGCCCATAAAGAGGGTGTCTTCACGAAGGTTTTCGCCTTCGCGCAGTTTAAAGGTCACATAGAGTGGCGCCGAAAAGGTCTCGCCTTCGCGCAACGATTCTAAATGAGAGAGTTTGGGTTTTTTGATTTCATAACTAACAAAATCAAGCGCAATTTGTCCGTCATAACTTTCGATGGGGAATGCTTCGTCAAGTACTGACTGCAATCCGATCTTTTTACGACGAGAAGGAGCGACCTTTTTTTGAAGGAAGTCCTTATAGGAGTTGAGTTGGATTTCAATTAAATCCGGCGCTTCGAGCGCATCTGTAAGCTTACCAAAGTTTTTTCTTTCGGCCATTGTGCACCTTCAGGTTTATATTGAAGAACATTTGTGTTCCTAATCGGAAATGAAAAGGAACAAGTACGTGCCGCCCTAGGGCGGCATTATCGATTAAACAAACAATCCAGCGGATTACTTGAGTTCTACCGTTGCTCCAACACCTTCCAGTTTTTCTTTCATTGCTTCTGCATCTTCTTTAGAAAGACCAGCTTTAACGGATGTAGGTGCATCGTCAACAACAGCTTTGGCTTCTTTAAGCCCTAAACCAGTTAGTGCGCGAATTTCCTTAATCACTTGGATCTTCTGACCACCAGCGGCGGTAAGCATGACTTCAAATTCGGATTGTTCGGCAGCTCCGCCAGCGTCACCACCAGCTGGTGCAGCCGCAACAGCAGCAGCCGGAGCGGCAGCGGTTACGCCTAAACGATTTTCAAGAGCTTTAACCAATTCGGATAGTTCGAGTACAGAGATGGTCTCTACCCAATCCACAAATTCAGCCATTTTACCTTCGAGTTTCACTTCTTCTTTTACTGCTTCTTCGGACATTTTCGTTCCTCCTTAATTCCAATTTAATAAATAATTATGCTTCTTGTTCTTTTTTTGTTCGCGCTGCATCCAACACATATACGATGGATGAAACTTTTTGACTCAACACGCCAACGAGTTGTGTGCATGGTGCTTGTAGTGTACCGAGCAACATTGCACGCAAAATATCTTTTGATGGGAGCTTAGACAATGCAACGACCTCATCTCCGGTGATGATCTTGCCTTCAAGAATTCCACCTTTAATGGTTGGTTTTGTATTTTTTTCGCTGAATGTTCGTACTATTTTTGCGGCTTCGACCACATCTCCCGAACCATGAATTAATGCGGTTTGTCCCTTAAGGATATCTACATGTAGTTCGTTTTTAAACGCACGTTTTAACATTCGGTTTTTAACGACGTTAAACGTGGCATCGTTTTCGCGCAAACTTTTTTTCAATTCGTCGGTTTGTGGCATATCCATGCCGGTATAATCCGCAAAAATTAGGTATTGTGCATCATTAATGCGAGCATCTAACTCTGCGGCCATCGATTGTTTTTCTGGCCTTATGCCTTTGCTTTCTGGCTTCATGATATTTAAATCCTTTTATTCAGAGATTTCCTTAAGGGAAACCCGAAGACCGGGACCCATGGTTGATGAAATAGTGCAGCGTTTGATATACGTTCCCTTTGCACTTGCGGGTCTTGCACTGTGAAGGGCATCAATGATGGACTCTGCGTTTTCTAATAAAGCTTCTGTGGTGAAGGAGCGTTTTCCAAAGGGAACCATTACATTGGCATTTCGATCCATTCGGAATTCAACTCGACCTGCTTTGAGTTGGTTCACTGCGGATGCGGTGTCGTCGGTAACGGTACCTGTTTTTGGGTTAGGCATTAAACCACGTGGGCCCAAAACGCGGGCTGCTTTACGCACTTCTTTCATTGCATCTGGCGTAGCCACTGCAGCATCGAAGTCGAGCCAACCGTCTTGTACCTTTTTCACGAGTTCTTCAAATCCTACTTCCATGGCCCCTGCTTCGCGCGCTGCTTCTGCAGCATCGCCGGTGGCAAAGACAATTACTTTAACATCCTTACCGGTTCCGTGTGGCAGAGCCACCGTGGAGCGAATGGCTTGGTCGGATTTAGAGGGATCAACACCCATCCGGAAAGCGATTTCCATTGTTTCGTCAAAATTTGCGGTGGGGTTTTCTTGCAGGAATTTCACTGCATCGGCAACGCTATAGTTGGCGTCGTGCTTCACCTTTTCCGCTACACTTCTATATTTTTTTCCGTGTAAAGCCATTTTATTCTACCTCAATTCCCATGCTACGTGCTGTGCCCGCAATAATACGAACCGCCGCATCCATGTCGTTAGCATTCAGATCATCTTTTTTGGTTTCAACGATCTCTTCAAGCTGAGCGCG
>Ga0256827_10003322_pt1 | contig 10233 bp, 9 predicted proteins | sample CV84metaG_FD_185977 | JGI IMG/M metagenome (GOLD analysis project Ga0256827, IMG submission 185977) | Hydrothermal vent microbial communities from East Pacific Rise, Pacific Ocean - CV84 | ecosystem: Environmental > Aquatic > Marine > Hydrothermal vents | place: Pacific Ocean: East Pacific Rise...
GACTGTATATGAGCTAGATATTGAGCATCGAGAGATAGCCCAAAAGATAAAATATGAAGATTATAGAGTGGCAAAATGTTTTAATGATGATGATGCTTTTGTTGATTTAATTGTTAAAAAGGTTAATGAACTTTCATGAAAACTATAGAGAAAGCTTCTGTAGCTACTTATGAAGTTAAACGTTCAAAGTTTATTACGCATTTGGTTCCCATAAGTGAGTTTAATGGTTTACAAGAGAGGCTAAAAAAAGAGAATCCTAAATCTAATCATACGGTTTATGCTCTGCGTTATCTTAATGAGTTTGACCAGATTGTCGAGAACTCATCGGATGATGGCGAACCCAAAGGCTCAGCGGGAGTTCCTTCGTTGAATGTACTTCGTGGCGAAGAGCTTATTAATGTGGCAATCTTAACAGTACGTTATTTTGGTGGTATTAAACTGGGCATAGGAGGAATGGCACGAGCTTATGCCAGTGCAGTAAAAGAGGTTGTTTCTCAAAGTAATCTAATACCTTATGAAAAAATGTTAAAATATACTTTTATTACTTCATATTCAGAAATTCAACGTACAGAGTATCTTTTGAAAAAATTGGAGATAATCAATATGAAAAGAGAGTTCTTAAATGATAGTGTTGAGTGGAAAATTGAAGCGACAGAAAATAGATTAGAAAGTTTTAAAAAGGAGCGTTAGTGCATGATATAGCAACTTCAATTGCTGAAATAGTAGGGGAGATGGGTTATATAGGTATTTTTATTATGATGTTTTTAGAGAGTACCCTTTTCCCTTTTCCCAGTGAAATAGCGATGATTCCTGCTGGATATTTAGCATCCCAAGGAGATATGAATTTGGTTGTAGCCATTATAGTTGGAACATCAGGATCTCTTTTGGGTGCATTGTTTAACTACTATTTAGCAAAAAAATATGGACGAAAAGGGGTGCTATCATTTGGTAAATATTTCTTTTTTACCGAAGAGAAACTTATAAAAATGGAGGCATTTTTTGTAAAACATGGCTCCTTTTCTACTTTTGTGAGTCGTCTACTCCCAGGTGTTCGTCAACTTATCTCTTTGCCTGCAGGTCTCTCGAATATGCCAATAGGTAGGTTTACCCTATATACTGTTTTAGGTGCAGGGTTATGGGTAACGGTTTTGGTTCTATTGGGCTATATTCTTGGAGAGAATAAAGCCTTGATTGAAACCTATTTACATCAAATAATTTTAATAACTTTAGGCTTGATTGTTGTGGCAACAATCCTCTATAGTTTTATGAATAAAAAAAGTAAATAAGATATAATTTTACTGTTTAGAAAAAAAGGAAAAAAAATATGCAAGAGTTTTTAAAAAAAGCAAAATTATCTGCACAAAAGTTATCAACTTTAGATGGAAAAATAAAAAATAAAATATTAAATCAAATGGCAAGAGCATTAGAGGTAAACAGTAGTACGGTTGTTACTGAAAATGCTAAAGATATGAAGGCAGGAAAAGAGAATGCTTTAGATAAAGCACTTCTTGATAGATTGTTTCTTGATGAGAATAGAGTTTTTGCTATGGCACAATCTCTTCGAGAGATAGCCTCTTTAAAAGAGCCTGTTGGAAGAGTACTTGAAGGGTGGGTCAATGAAGATAGCCTACGGATTGAAAAGGTCTCTGTGCCTATTGGTGTAGTGGCTGTTATTTATGAGTCTCGTCCAAATGTTACTTCAGATGTGGCAGGTCTCTGTTTTAAGAGTGGAAATATTGCTATTCTCAAGGGTGGAAAAGAGGCAGAGCATTCTAATCTTGCTATTGCCAATATTTTACAAAAAGTTCTCGTTCAGCATGAATTACCTAAAGAGATGATTTCTCTACTTCCTGATAGCTCCCGTGAAGGGGTTGCAGAGCTAATTAAACAAGATAAATATGTAGACTTGGTAGTACCTCGAGGAGGGGAAGGGTTGATTCGCTATATCTCTCAAAACTCTACGGTTCCTGTGGTAAAGCATGATAAAGGGCTTTGTCATACTTATGTGCATCGTGATGCTAGTCATGAAAAGGCGATTAGTATTGCACTTAATGCCAAGTGTCATCGTCCCGGAGTTTGTAATGCAATGGAGACACTACTTATAGATAAAGCGATAGCAAAAGAGCTTCTTCCTAAGATGTATCGAAGCTTTGTTGATGCGGGAACTAAACTTAAAGGGTGTCCAAAGACCAAGCAGTTTATTTTTATAGATAATGCAACTGATGAAGATTTTCATACAGAATATTTAGCCAATGAGTTGAATATCAAAGTGGTTGAGAGTGTAGATGAAGCATTAGCTCATATTGCTCATTATGGATCGGGTCACTCTGAAGCGATTATTACTGAAAACTATTCTGCTGTTGAGAAATTTATGAATGCTGTTGATGCGGCATGTGTCTATGTAAATGCGAGTACTCGCTTTACAGATGGTGGTTCTTTTGGGTTTGGGGCAGAGGTTGGAATCTCGACCAATAAGTTACACGCTCGTGGTCCAATGGGAATTAATGAGCTAACAACCTATAAATTTAAAATTTATGGTAATGGTCAAGTTCGTTCTTAGTTCTCTTTTTTCGGTCTATTATGAAAAAGTTTATACTCTTTGGTCTTTTATCTTCACTCTTAATTGCCAAAAGTGTAGACAGCCTTAATATTCCTATAACCTTTGAAGGGAATCATGCTGTTTTAACTTCAGAGCTAGAGAAACTCGTTGGTGCAAAACGCCCCTCTGCTTTGGCTCTTTGGAAAGAGGATAAGGCAGTAATTAACAGTATTCTTCTCTCTAAGTTGGATGAGACTTTTAAGTTATTTTATAAGAATGAAGGGTTTTATGATGCAAATATAACGCATAAAATAGATCGAAAAGGGGTTCATTTTTTTATAAAAGAGAATCGACCAATTGTGGTTGATAAGATTGAAATTCAAACTAACTTTGAACTTGAAGATGCTGTTACTCTAGAGAAGAGAAGCCGATTCCGTGCGAAAGATTTTACTGAGACCAAAAAAAATTTAAAAAAAAAGCTTCTATCGGCAGGTTATTGTAGCCCAAATTTAGATACAAAAGCCTATCTAAGTCTAGAGAATTATACTGCTACAATTAAGATAAAAATAGATAAAAATACCCTCTGTTACTTTGGGGATATTACTATTGAGACACCTTCTGAGACGATGGATAATGGCGTTATTCTCTCTCGATTACTTTTTGAAAAGGGAGATCTCTTTAATATAGATAAAATAAAAGAGAGCTATGAACTACTCTATTCCTTAGAAGCTTTTGATCGTTTGCATCTTGATTATCGTTTGAATTTCTATAACCATAAGCCTGTAAAAATTTCATTTAAAGAGGTAGAGAAACATAGGCATGGGCGTATTGGTGTTGGTTATGCAACTGATTTAAAGTTTCAATTACGATACTATTGGGAGTATAGAAATTTTTTAGGTAATGGTCGAAAACTTATTTTTGATGCATTGGTCTCAGAGAAGCAGAAGCGTATTGAAAATAGTTTTTTCTATCCTTATATTCTTTCTATTTATGGTTACTATATTGATTTAGAAAACTCACTAGGGTACTCTGAAGAGAAAAATATTCATAATTTTGATGAAACCATTCTCTATAATAGAATATATCTTTCACATAAAAGCAGTCGTTGGTATCACAGTATAGGGCTAGGAATAGAGAGTCGAGATATTTCAAATGATCAGAGATTTTTTCTTCTTTATCCTTTTATGAAGGTGGTCTATGACAGAAGAGATTCGAAGCTCAATCCTCAAAAGGGTATCTATTTTTCTCATGAGATGGAGTATGGATTACCCTATTCATCAAAAAGTACCTCCTATTTAAAATTTTTAGAAGAGCTTCGACTTATCTATACAATTCATGATATTACACTCTCTGCTGTAGGACGTATGGGGTCGATACAAGTGTATAATGGAAATGGTATGCCTGAGTCAAAAAAGTTTTTTGGAGGAGGTGCTTTTTCAAATAGAGCATATGGTTATGATAAAATAGGTATTACTCAATCAGCTACAGAGGATTTAGATAGTGCAGGCTTTACTTTGGCAAACCTCTCTTTGGAATCAAATTTTCCTATCTATAAAAATTTCAGAGGTGCTATTTTTAATGATAATACAATGATTTCAGACAATCAAGGAATTTGGGAATTTTCTAATCGTGTGATAAGCTCTGTGGGATTAGGATTTCGCTATATGACACCTATTGGACCATTTAAAATAGATATGGGAGTAAATATCAAAGACACTAGTCAACGTGCAGTACACTTTCAAGTAGGGCAATCCTTTTGATACGGCTTATCTATTGGTTGGCCATTATTGTTGAAACTGTTTTGGTGTTGGTAATATTTTTGACTTTTCTCTTAACCGATTCTCGAATAGTAAAAATTGTGGCAGAAGAGACATTGACTAAGTATAACTTTAGCTATCAAAGTGTTGAAGGAAATTTTTTTACAGGTCTTAAAATAACAGCACTCTCTTATAACGATAAACAACTTTTTGATTCTGCTACACTCTATTGGAGTCCTTTAACTCTATTAAATAATAAAATTACTCTTAAAAAGATTAATGCACAAGGGGTTGAGTTAGAGAATTTTTTGAGTATGGCTAATGATTTTAGCCCCTCTAACTCTTCAAGTAATAGAGTGGAGTTTGATTTTTCACTTGTTCTAAATAAGGTTCATCTTGATATCAAACCTTATACTTTTGAAGGAGTAACCTTTTCCGATTTTCTTTTTGAGACAGAGCAGATAAATTTGAACCAAGACTCTCTTATTGATACTAAAAAAATATATCTTCGTTGTAATTCTGACTTGGTCAATCTGAAGCTTGAGGGAAGAATTGATGCGAGTAGACTTTTTGTAGAGACTCTTTATCTTAAAGAGATACGTTCAAAAGAGATTACCTCTTTGGTTCAGAGATTATTAAATAAAAAACGCAAAAAAGAGTCAAAATCTATTTACTATACCCCTCTTTTAAAAAGTATCAAAATTAAATATATTTTAGCTACACTAAAAGATGTTACCTATAATCCTTTATCTATATCTAACACTAAAGTTATTGTTCGAAATGGAGAGATTGACCCTTATGATAACTACACTTATAAAGCCAAAAAGATATCTCTTTCTGGTATGACAAATTTTGGAAAAGTAAATTACAAAGGGTATATTAAAAAGTCAACTATCTATGCTAAAGGGACTTTTCGTTTATCGAAAGAGCTTTTTAATCGTTATCATCTACCTTTTAATTACGAAGAGTTAAAAAAAGTTTCTGGTAGCTTAAGGCTTAACCATTATGGTGTTTGGTTAGATATAAATCATCATCTCAAGAGGCTTTTAAACATTAAGAGTGATTTTAATCTAGATGTGATTAAATCAGAGCATACATTTCATTATAACTATCGTGATAATAATCTTTCTATAGTCTCTGAACTATACGGAAAGATGCCTTATGCCGAGCAGTTTAGTATAAAAAATAGAGTAACCATAGATAAGCAGAGAGGCTTTAGATATAGTGGAGAGGTAGATGTTCCTAAATTCAAAGGGTTACCCAAAGAGTTAACAGATTATCTTTTAACCAGTGCAAAAGGAGAGTTTCACGGAGATACTAAAAGGTTTAACTTAACTATTGATACACCTCTTTTGCTTGGAGAGTTTAAAATATATGATGGTTATAAGCATGCGAAGTTAGAGTTAGAGAGTAAAGGTCGAAATATATCTTTGAACAGACTCTCCTCTTTTCTACCTGTTGAATTTCAAAATGAATTTATAGCATTAGAGAGTCAAACCATTTTTGACTTTAAAAGGTTAAAAAAGTCAAAAACAACTGTAAAGCTTCATTCAAATATTTTGAATTTAGATTTAAAGATGAGGCTAGAGAAGCCTCTCTCTTTATACTTTGATATTAATATGCCTTCATATACTATTTTGAGCCGATTAAATAAAGATATTGATTTTACAAAATTTGATAAGCTACATGGTCGAGTGGATATTTTTGATGGAGTGCTATTTGTCAAAGCGGATAATCGTAATCTGTCGCTCTCTTTTGATTTTGATACTTTAAATAAGGTAGTTATTGATGGTTTAGTCAAGATAGGAAAAAGTAAATTTATTTTGAAAGGTTTGAAAAATGAAGCACTCTCTGTGAAGTCAAATATCTCTGATATTCAAAATCTTATAGAGGAAATAGAGTCTCTTTATAAAATAAAATTGCCAAATATAGAAGGTCAAATAATAGTTGACCTAAAGAGGTATAAAAACAGCTTGATAGAACTCTCTTTAAATAGTCCTCATATTAAATATTTTTCTAAAGAGAATATTATTAATATCGATACTATAAAGATGAATTTTACGGTTGATAAAGAGTTGAATGTCGTGCTTAATAGATATGAATTTAAGATAGATCGAAATGAGTATATGGATACTTTTTATGCAGATAAAAAATCTTTTTTAACTATTAAAAAAGGTAAAATTTTTATTAAGGAGTTTTGGATAAATGATGATATTCTTTTAAAGGGAAGCTATGATACGGCTCATGCCAAAGCTAATTTTACTTTGGATGCACAATCTTATAACTTTAAAAATAAAGATTTCGATTTACTGTTTGATACAACTTTGAATTTTACTTATGAAAAAGAGAAATTAGAGATTAAAGGTGTTGTTGATATTTTGGGAAATGCTATCAACTATGAGGTTGTGGGGTCAGATATTGTAGAAGATGCAGATATTATTATTGTAGAAGATATGTTAGAGACCAAAGAGTCTGCGATGAAAAATTTGAAACTTGAGATTAAAATCAATAGTAAAAAAGAGATAAAATATATTGGTAAAGATACAAATATTGAGTTCTATAATGACCTATCTATTGTAAAAAACTATAATTCAGATGTTATGGTAACAGGTATGACGACGATTACAAAAGGTTACTATCAGATGGAGGATAAATATTTTATACTCAATGAGAGTCATATCTATTTTTCAGGAGATCCTAAAAAGCCTTTACTTGATATCAAAGCCAATTATGAAAAAGATGAATATGTGATTCATATCTTTATCTCAGGAAGTACTGAAGAGCCAATTGTAAACTTTACTTCTGAACCCTACTTGACACAGCAAGAGATACTCTCATTGATTCTATTTGATGGGACAGGCTCGAGTAATGGTGGTGGAGCTGAAGCCTATACGCTCCTAGGAGGAACTTTTGCAAAAGGTCTTATCAAAAGTTTAGGAATAGATGTTGACCATCTTCTTTTGGGCACAGATGCCAATGATGATTTATCATTTGAGATAGGTCGAAGGGTCTCTAAAAATATTACCGTTATATATCAACATGAAGATGGAAAAGATGGAGTAAAAGCACGAATCCAGCATAATCGAAATTTTGAGACTGATATTATTATTCAACCACCCAATACATCAAGTATTGAGTTTTTGTATAAATATACAGAGTAGAATTTTACTTCTTTCTTTTGCTTTTTAAATAGGTAAAAATAGCCAATACCTCTTCATCTGTAAGATAGTACATGGGCATGATTTTATGTCGCTTTCTTCGCTTGTTCTCTCGGTATTGATTACTGAGACTAGCATTTAAATCTTTGAGAGAGTAGTTTGTAATATTAATGCTTTTAAGCAGTTTAACATTTTGGTTTTTGTCATAATATTTTGCAATTTTTTTACCACCTCTCCCTTCCCGTCCATGACATTTGCTACAAGAGATTCCTCGGGGATTTTTGTAGAGCATTTTTCCATACTCCAAAGTAGAGAGAAAGCTCTCATTCTCTGCTGTTGAGTTATTCTCTGATGCGTTGCTAGCTCCTAATATAAGAGGAAATAAAACGGTTAAATATCCAAAATATAAGCTTCTCAAAGGGGTGTACCTCTCTAACTAAAGATTTTTTGATATAATAGCGAAAAATTATCTAAAAGTGAAAAAATGCAACTTATCGATGGAAAATCATTATCTAAAAAAGTTCAAAATCATGTTCAATTAGAAGTAGAACGATTAAAAAAAGAGAAGGGTGTTGTCCCTGGTTTGGCTGTTGTTATTGTGGGAGATGACCCTGCAAGTCATGCTTATGTTAGTATGAAAGAGAAGGCGTGTAAAAATGTAGGCTTCTACTCGATTGCACATAAGATGCCTGATACTATTACACAAGAGGAGATTATCCAAATTATTATTATGATGAATAATAATCCTCATATTCATGGAATTTTGGTACAACTTCCTCTTCCATCTCATATTGATACGGATAAAATTTTAGAAGTTATTGACCCTAAAAAAGATGTTGATGGTTTTCATGCTTATAATGTTGGTAGAATGGTTACCAACTTAAAAAGCTTTGTTGCCTGTACACCACTGGGTGTGATGAAGATGTTTGAAGAGTATAATATTGATTTAGAGGGTAAAGATGTGGTTGTTGTTGGTGCAAGCAATATTGTAGGTAAGCCAATGGCATCACTACTATTAAATGCTAATGCAACAGTAACAGTAACGCATATCTATACCAAAGACTTGGCTTCTCATACACGTAAAGCAGATATTGTTATTGTAGGGGTAGGTGTTCCTGCTCTTATTAAAGAAGATATGGTAAAAGAGGGTGCAATTGTAGTTGATATTGGGATTAATCGTCTAGAGAGTGGCAAACTTGTTGGTGATGTAGATTTTGATGCTGTAGCTCCTAAATGTTCTTATATTACACCTGTTCCAGGAGGAGTCGGACCAATGACCATTGCGATGCTTCTTGACAATACTCTAACATCAGCACAACAGATTGCACAAAGGTAGTGAATGAAATTTTTATCTAAACTTTATAAGTTTTCCAGCTCGTGGACAGGTACGATTATTATTGTGCTTTTCCTTATTTTCTTTGTAGTTCAATCATTTGTTATTCCTTCTGGGTCAATGAAACGAACACTACTAATTGGCGATTTTTTGTTTGCTAAGAAGTTCTCTTATGGTACACCTATTCCTGTGCTTCCTTGGCTTCAAATACCTTTGACTCCTGATTTTAATGGTAATGGACACCTGATTGAAGGGGATAAACCAAAGCGTGAAGATATTGTGATTTTCCTCTACCCACGAGATGGAAAAACACACTTTGTAAAACGTTGTGTAGCAAAAGGTGGAGATGAGATTATCTATCAAGATAAGCACCTCTATTTGCACTTTTCAGAGGGCGATGAGTATATTAAAAAGAACTATCCTTCCGAAAAGATAAAAGAGATGAGAGGTAAGCTTTGGGTCGATAATCCATACATGAGTAAATACCCTGGAATTCAATATGCTCCAGAGCATAATAACGCTTTTTTAAATCTTATACAGCGACCAAATGATATGTTTCCTATTTATGTAAAAGAGTTAGGAGATATACTCTATGAGAGCCAAAGTGGTGTATCGATGAATGCTTTTTATAAAAAAATAGAGAAAGATCACTATTATATGATGGGAGATAACAGAGATAACTCATCAGATAGCCGTTTTTGGGGTTCAGTACCTTATAAAAATGTTATTGGTAAACCATGGTTTATCTACTTCTCTTGGGATAATGACAAAAAAATAGTACGTTGGGATAGATTGGGAACATTTATTGAAGATTCACAATTTAATCAACCTACTGATTACTAGATAAAGGGATTGCTATGAAATTTTATATCGCAACAGACCACGCAGGATATGCTCTAAAAGAGTTTACAAAACAGTATGTTATGGAAAAAGGTCATGAGATTATTGACCTTGGTCCTGATTCTGCAGATAGAGTAGATTATCCTGATTTTGCTAAAAAATGTGCCAATGCTGTAGTATCAGACAAAGGGAGCTTTGGCATTCTTATTTGTGGTACAGGAATAGGTATCTCTATCGCAGCCAACAAGGTAGCAGGAATCAGAGCAGGGCTATGTCATGATGCCTTTACTGCCTCTGCCACCAGAGCCCATAATGATGCCAACATCTTATGCTTTGGAGAGCGTGTAGTCGGTAAAGGTGTTGTTGAGAGCATGCTTGATGCCTTCATAGAGACCGAGTTCGAAGGCGGACGACATGCAGGAAGAATCAATAAAATAGAAGGCTGTTCTTTGGGAGCTGATTTAGGTTAAAGGGTATGCCACTCGTAGATTCCGTGTTAAAGAAAGCTGAATAAACAGCTTTCTTGCACGTATATTTTTGTTCATATTATAGCCTTTAAAGGTTGATAAACATCCTTACTCTTAAAAATAGAGAAAGCCATTAAAA
>Ga0256827_10003323_pt1 | contig 10227 bp, 10 predicted proteins | sample CV84metaG_FD_185977 | JGI IMG/M metagenome (GOLD analysis project Ga0256827, IMG submission 185977) | Hydrothermal vent microbial communities from East Pacific Rise, Pacific Ocean - CV84 | ecosystem: Environmental > Aquatic > Marine > Hydrothermal vents | place: Pacific Ocean: East Pacific Rise...
CTATCAAACCATCAAATCTTTTTAATCCCAATGAGAGCCAACTAGAAGTTACAACACCAAGTTTACCACCTAAACACCCACTCATAAAACAAGCAAAACATCTTTTAAGTGAATATGACTTTTTTGCCCTTCGACAAGCTCAGGGAACTAATATAACCAAGTCAGTGGCTGAGCCTGTCGAAGCCAAACCTTTTAGCATTTGGATATCTGGCACCAATGGTAAAACCACTACAACTCAAATGCTCACACATATACTTGAGAAACGTGGTGCTTTAAGTGGTGGGAATATTGGTACACCTCTTGCAGATTTAGATGAAAAAGCCCCTATTTGGGTACTGGAGAGTTCTTCATTTACTTTGCATCATACAGAGTTTGCTTCTCCAGATATTTACCTTTTACTGCCTATTACTCCAGACCATCTTGACTGGCATGGTACACCTGAGGCGTATGAAGCAGATAAACTTAGACCTCTTCTCACCATGAAAGAGGGAGAACTGGCACTTGTGCCCAAAGGACTCAACCTTCCAAAAACAGATGCGTATGTGGTAGAGTATGACAGTAATGCTTTTTTATGTGAGTACTTCAGCTTAGATGCCTCAAAGCTCAACTACAAAGGTGCATTTTTGCAAGATGCCCTTCTCTCTTTAGCCATCAGCAAAGTACTTTTTGATGAAACAAACTATGCCTTACTCAATACATTTAAACGTGATGCACATAGACAAGAAGAGCTAACAGATGCCAAAGGCAGACTTTGGGTCAACGACTCTAAAGCCACTAACTTAGATGCCACGATACAAGCAGTCAAAGGTTACTCAGATAAACATATCCACCTTATACTTGGAGGAGATGACAAAGGGGTAGACTTAACACCACTTTTTAAACAAATGCAACCCCTTATGCTTACACTATATACTATAGGGAAAAATAACAACACCCTTTTAACACTTTCCAAGCAATATAATATCCAAGCAGTAGAATGTCGCACCATTGATATTGCAGTACAAAGTATTGATGCTCACTTAACAAAAGAAAGTATTGCACTTCTTTCACCAGCCGCTGCAAGCTTCGATCAGTTCAAATCTTATAAGCATAGAGGTGAAACTTTTATGGAACTTGTAGGAAATCTATAAAATAATAAATTTTCACAAGAAAATGATATAAAATTACTTATTACTCATTATTCACTACTCATTCTTAAGGTTTAGGCGTTATAATTCTATCCACTTAAACAGATATCTTCTTTTAAGTCGTGGCTCCATAGCTCAGTTGGTAGAGCAAAGGATTGAAAATCCTTGTGTCGGCGGTTCGATTCCGTCTGGCGCCACCATTATTTCTTCATTCTAATATTTTTCATACTAACAAATATATAAAATCCATTAACTTTTCTTAAATATAGACCCATAAATAGTAAAAATAGCCCTATTTTACAAGTATTTACAATATTGTTACCCTCTATAACGCCCATAATTACGTATGGTTTTAAAAATTATTAACTTTTTGTTAACTTTTTATTAATTTTATTGACATGCCTGTTCATTATTTGTTATAATATGGGGTATTCAAAACAAATTCAAGGAGAATTACAATGAAAAAAACATTATTACTTTCAGTAGTAGCGTCAACAATGATTATGGCTGGTGGAGATATCGCTCCAGTTGAGCCAGTAGTAGAAACACCAGTAGTAGCAGCAGCTTCAGGTTGGGATTTCTCAGGACAAGGTGTGGTTTATTACCAAACAATGGATGGACAAACAGGTTCACTTTTTGACAATGGTCAAGGTACTCAAACTGCTAGTCATACTAACAATGAAGGTTACTCTCAAGGTGCAGCAGGTGTACAAATATCAGCTGTAAATAAAAATATATGGAATGGCTTTGGTGCTGGTGCAGAAGTAAGCGCAATTTCTGACCTTTATCTTTTCCCTGAAGTAGTATCTAACTTTGCACAAACAGCAAATAACACTGGTATTACAGGAGATTTACTTAATAATAGAATGGGCGCAGCTGATTCAGGAGCAGAGATTACTCAAGCTTATTTAACGTATGGTATAGGCAATACAAGTATTAAACTTGGTCGTCAAACACTTCCAAAATCACTTTCTCCATTTGCTTTCTCTGAATCATGGAATGTATTTAAAAATACTTTTGATGCTGCACTAGTTGTAAATACTGATATTTCAGATACAACACTTGTATTTGCAGATGTTAAAGCTGCGAATAGCAGTCTTGCCCTAGGAACATTCGGACAGCTAAATAAAAATGATGGCGCATATATGCTAACTGCACAGAATAAATCAATTGATGGTTTAACTTTAACAGGTTCTTACTACTTTGCTCCAGATTTTGCTAACAACTTTGGTACAGCAAATGGTGGTGATGTAAATATCTTCTGGGCAGATGCTAAATTCGCAATTTCTGACTTATCTGTAGCACTTCAAGGTGGTTACATTGATGCTGACATGACTGCTGGAGATAAGAATACTCAAGCATATGGTGCAAAAGTAGGTTATGACTTTGGTATGTTTGATGCTGCACTTGCATATTCACATGTTAATGATGGTTCAGTGGCTGTTGTAAACTTTGGTGGTGTTAAAACTCCTCTTTACACACAAACAATACTTGACCAAAGCTCAATTTCTTTAGATTCAGATACATTTAAATTATCTGCTGCTGCAAAATTACTTGGTGGTAAACTTGGAGCATACTATGTCTATTCTGATTTAGGTAAGGCATCAAATGGCTTAGCAACACTTATGAGTGGTGCATATACACCTGCGCAAATTGCTTCAGGTAATAATGCTGGTACTTACCAAGAATTTTCTGTAAACTACAAAACTAAACTTACAGATAACATTACTCTTTTCACTGCATATGTTAATCAAAATGATGACAGACTTGTTGATGATACACAAAACTTTGCACGTGTATGGGCAAGATACAACTTCTAAGAATTATTTCTTACAAGTGTAACAAACCTTTTAGAGTTCAGACTTCGGTCTGGCTCTAACTTCTCTTCTTACTTTCAATCTCATTATATTTTTTCAATCTTATTCTTTTAAACTCTTTTTTATTTATGCTATAATACATATGAAATTATATAAAGGATAAACATGCAACTTACCATTGATGTAGACAAACACTTTATAGACAATCTAAAAGAAGAATTCCATACCACAAACATCAAAGATGCCTTATCTCAACTGTTTGATTTTTATCAAAAAAACAACCATAACAAACTAAATACAGAGATAGAAAACAGAGTAACTGACTATAAGAATGGTACGTTGGAAACAAAAGATTTCCATGATGGGCTTGATACACTTAGAGAAAATATACTATCTAAAATATGACCATTGAAAAATCTATACGATTTGACGATGAGCTTCAAATCATAGCTTTATTTATAGCTTTAGACAATCCACATAGAGCATTAACCTTTTTAGATGACATAACTGCAAGAATAGAAGATATTCCACACAATCCCTTTAGCCATAGATGTAGAGAATCTTCACAAGACACATACACCAGAGAGTTGATATTTAAGGGCTACACTGTTCCTTACTATATCGATACAGAAAAAGACAAAATAATCATACTTGGTATATTTAATCAAAACGAATGGAAAAACTAAAAATCATGACAAAAAAACTACACCAAAAAAAGCTCCATCTAGTAAGCCTCGGCTGTACCAAAAACCTAGTAGACTCAGAAGTGATGCTCGGTCGTCTTAAAGAATATGAAATAAGCGATGATGCCACTACTGCAGATGTCATCATTGTCAATACTTGTGGCTTCATCGATGCTGCAAAAGAAGAGAGTATCAACACGGTACTAAGCCTACATGATGCACGTAAAGAGAACTCCATCTTAGTCATGTCTGGTTGCCTTACCGAACGTTACCGTGAAGAACTCCAAGCAGACATGCCGGAGATAGACATCTTTACAGGTGTAGGTGACTATGAGAAGATAGACGAACTCATCGCCTCAAAACAAAGTACCTTTTCTCCTGAAGTGTACCTAGCTACTGAGACCTCAGGTAGAGTCATCACAGGATCAAACTACCATGCTTATATCAAGATAGCTGAAGGGTGCAACCAAAGCTGTTCCTTTTGTGCCATTCCTAGCTTTAAAGGCAAGCTACACTCACGTTCACTCTCTTCCATCGTCAAAGAGGTAGAGATGTTAGTCAAAGAGGGTTACTACGACTTCTCTTTCATCTCACAAGACTCTTCTAGTTATGGTCGTGACATGAAAATGTCTGACGGACTCATAGAGCTTGTCAAGGCGGTAGAAGCCATAAAAGGTGTAAAGTCTGCACGTATCTTATACCTCTACCCTAGTACCACTACCTTTGAGCTCATAGACACCATTGCAGACTCTAACATTTTCCAAACTTATTATGACATGCCCATTCAACACATAGAAGACGCTGTACTTAAAAGCATGAAGCGTGGTTTTGGAGAAAAAAAGACCATAGAACTACTAGAGTATATGAAGTCAAAACCCAATGCCTTCTTACGTACCTCTCTCATAGCAGGACACCCAGGAGAGAGTGATGAGAGCTTTGAAAAGTTATGTGCCTTTATGAAAGACTTTAAATTTGACAGATTTAACACCTTCGCTTACTCCAATGAAGAGACAACTTCTGCCTACGCGCTAGAGCAAATCTCACAAGAAACCATAGATGAGAGAGCAAACATCCTAGGTGACATAGCAGAAGCATCTACACAAACATCACTAGAAACTATGGTAGGACAAACAGTCACTGTAGTCATAGATGGAGAAAGTGATGAACACGAATACCTACTAAGTGCCAGACCACTGAGCTGGGCAGTAGACATAGACGGAGAAATCTTCATCAACGATACATCCGATTTACCAGTAGAGTATGGGAAGCTCTACGAGGCAAAAGTGACGGAGTTGGTAGGTTCTCAATTATTAGCAACACTATTACGTAGGGTCGATACAATCGACCAATAATATTCATGAATAAAAGGCTTTTGGTCGATTTCATCGACCCTACGAAAGAGGAAACATGCTAACTATTGATACAAAAAATCTTACAAATAAAAAAAACCTATTAGCATTCTCAGCAGGCATAGACTCCTCAGCTCTCTTCTTTTTACTCCTAGAAAACAACATCAAATTTGATATCGCCATCGTAGACTATAATATAAGAGCACAAAGCAAAGAAGAAGTAGCCCATGCAAAAGCCTTGGCAAAAAAGCACAAACTTTTTTGCCATCACATCTCAGCTCCCAAGTTTGAGTCACACTTCGAAAAACAAGCCAGAAACTTCCGCTATGAGTTCTTTGTGTCCTTAGTAAGCATAGAAGGCTATGACAACATACTCACAGCACACCAACTCAACGACCAGCTCGAGTGGCTACTCATGCGACTTACAAAAGGTGCAGGTGTCTCTGAACTACTCGGACTTAAACCCATCTCCAAAAGAGAAAACTATACCCTAGTACGCCCTTTACTTCCCTATGCAAAAGAAGAGCTACTCTCTTACCTCAAAGTCAATAACTATCCTTACTTTCTAGATGAAAGTAACAGTGATGAAAAATATGAACGAAATAAATTTAGAAAGCAGTTTTCTGATGCACTCATCACAGAGTACCAAGAAGGCATTGCCCGTAGTTTTGAGTATTTACGAAAAGACAAAGAATCAATTGAAAGTGAATTTGAGACAGTGTATACAGAGAAATCATTGTTTATCATTAAACTCCATACACTTTCAAGTAAAGTAAAAGCCACAGATATAACACTCAAGAAACTTGGCTATCTCCTCTCTGCATCACAACGAAGTGAAATAGAGAAAGAGAATTCTTTAGTCATAGGGGGGACATGGGCAGTAGAGCTTCAAGATGATTTACTTTATATTGCTCCCTATGTCATCGTAGAAATGCCTAAAAAATTTAAAGAAAAATGTCGCCTAGCTAAAGTACCTACTAAATTGCGTGCCTACTACTATCAGGAAAATATTACTTTTTAGCCAGAGGGTGTGCATTCATATACTCTTGCATCTTTTTCACGGATCCAAGTTTTGTATAGACCTGTGTGGTAGCCATCGTCTCATGCCCAAGAAGTTCAGAAACATCTGCTATACGAGCTCCATTGTTAAGGAGATGGGTTGCAAAAGAGTGTCGAAGTTGATGAGGTGTTGCTTTAATACCTGCCACTTTAAAAAGTTTTGTGATAATGTAACGAAGTTGTGCCACATTCATAGGAGCATTCCCCTTTTCAAAAAGGTACTTTTTAGGACTCTTTTCTTTCACATATACTGTTATGAGATTTTGGAGTTCATTCAGCAGTGGTAACTCTCTTACTTTATTGCCTTTACCAAGTATTTGAACCCACTGCCCTTTAATATCATCTAGTTTAAGATGTGCAAGTTCTGAAATACGCAGACCTAACCCATAAAGCATTGAAATCAGTAATTTTTCCTCTAAATTTGCTTGTGCCAATACTTCTGTAATGTATGTCTCTTCTATAGGCTTAGGAAGGCTCTGAGGTACTTTTATAGACTCATCTCCTATGAGTTTCATAGGTAGATGACATTGGTCTTCAAGGTATTTAACAAAGGACCGTACCGCAGAGAGTTTTTTAACAATAGTCTTTTTACTATTTTTCACAATATTAAAACGAAAGGGTGTAATATCTAAGACTTTAAAACCCTCTTCTTCATAAAAGTGGCTTACTTCCATCATCTGACGCAAGGCTATCTCATAGGTAGTAATAGAATGCTCAGAATATCCTCTTACATCAAAAAGATAATCAAGAAAATCTTCTGCATAGCTTAGAAGTTTTTCTTTCATCTGATTAACCTATCGTATTCTCTAACATTTTTGAGGTTAGATATGATTTTGCAACTTCAAGTTCCATGCCCTCTAACGATATACTCTGCATATAAAAGTCAATCGTCGTAAACGGCTTAGGTATGACAAAATTATCCCATGAGTTTAACTGCCAATAGCTCTTAGCCTTAAAATTCATCACAAATATAGGAAGTTTACTTTTCAAAGCTATCCCAATAGCCCCATCACTCATGGAGTGTCTAGGGCCTCTAGGTCCATCTGGCGTAATGAGCACTTCTTCACCAGACTTTATACTTTTAAAGGCTTGGAGTAAGACCTGTCTTGCACCTTTTTTACTAGAACCTCTTAAAGGTCTAATGTCTAAAAACTCTAAGGTTCCTGCAATAAGTGAACCATCAAAATGAGAAGAGATAATAGCAGACGCAGGATGATTTTTATGTATATACCTATAAGCCTGTGGTGTCATGAGAAGTTCACCGTGCCATGTGACACAAACATGTTGCTCCTCTCCTATAGCTTCAACATTATGAAAATGCTTCTTACTTGTCCACCATAGTATACGCATGAGCACATACGCCAATGGAGGTATGACAATTTGCCCCACTTTTCGTGAAAAGTCCTTAAGATTCGGCATTTAGTGCCTCACTGTACTGCATTTTAACGCTTGTCATAACTATCTACTTAGACAAGTACACCATCGAGTGCACCTCTGGATGTTTTGGTTACTTTAACATCTACTATTTTACCAAGAAGCTCTTCACTGCCCTCAACAAAAAAGAGTTTACCATCATCAGAGCGACCTGAAACTCTACCATTTGGTTTTAGCTCATCAAAATACACTTTATGCACAGCACCCATTTGTGCATCCATAATTTCATCTAGTATTTCTGTATGTCTAGCTTGTAGTTTTGTTAACCGTGCCCCTGCTAGGCTATTGTCTATTTGGTTGTCAAACTCTGCGGCTTCAGTATGAGGACGTGGTGAGTACTTAAAAGAAAACATTTGTTCAAAACGTACCTTTTCAAGTACTTCCATCGTATCTTCAAAGTCTGCATCACTTTCATTCGGGAACCCTACTATAACATCTGTAGAGATAGTCGCTTCTGGGCACAAAGTACGGATTTTCTCACAGCGATTGATGAAATTTTCTTTTGTGTAGCCTCGTTTCATCTCTTTAAGAAGTGAAGAGGAACCTGACTGTAAAGGGACATGTATCTGTTTACATACTTTAGGATTGGAAGCAAATTCTTCTAAAAAAGTATCATCCATGTGAAGTGGGTGTGGTGAAGTAAAACGGATACGTTCTAAGCCATCAATTTTAGAAATCTTTTGTAAAAGTTGCGTAAAATCACACTGCTCATCTTCACTACCAAAACGTCGTCCATAGTTGTTTACATTTTGTCCAAGAAGCATCACTTCTTTTGCACCTGTTTTCACTGCTTTTGTTATCTCTTGTACAATCAACCCAGAAGGTATAGATATCTCATCACCTCGTGTGGCTGGTACTATACAAAACGTACATGATTTGTCACACCCGATAGAAATATTTACCATCGCCTTAAAAGGGTTTGATCTATATTCACCAAAAGCGTAAGTACTCTCATCAAAATCTGTACTTACTTCAACGGCGTGTTTTTTATTTACCACATCCGTGATTTTAGAAACATTTCTAGCACCCAATACAAAATCAACTGCAGGCGCACGTTTAATGATTTCTTTTCCTAAGTGTGACGCAGTACAACCAGCTACACCTATTTTGGCACCTTCTTTTTTATGCTTGTTAAACACACCTATCTCTGAAAATAGCTTAGCCACAGGCTTTTCACGTACAGAACAGGTATTGATAATAATAAGGTCTGCTTCGGAAAGGTTTTCAGTAAGCTCGTAAGGTTCTTGTCTGTTCAGTTCTGCAATCATATGTTCGCTATCACGAACATTCATCGCACAACCAAGTGTTTCAATAAATAATTTTTTTGTACTCAATATATCTCTTTAATATCGTGCAGATTATGCGATAATATGCACTTCATAAATGTATTCGTTTTCATCTAAACCATATTTTACTTCTCTCATATATACCGAGAAGCCTTTTTCTTCAAAATACTCGATAAGTTCTTTTAACTCTTTATGAGAGTTATCTTTATCGAAGTAAAATATAGATTTATTTGCTAGTTCTTCTTCTAATTTTTTTAGTTCTATTGTTTTAGGCTTTGCCTTAAGTGTTGTTCTAGCAAGTTTTAATTTCATCTATATCCCTTTAGTTCTTTTCAAATTGTGTAAATTATACTTTATTTTCAGTAAAGGTTCGGTTAGCTATAATACCAAACTTTCAAAAAAACCACTTCCTAGACGTTCTTAACACTGTTATGTTACCTCTTGTAGCGGTAAATTGAAAAACCATTCAAAAAAACTGATTATAGGAAAATAGATTATGGAAAAAATATTAGATATTATTGAAGCTATTGCACATGAAAAAAATATAAGTAAAGAACATGCGATAGAAGCATTTACTGATGCACTTATAAATACCGCAAAAAAACTCACTACATTTACTTCTGGATTTGAAGTTATTATTGATAATGATACCAAAACATATGCAGTCAATAAAGTCATCACTGTTGTCGCAGATAACGATGCACAACTTTTTGTAGAAGTAGGGAAAGAAGACAATAAAGAAAAAATACCTTCTGATGCACATATGTCACTCACTGAAGCCAAAGAATTTGATGAATCTTTAGAAATAGGTGACCAACTTAAAGAAGAATTTATTTTAGAAGACCATGGTCGTACAGCATCTGCCAATCTTTTTAAAGAACTTGAATACCATGTACAAAGACGTGTAGAACAAGACCTCTTTGAAAAGTATAGAGAAAAAGTAGGTTCTGTGATGTTAGGTACAGTGAATCGTGTCGATGCAGATGACAATACTTATGTAGAGATAGGTGAACTTAAAGGTGTGATGAGTCTTAGAAATCGTATTAAGGGTGAGACATATAAGCGTGGAGATAGCATCAGAGCTTTACTTCGTTTCGTATCTGTTGACCCTCAATATGGACTTTTCTTAGAACTTACTAGAACTTCACCAAAGTTTTTAGAAGCTCTTATGGCTTCAGAAGTACCTGAAATAGACGACGGTGTTGTTGAAATAGTCAATGCTGCAAGAATCCCAGGTGAACGTGCAAAAATTGCTCTTAAAACAGAACAAATGAATGTGGATCCTATTGGTGCAGCTGTTGGTGTTAAAGGTGTTCGTATCAATGCAGTTAGCCAAGAACTTGATGGTGAAAACATTGACTGTATAGAATACTCACCTATCCCTGAAGTATTTATCACCAGAGCTTTAAGTCCTGCGATTACACAAAGTATTAAAGTAGATGCTGAAGAAAAGAAAGCGGTAATAAATATTA
>Ga0256827_10003324_pt1 | contig 10225 bp, 9 predicted proteins | sample CV84metaG_FD_185977 | JGI IMG/M metagenome (GOLD analysis project Ga0256827, IMG submission 185977) | Hydrothermal vent microbial communities from East Pacific Rise, Pacific Ocean - CV84 | ecosystem: Environmental > Aquatic > Marine > Hydrothermal vents | place: Pacific Ocean: East Pacific Rise...
ATTGGTGTTGACGTATCATTCCACGCGTATCACGTCCTGCACTTCCTGCCTCTTTTCTAAAACATGGTGTGTAGCTAGTAAGTAGAATTGGAAGCTCTTTTGCTGTTAGTATCTCATCATTATATAAGTTAGTTAGAGGTACTTCTGATGTTGGGATAAGATAGAGGTCTTCCCCCTCAATCTTAAACAAATCATCCTCAAATTTTGGAAGTTGACCTGTTCCTTGAAGCATTGCAGAGTTATTTATAAAAGGAACATAAACCTCTTCAAACCCTTTCTCTCTGTTAACATCTAAAAAGAAGCTAATCAAGGCTCTTTCCATTCGAGCCGCTTCACCTCTAAGCACAGCAAAACGGCTTTTGGCAAGTTTTACACCACGCTCAAAATCTATCCAACCATTTGTCTCTGCTAAAGCCCAATGCTCTTTTGGTTCAAAATCAAATACTCTAGGTTCTAATACCCTTTTTATCTCTACATTATCATCTTCATTCGCACCATTTGGCACAGAATCATCAGGGAAGTTAGGCATAGCAAGAGCGATATTTTGTAATGCACCATTTGCCTCATTTGCAGTTGCTTGAAGAGAAGCTATCACCTCTTTGTTTGCATCAACCTTTACTTTTAGTTCGCTAATATCCTTTTTTTCACGCATATACTCACCAAAAAGTTTAGACATTTTGTTCTGTTCTGCTTTTGCTACCTCTAGTGAAGCATTTGCCTCTTTTAGGTTAGCAAAAAGTGTTTTTAGGTTTTCAAGAGTTTCGCTATCAACCCCTTTTTTAGTCAGTTTAGCACTCGCTTCATCAAAGTTTTTCTGTAGATATTTTAAATCAATCATAATAGGTCACCTAATCGTTCTAATTTTTATAGAATTTTTTTAAAATTATAGTCAAAAGTTAGAAAGATATGGATTATTTTATATTATTATTTAGAAATCCTTAAATGTCCTCCATCTTTATGGCTGTTTTTATGACTACTTTTATCTGAAAATCTACCATGTCTTACATGAGCATTATCTCTTCTATATCCATTATCTCTATAGCTGTCTCTATCTCTTCTGTGACTATTTCGGTATCCATTATGGTGATGATTGTTTTGATATCTATCGTCTCTTCTGAAATCTTCTCGTCTTCTCTCTACTTCTCTATAATCTCTTCTATTATCATGGTCAGAAAATCTTCCATGTGTAACTCTGCCTCTATCTCGCTCATAATAGCGTCTATCATCATAATATGAGTCTCTACTATTATAATAGGTAGGATAGTCATAATAGTATCCCTCTACAAGTACATTTGGTTCTCTATAGCAATGTACTCTATTCCAATTATTTACAGTGTGGTATCTGTATACTCTTCTGTGATGATGATATGGTTGAAAATATCCTCTTATGTATACACGGTCATGGTAGGAGTATTGACTATTATATTCAAAGAAGATATTATTGTAAAAATATCCTGTTTGGTCATAATATCCATAGTAGTATCCATCATCATCATAATATCCATATCTATCATAATCAAAATTTCTATAACGTTTATTATAACGATGGTCATCACGTTTAAACTTTTTGTTTGCATACTTCTTACTATGTTTGGACGATTTAATAGTTTTGTTGAAGCTATGTCTCTTTTGAAATGTAGGTTTCTCATCACTAATGATGACAGAGTCAGAAAATAGTGCTGTTGTGGTTAAAATAGCTGATATTAATAGAGTTCTTTTTATGTTCATAATTATTCCTTTTCTGTATCCCTTATATGTATAATAGTTAAAATTTGTGTAGAATTTGTTGTTAAGGATAATAGTGTATGCTTTTATAATGAAAATAGTAAAAAAAATAGCAAGTATAGATGTAGGATTAAAAAGAGTTGGAGTAGCTCTCTGTTTAGATGGTTCAATTGTATTTCCACAAGATGCAATTTTACGAAAAAATCGTAACCAAGCCGCTAGAGATGTAGTCTCTTTTTTGAATGAGTGGGAGATAAGCCAACTTGTAGTAGGATTGCCAAGGGGTGGTTCTAGTGAAGAGGAGATGGAGAGACGGATTAAACATTTTGTCTCTCTTTTGGAGCTAAAAGAGATAGATGTGGTCTATCAAGATGAGTATGGCTCTTCTGTAGAGGCAAAGGAGCTTACCCAAGGAGTTTTTCGCCATAAACGAGATGGCAAAATAGACTCAATGGCAGCCAAAATCATTTTGGAGAGATGGCTATCTAGCCAAACATCTTTTTAAATGCTTGAAGAAGTACAGATATTATACCCTTTGGTCTAATTAGCTCCTCTATAAACTCATCATATGTTAGATTTGACTCCTCTAAGAAACCTTGTAGATAGAGAAGTGATTTTTCCATTCCATGTTTTTTCTCTATGGCAAGAAGTGAAGCATAAAGCTCCTCTGTAGTGTCAATAACATCTTGTGGTGCTGCACGTCTAAATGCAGTTAGTGCTTTAATGCTTCCATCAGGGTTTAGTTTTGCTTCTAAGTCGGCAATAACCCAATAGTAGCGTCCATCTTTTGCTAAATTTTTAATAACACCTGAGATTGGTCTTCCTGCTAATAGGTTTTGCCATACAAGATAGAACACAGCACGAGGCATATCTGGATGTCTTAATATATTATGTGGTTCACCCATAAGTTCGGCTTCAGTATAACCTGATACTTCGGTGAAATTTTTGTTAAGGAAAATAATATTTCCTTTTATATCGGTCTTGCTTACAATAAATTTTTTCTTTGAGAATTTTATCTCTTCATCAATAACAATTGGTCTATATATCATAATTTACTCTTTCTTGATAAAATACTATATTTAATCTTAACTAAAAATATTAGATGTGCGACTGAAAAAAATAAGTTTTTCTGATATAATTACAGATTATACAAGAAAGATAAGTTTCTCATTAATGGGAGTAGAAAAAAAAATTTAAAACTGTTTATATCTGTTATAATGTTTTTTGTTTTTAATTGAAATCTAATAAATAAGATAACTTCTCATCTATTTTAGTTATGATTCTTGAAAATTTTGGAATTTTATATAAAAGGATTAATTTGGTATGAAAGTATACGATGTTATAGTAGTAGGTGCTGGTATTGCTGGATGCTCTTCTGCCTATTTTATAAAGCAAAAAGGTCTAAGTGTTCTCTTAGTTGACCGTTCTGGAGTGGCTGCTACAGGTGGCTCTTCTGCTGCAGGAGCATTTGTCTCTCCAAAGATAGGAAAAGGTTCATCTCTACAATCGTTGACAAATGAGGCTTTTGAGTTTTCAAAAGAGTTCTATTTGCAAAAATTTCCTAAATATTTTACTCAAACAGGGATTGTTCGTATTCCGAAAAGTTTAGATGATAGCTACAATTTTATGGAGTATGAGAAGTTTAATATATCAAAAAGAAGGCTACTTGATACTAATAATCTTCAAGAGTTTGGTATTACTCAGCCATACAATAGTTTCTTTTTTGAAGAAGCAGGTGTTTGTGATGCTCCTAAGATGTGTGAATCTATTATAGAAGATATCCCTTATATACAGCATGATGTAAAAAGTTTAAACTATGATAAGGGTTTATGGAATGTAGATGAGTATCAAGCCAAAAAACTTGTTTTGGCAACAGGATATGAAAATGGTTTTGTTGATATGCGTTATATGGGTGTCAAAGGTACTTGGGGGACACGTGGTGATTATGAGACAGATATTGATTTAAATATATCTATGCATCAGCAGATATCAATCTCTGCTAATATAGATGGTATTGTTAAGATAGGAGCAACACATAATAAAGAGGTTGATGTCTGTATTAGATGTAATGGAGAACCATTAAAGGATATTTTTGAGACTGCGTCAACTATGGTAGACACTTCTGATTTTAATCTAAAAGAGACATTTTGTGGTATGCGTTCAGGTTCAAAAGATTATTTTCCTTTAGTTGGTTCAGTTATTGATGTCTCATATATGTTAGAAAAATATCCTAAACTACCAAGAGGTTTGAGATTAAAAGATGAGCCTAAAAAGATAGATAATCTATATATATGTAATGGTCTAGGTGGTAGAGGTTTTGTTTTTGCTCCTATGATGGCCAAGATGTTAGCAGATAATATTGTGGATGGTAAAGAGATAGATAAGAGAGTCAATCCAGATAGACTTTTTTTGAAATGGTGTAGAAAATCACCTGAATTGGAGAGATAGATGAGTATAGAAGATAAAGAGCGTTGGGATAAGAAGTATAAAAATAATCCAATTCCAACCAAGATAGTTGAGGTAGTAGAGAAGTATGCTACGTTGGCAACAGGCAATGATGCTTTAGATATAGCTTGTGGTATGGGAAGAAATAGTAAATTTTTGGTCTCCAAAGGATTTTCTGTAGATGCTTTGGATATTAGTCCTATAGCTATTGAAAACCTTAAAAATATAGATAATATCTCTGCTATGGAGGTTGATTTTGACACTTATATTTTAAAAGAGAATAGTTATGATTTAATAGTCTGCACATATTATCTAAATCGTTCACTATTTCCTCAAATAGAGAGAGCATTAAAAAAGGGTGGTATATTTATATTTGAGACCTTTATACATCATCCTGACAACACAAAAGCTCCATCAAATAGAAGTTTTTTACTAGAAGAGGGCGAACTGCAATCTACTTTTTCTGATATCTATGAGATAGTTTATCTAAAAGAGTTTATGGATGAGGGTGTTTGTGGAGAGAAGAGCATGAAAGCTTCTATGGTTGCCAAAATATTATAAGTAGGGCTTGATTTATCTACCCTACAGCTATTTTTATAATCTATATAGATGATTACATACAGGGCATTTTACTACTGCACCACTCTTCATAGCATTTCGTGATATTTTAAACTGTGCTCTACAGTTATGACATACCACCGTAATTTCTTGATTGTTTCTATTTTCTTGTATAGTTCTAAATCTGTCATTGCTCCTTGGGGTGACAACTTTATCTTTTTTTTCATTTGTGGCACATCCACTAAAGAGAGAGATGGCAAGAGAGGTGGTTAAGAGTATAATAATCGCTTTTTTCATGGTTTTCCTTTTTTTAATAATCATCTATTAGATTTCTCGCAAAACTAGGAAACAATGCTTTAGCCTCATCTTGTTAGGGATTAAAGTCGCCGATTCCAAAGAGTTATGCAAGAGGTCTATTATAACAAACTTATATATAAAAAGTGAAAAAAAATGATATTTTTATAGACCAATCTTTGTAGCTGTTAAAAAAATATATTCTCTACCTGTAATGGTGACTCTAAACTTTTTCTGTTGTAGATATTTTTTTGCAAATATAACATCATTAAAGAGTAGGGACATCTCAGAGTATGGATAGTTAGGTGCTTTTGCTCCATATATAAGTTCATTATCTATCCAGCGACTATTTGGAAAACCTAAAATAAATGCTCCATTAGGTGTAAGATATTTTTGAACCAATGACATTAAAAATGGTTTGTAGTTAATACTAGGGCTTTGTAGTGTTCCTATACTAATGATGAGGTCAGATTTTTTTAAATTAAGCTCAGATATCTTGTTTATATCCTGTTTGTGGAAAATTACATTATCTTTGGGAAAACGTTTTTTTGCATAGGTTAAAGCAGAAGCTGAGTGGTCTATACCTACAAAGTTTATTTTATCAAAAAGCTCTTTGTCTAGTATCTGTGCAATTAGTTCAAACTCATCACCCTTGTTAATACCTAAATTTAAGATATCTTTTCTATTTTCTATTTTTACAGCTTTTAATGCTCTATAATAGGCGTATAGAAAAGTAGGCTCTTCATTTTTATTTATATTGAAAAATTTGGATGATACTCCATACTTCTCTTCTCTACTATCTATTGGTGTTGTATGAAATGAATCATTAATATTTAGCTTAACAAATGTGATTCTCACTCTATGTTCATCTATTTTGATAGGTGTAAGCACTCGACAGAAGTGTAATTCAGCTAGGTTTATCCATTTTTTATATCCTGTAGAGTAGTCGGGGTTTGGTATCTCAAAGCTAACCTTGCTATGTAGTTGTAGTTTACTATCTAGCCAATTTTTTATTTCAAGTAGAGATTCTGTTGTAAATTTTTTCATGTCTGAATAGTATCTAAATAAAGATAAGTAGTGAAAGTAAAGTTGATAACTTTTAATCGGATAAAATATAAAAAAAGGGAAAAATATATCTTCAATAAAAGTTATCTAAAGCATGAGAGCCACTAATTAGAAATAGGGGAAAAGAAGTGACTCTCATGGGAGTATTATAGGGTAGAAACTTATGTAAAAAGCTTAATTTTTAAAAAAACTTAAAAATATTTTAAATATTTTTTTTAAGGTATTATTTAATATTATAACTTATTGTAATTGAATTATTTAGAGTTATTTTCTATTAAACTCAAAGGTATTATTATCTAATAATCCTCTTTGCCTTAACAAATATTTTATTATATCTACTCTTTGAGAGAGAGGATATTATAATTCCATCTTTTTTAGATGCAGCATGGATAAACTTATCATCTCCTATATAAAGACCAACATGAGTTACAGGTATATGACGTTTTTTGTCTGTTAAAAAAAAGAGTAAATCACCCTTTTCTAGTTCATCTTTTGGGACATACTCCCCCACTTGTGATTGTTGATATGCTGTTCTTGGAATCTCGATACCCTCCTCTTCATAGAGGTATTTTGTATATCCTGAACAGTCAAAAGCATTTGGTTTTGTACCTCCCCAAACATATCTCTCTCCTAAATGCTGTTTGGCATTCTCTACAATATTCTCTTTATCAAAGTTATATGGGTCAGCTTTTTTCTTTTTTATCTTCTTTAGTTGAGAGAGTAACTTGTTTTGTTCTTCTACTAAATCTTTAAAAAAATTATTTTTTTTGTGTTCAATTTTTTTTCCTGATACTATATCTCCATCTCTATTCTTGATAATAAACATATTTTTAGAGGTTGCAAAAAGTAGAGTTGTAGATACTACTAATGTGAGTAGAATAGCTCTTTTCATAAAAGTTTACCTTGTTATAATTTATTAATTTTTCTGTTAAATATATTATACCAAAAAAATATAGAAAAAAAGATTAAGAAAAAAACAAGTTGTGGGCAAAAAATATGCCCACAATAATGGAGAAGTGTTATTTGAGCTTATCAGCTCGTGGATAGAAGAATATCATCTCTCTAAATATAGTGATGTTTTTAGGGTCATCAACAGCGTAAGCTTTTAGCATTACTTTTAGAGGAGTATCTTTTGTTTTATCATCAACAAGTCTCTCTTTTGTTGATAGTATAACCAACTCTTTTACCAATTTTTTAGGGTTAATTGTTACACTTTTAAATCTTTTGATTTTTAGTTTATCAGCATATTCACCCACAATCTCTAGTTTAAAGGTATGTTTTTTAGGTTGAGTATTTTGGAAGAGCATATAGTAAGAGTTTGTAACCTCATTATCTGCTTTTACCTTATAGAGTTGGGTTGTTTTATTAACATTAAGAAGCATATTCTCTTTTTTCCCACCCATTACAAATAGCATTACAAAAATAGCAATAATTGCTGCACCATACATATATGTTGTTTTTCTAAGTAGCTTGGTCTCTTTGTTTTCATGTATCTCATTCATACTTGACCATTGAACCAAAGACTCTTTTCCAAGTTTACCCATAACTGTAGTACAGGCATCAACACACTCTAAACAGTTGATACACTCTAGCTGTGTACCTTTACGGATATCAATATGAGTAGGACAGACAGTTACACAGTGTTGACAAGTTGTACACTCATTGTTTTCATCAGCTAAATCTTTCTGTTTAAAGACCACTTTCTCTTTATTCTCATCATAGATATCTCCACCTCTGTGTGGGTCATAGATAGCTTGGAATGTGTTGTTATCATATAGAACTGATTGGACTCTTGAGTATGGACATACATAGATACAAAAATCCTCTTTAAGAAAGACGATATCATAAATAAGAAAACCAGCAATTCCAAGTAGAAGACCAATAACTATAGAGTGTTCACTAGGGTTTAAAATATATCCAAAGAAATCTTCTGGAGGAACAAAATACCAAATAAAATCAGCCGCAGCAATAAGAGCAAGAACTGACCAAATTAAGATAGCAAGAATACGCTTTCCTGCATTTTTTTTATAATCTGGCTCTTTTTGTTTGTTATTAATTCTTTTTCTAAGCCCCAAAAGTTTGGTTTCGATTAAATCTCTATATATAACTCTAAAGATAGTTTGAGGACACGCCCAACCACAAAATGCACGACCACCAATAGCAGTTGCAGCAAAGATACCAATAAAAAGCAACATCAAAAGAAATGGCATTAAATAAAGCTCTTGCATATCAAAAGCTGTTCCCATCAGTTGAAGCTGTTTTTTGTCAAATGACAATAGGAATATATGATTCCCCCCAATTGTAATAAATGGCATAACTAAAGCAACGATGGTTGCCATCACATACCCATAATACCGTTTGATTCTAAATGGCATTAAAAACTCCTTGTATTTTTTGTTTAATGCTTATATAATACACAGTTAAGCTATAATACTGCTTATTATATAATTAAATTATAATAATTATAACTTTAAACTATAATTATTGTGACAATAAGTGACAAAAGGAAAATTTTGCCTATAGTTAAGTGTACCCACTGCCAATTAGAATTTGATGAAACTGTGATGATTACAGAGGAAAAAAATCCCGATGTATATTTTTGTTGCAATGGTTGTCAAGGTGTCTATCATCTACTCAAAGATGATGGATTAGATAGTTTTTATGATAAAATGGGAAACAGTACCATTGCTCCCCCATTACAGATAGAGAGTGATAGCTCTAGTTTTGATATGGAGAGTTTTAGACAAAGATATATAAAGAGAACATCTGATGGTTTCTCCTCGGTTGATTTGGTCATAGAGGGGATACACTGTGCTGCTTGTATCTGGCTCAATGAAAAAGTCCTAGCCGACAAAGAGGGGATAGTAGAAGCCTCTATCAATTTTACCAATAACAAAGCCAAAATTATATGGGATGAGGAGACCATCGCTCTCTCTCAAGTAATAGATACAATTAGAAGCATAGGATATAACGCCTATCCTTATGATAGAAGCAAAGAGGATATCAAAGCTACCAAAAATAAAAAAGATTACTTTATGAGAATGGCAATTGCTGTTTTTGCCAGTATGAATATCATGATGATGGATGTGGCAAAATATGCAGGTTTTTTTCAAGGAATGAAAGATGAGACACTTCATTTAGTTCACATTGCCGAATTTATCTTCTCCACCCCTGTACTCTTTTATAGTGGTTGGATATTTTTCAAAGGTGCATATTTTGGCTTAAAAAATAGAATAATAAACATGGACTTATTGGTCTCAGCAGGAGCAACCCTCACCTATATCTACTCTCTATACATCCTTTTTGGTGGAGCAGGGCATAGCTATTTTGACTCTGTGGCGATGATTATTACCTTTGTCCTAGTAGGAAAATATCTTGAAGTCATAGGCAAAAAAAATGCCGTGGACACAATGGATAAAATCCGTTCACAAGTCCCACATGAAGCCACTATTGTCAAAGATGGAGTAAAAACAGTTGTACCTCTCGACCAGATAGAGGTAGGCGATATCCTAGAGGTAAAAACAGGAGAAAAAGCAACAGTTGATGGACTACTTATTGGCTCTAGGAATGATTTCATAGGAACATTTGACGAGAGTAGCCTAAGTGGTGAGTCATTACCTGTAGAGAAAAGAGCAGGGGATAGTGTCTATAGTGGTACAATCAACTCAGGTCAAGTCATCCGTTATACAGCCACCAAAAACTACGCTAACTCTACCCTAAATAACATGGTAACACTATTAGAAGACGCATTAGCTTCAAAACCACAGATAGAGGACACCACCAATGAGCTATCTAAATACTTCTCCATCACTATTCTACTCCTATCTGTAGCCACCTTTGCAGGTTGGTACTTCTACAATAGAGATTTTGAAAATGCACTTATTATTGCTATCTCGGTAATAGTCATAGCGTGTCCATGTGCCTTAGCCTTGGCGACCCCTATCGCCTCACTTATCGGTATCTCATGGGCAGCCGAAAAAGGCTTACTCTTTAAAGAGGCAAAATTCATAGAAACATTCTCAAAAGCAGATACTGTTCTACTAGACAAAACAGGAACAATCACAGAGGGAAAACTAACCGTAAAAAAAGTAACAGGAGAGATATCAACAGAATATCTACCAATCCTATACGCCCTAAG
>Ga0256827_10003325_pt1 | contig 10224 bp, 6 predicted proteins | sample CV84metaG_FD_185977 | JGI IMG/M metagenome (GOLD analysis project Ga0256827, IMG submission 185977) | Hydrothermal vent microbial communities from East Pacific Rise, Pacific Ocean - CV84 | ecosystem: Environmental > Aquatic > Marine > Hydrothermal vents | place: Pacific Ocean: East Pacific Rise...
AAAATCATAGTTTTATGCTTGCTCTGAGGCACATCATTTTTTTATCTTCTTCAATTTGAAGTATGTATATACATCTGCATTTCAGAAAATAAAAATCTAATACACCTTCAGCAGACCCTAATTGATGAAAAGTAAACAAAAATCAAGGCTTATTTAAATTTTAGTATTCTACAATAATAAAAGAGATTCTTCACATTCGTTCAGAATGACAAACCATTTGGGTTTGAAGCGAAACCTAGGAGCAAAGTTGTCATATTGAGCAAAGCGAAATATCTATTTGAAAATCGTATAAAATAAAACATTGTGCAATATCGTTCTGTCTTGATTTGGAGGTAGCTAAATCAATTACAACTCTCCAGCAAACTCACCCAAAACATAATTAAACATACTAGGTTTTTCCCACATTGGCGAGTGTCCTGTATCAGAAATTACTTGAATTTTATTACGCCAAAGTTTATTTTCTATACCTGTATTTTTTAGAGTATCGAAGTCAATAATTCTATCCTTATCACCAAAAATCATTGCGATAGGAATGTCTATTTTATCTATTAAATCGAAATCGTTTGTTTTATCAGTTTTAAAGCTTTCGCCTAATACAAAACGAAAATTTGGGTCAGTATTCTTAATATTATCAACAAATGAAATGTCGGCTAAAGTATCATTTTTAATAAATAATTGAGCTAATTTGCTTGAATCGTATTCGTTAAGTTTTGGCTTGAAAAATATATTAAAAACATCATCAACTAAATATGAATCAGCTAAATTGCTGTAATCTTTTATTGGCGACATATTTGCCAATACTAAAGCTTTTATTTTATCTGATTTGTTAATCATACGCAATGCAACGTGTGCACCAAGCGAGTGCCCAACTAAAACACAGTTTTCGATATCTAATTCATTAATTGTTTCTGCCATAAGTATAGCAATACTGTCTAAAGTATATACCTCACGAGGTTGCAACGAAAAATCAGAAGCTCCATGTCCAGGCATATCAATAGAAATAAATCTGTCTTTTTTGCCCTCTTCGCTCATCATTTGTTTGTAAAACGATGCTGCTCCAATTGAGTTTGCGTGAATAAAAATAAAAGTTTCGTCCTCTCCATCGCTATGGTAAGTTGCTATTTTATGATTCTGTATGTTTAATGCTTTAAATTTCATTTTGTTATTGTTAAGGGCTATTTTAGAGCCTGTCTAGTTTGTAAAGTTCACAACGAAGTTAGAGGACTTTATAGACAGACACTATTTAAAAAGTATTTCTCTGCTCAGGTTGTACGGATTATTTCTTTTATAAGCACTGCGTATATGTCGTTGAATTACCGAGTGATTTTTCCATTTTTTATTTCCATTTTCAAGATAATCTTTTAGAATAAAATCTACCTCGTTATAATCTTTAGCATCTAATTGCTCTAAATCACTACTAGTAATACCTAATCCATCAGTAGGAACAGCATCAATACAAACTTGTAAAGCTTCTTTTTCTTTATCCGACTTTAATTCGTTTTCAACTAAATATTTAGAAAGCTCATAAACCTCAGTTTTCCATAAACTTTGTATCATACCATAATCGCCAACATCGCCGTGAAGTGTCCAGTAACCCTCTAAAAGCTCGGTATAATTATCGGTTGATAAAACCAAACCTTTATGCTGTTGAGCCAAATTGTATAGGTAAATCATTCGCATACGAGCTTTAATATTGCCATAGCGTATTTTATTTTCACGAGTTGAAAGGTCAATCTCTCCCTCTTCAATAGTGTTAAGTGTATTTAGATATAAATCGGTTAAATTAACATCTTTAAAGCTAGAACAAAAAGCTTCGCCAATAAGTCGACCTCTATTTATTTCGCCCTCGCTATTTGTTTCAATAGTTATACTTCTTCCAATTAATTGTATATTGAGTTCTTTACAAATAGGTGCAGCTAAAACAGTACATAATGCAGAGTCTATACCTCCACTTTCGCCTATTATTAGCGATTTTATATTGTATTTGTTGAGGTAATTACTTAACTCATGTCTTATATTTTTTACTATTTTCTTACTGTCCATTTATTAGGCAATTTTTACTAGCCAAAAGTAGTAAAAATAATGTATAATTCTACACACGTTAATTAATAATATAATGCTTATTCTTTAATAAATTTCTTAGAATATACAGTTTTGTTATTATATATTTTCACAAAAAATACACCACTAGCATATTCTGAAATATTAATATTTTTATTTTCTGTAAAAACAGATTTATATACTAACTCTCCTAAATAATTAAATATTTCTATGTTGTATTTTTCGTTAAATATAGATTTTATGTTAATATTTGATTTTGCAGGATTTGGTACAATATCGAATAATAAATTCTTATCAATATTAGGGGTTTCTAATACTATTTTAGTAACATTAATACCTGCATTAAATGTATATGCTTCAGCACAAGCAAATCCTGAAACAATAGCATTCATACCCGTTTTTACACTAGAAATACTATATAATTTTATAGGTTTTGAATTTATGCTTGAAGAATTTGTAACATTAACAATACAGTAAGAATAATCAGGATTTCCTGAAATAGTTGTCCAATTGACCGATAATCCATTATAATTTTCAACTTTTGAAGGTGGATTAATAAAATCATTGATAAAAATGGAATCTATATTTGTTGTTTTAGTAACAATGTTAATATAATCAGTTTTGGCAACACCGCTACAGGCTCCTGGATTAGATGTAGGTAATGTGATTGGGATTGATAGATTTATTCCTTCAATTTGCTGAGATAATGGAGTTAACATAACCATAGAAGGGTCGTTTGCTGAGTGCGAACCATTGTATAATGATGAACTAGTATATTGAGCTACACAAATAGGATAATAAGCATCAATGTACATTGTTTCACCTTCGTTTAATGTTAAATTAAGAATTTCTCCTTGATTAAGTAAGTTTACTGTTCCATTAATGTTAATACTATTATTACCATACATTGATATTATTTTAATAGTTTCAATCTTACCATCGTTAAAAGGTGTTATTATGTACTTTTTTCCCCAATTTTTTAATGGTAGCATTTGTTCATATATGTGATCTTTAGCACATGTTCCTGAGCAGTTTAATGTATTTGCCATATTGCCCGAATAAACAGCAAAAGGGTTATTTGCACTAAAAAAGGAACCTGTTAAAGAGAAATTGTCTGATTGAAGTTGAAAAATTTCTCCAGCATTAAGTGTTAATGAATAGTATGTTTCGCCAACAATAGAATCTATTCCATATGCATCAAAATTACAGAATAAATGTTCGTTAATAGATACATTATTTGGCATTTTAAAGTTTATGGTTGTATTGTTCTCAACAGCTAATAATAAAATTTCAGAAGGTCCTCCTAAGTTGTATCCGTCATGCTGAACTGTATATTCCATAGGGCTTGGAGCAGAAGAAAATGCATAATAAAGTGCACCTAAAGCATCGTCTGGTAAAATCATACTAACGTCTCTGCTATTAGATTGTGCGTTTTCAGCAAATACAGTTATAGGTATGTCATATAATGATTTAATAGAAATTGTTTTGGTTTCTATTTGACAGTTATTCATTGCTTGAAAAATACGACTATCGTATAAATTAATATAAGTATTACAATTGTCAACATAAGAAAGTGAATCGTATGGGTAAATTTCAATTGTTACAGATGAATTTCCATTTAAATTGAAAGAGGTTTCATTTCCTGAAACAGGTAAGTAGTCCTGACCGTCAATAACATAATAAACAGAAGCTCCATTAAAATCAATACGGATTTCTGTATTATCAGCAGTATTATTTGATACGTATATATAGTTATTAAAATACCGTACTAGATTGCAATTTGATATAGCTCCATTTCTATCTATTCTGTTCTGTATAAATGCAAAATTAAATTCTGTTCCCAATGTTGTGTATTGTGCCTTTGAGAATATGCTAACTAAAATAAGTAGTAAAAAGAAAGTATTTTTCATTTGACAAGATTTGAAGATTGTTTATTACTTGTTAAGTTTAACAAGGTTGTTGTTGTAATTTAACAACTTGTTTACACGTCAAAGATATAATTTTTTCTTTAAAGTTGTTAGGATTTATATTAAATAGCTTTGTGTATGGTGTTTTGAAAAATAAATGCAAATGTTATAAATATTAAGTAAAATATTTTCTATCATTAAATAATTTATAACTGTATTTTAATAAGTCAATTACGGTTAAATATCTTCTTTGCCAAATTTACTATCATCAAGTTGAGTAAATATGAAATCACCCAATTCTTTTTGTTTGAGTTTTGCATTATTATTTTCTATTATTTTGATTAATTTATTACTGTTAATTATAAGGTATTTAGATACTTATTTACTTTATTTGTAAAATGTAGTATTGTTTAAAAAAAATACATCAATATATTGATAAAACTACATATCTTTACCATCTTAAAAAGCATAATATATTCTTTATCTATAGAATATAATTAATACTTATGAAGGAAAAACAAAAAGAATTATTTTTGGGGTTAGATGTTGGTTCAACTACAGCAAAGCTTGTTGTTATTGACAATGAAAATAATATTTTATGGCAAAAATATTCAAGGCATAATGCTCATCAACAAGAATTAGTTTTAGACTATTTACAACAAATTGAAACAGAATTTGGAAGCTCTGAATTTACAATTTTTGCTACTGGTAGTGGAGGTAAAGCAATTGCTGAAATACTTGGTGGTAAACATATACAAGAGGTTAATGCCGTTACTGTAGCAGTTGAGTACATTCATCCAAATGCTGGCTCAGTAGTTGAGTTAGGAGGGCAAGATGCCAAAGTTATACTATGGAATAAAGCCAAAGATGGGCGTAAAACTTCAATTTCGTACATGAATGATAAGTGTGCAGGGGGTACAGGAGCAACACTTGATAGAATATTTTCTAAAGTAAATTTACATATTGATGATATACAAAATCTTTCATCAGAGGGAGTTACAATACATCATATAGCTGCAAAATGTGGTGTGTTTGCCGAAACCGATGTTGTTGGTTTATTAAAAGCTGGTGTAGACGAAAAGGAAATTGTAGTTTCGTTGTGTGCCGCAATTGTAAAGCAAAATATAGAAGTGCTTTTGCATGGAAATGCCCTTACTGATGATGTAATTCTTCTGGGAGGACCGCATACCTATTTTAAGGCTTTTGCCGAAATATGGCGTAAGGAAATTCCGAAATTATGGGATTTGCATAAAATATCAATCACGAATAAACCTATTGAAGAACTAGTTTATGTTCCTGAAAATTCTCAGTATTACGCTGCAATTGGTGCCGTATTATTTGGTAAGGAATCATATAAAGATATAAGAAATAACTATTCAGGTTATCAAAAACTTAAAGAGCTAATTTCGCAAAGTGCATCGGGCTTTGCTAAGCCTATGAGTACTTTTCGTGATGGGCTTGTGCAATCAGCTGAAGAAGTAGAAGAATTTGCAAAAGAATATCGTATTCCCGAATTTGTGCAACCAGACTTTAAAAATCAAAAAGATATAGATTGTTTTTTAGGTATTGATGGAGGTTCAACAAGTTCGAAAATGGTTCTTATTGATAATGATGGTGAGTTGTTGTACAAAGATTATGTATTATCGAAAGGTAATCCTATTGTTGATATTACAGCAATGTTTGCACGACTTTCAGATTGGCAAAAGGAAATGGGTATTTCATTCAATGTAAAATCATCGGGTGTAACAGGTTATGCCTCAGACATATTAAAAAAAGCATTTTCATTAGATTCGGCAATTGTTGAAACTATAGCTCATTTAAAATCGGCAACACATTACTATGGCGATTTAGATATTATTTGTGATGTTGGAGGTCAAGACATCAAGGTTATGTATATGAAGCATGGCAGGGTGGTTGATATTAAATTAAATACCCAGTGTAGTGCGGGTAATGGCTATTTTCTTCAATCAATGGCAAATCAGTTTAATATACCTATTGAAGAGTATGCTGACCGAGCTTTTTCGGCACGTAAAGCACCTGTATTTAATTATGGTTGTGCTGTATTTATGGAGCAAGATAAAGTTAATTTTCAGCAATTAGGTTGGTCAAAGGAAGAAATAATGGCAGGTTTGGCATTGGTACTTCCTCAAAATATTTGGAATTATGTTGTTCAAGAAACAAACCTTAATAGAGTAGGGAACCGATTTTTATTGCAAGGAGGAACGCAAAAAAACCTAGCTGCAGTTAAGGCTCAGGTCGATTTTATTAAAGAGCGAGTTGATGATGCTAAAGTTTATGTTCATAAATATGCAGATGTAGCAGGAGCAATAGGTGCGGCTATTGAAGCTAAAAATACAGTAGGCGAAAATGCATCAAGTTTTGGTGGTTTCGAAGCATCATCAGAAGTAAGTTTTACAACTCAAAACGATGAAAGTACACGTTGTAGATTTTGTTCTAATTATTGTACCCGAAATTTTATTGATATTAAAACCGCAAGTGGCGAAACTGTAACTCATATTTCAGGATATGCTTGCGATAAAGGTGCATCTATTAGTCTTGAAGAAATGAAAGCTGCTCAAGCAAAAAAGAAACAGCTTAAAGGAAACAGTGCAAATTTAGTTGCTCGTTCCGAAGAGCTTTTGTTTAAAGATTATACAAATGCAAATTTACCAAGTAATTTAACTTCGCAAGAAGCAAAAGATAAGCGAGCTGAAGTTGTTGTAGGTATTCCAAGACTTCTAAATATGTTTTATTATGCACCGTTTTTTAATGCGTATTTTAAAACATTAGGCGTTAAAGATGTTGTTTATAGCGATGTAACATCAAAAAAACTTTGGGAAGAAGGTAATAAATGGGGTTCTATCGACCCTTGTTTTCCTGCCAAAGTTGCCCCTGCACATATTTATAATTTACTAAAGAAAGAAGATGTTACACATATTTGTTTTCCTATGATTACTCATATTGAGTCGAATGTGCAAGACACATTAGGAAACAATGCTTGTGTTATTCAAATGGGTACTCCAGAGGTAGTTCATGCAGCTTTTACAAGACAGCGAGACCATTTTGAAGAATCGAATAAAGAGTATTGGAAGCCATTAATAAGAATGGATAGACGTACAGAAGCCTTAGGTAATTTGTACGAATATTTTAAAGATAGACTTCTCGTAACCGAAGAAGAAAATAAATTTGCAGCAAATGCTGGTTTTGAGGCAATGGAGAAATATTTGGGTACACTTCGTGACGAAGGTACAGATGTAATAAACGATTTGGTTGAAAATGATAGGATAGGAGTGTTAGTTATTGGGCATCCTTATCATCACGATTCGGGGCTAAATCATAATATTCCTGAAGAATTTCAGGCATTGAATTTTCCTGTGTTGTGTATAGAATCGTTACCTATTTCTGAAGAGTTTCTTGCTCCATTGTTTATGGGTAAAAAATATAATGAAACACAAGAAATAACCGATGTTTGGATACGTAATTTTAACAGAAATACCAATGCTAAGCTTTGGGCTGCAAAAGTGGCATCAAGGCATCCAAACCTTGCAGTTATTGATATGAGTAGCTTTAAATGTGGGCACGATGCACCTACTTATTCATATATTGATAGAATTTTAGATGCATCAGGAACACCTCATTTTTTGTTTCATGATGTTGACCAAAATAAACCTTCGGCATCAATAAAAATTAGGGTTCAATCTATTAAATACTTTTTGGAAGAAGAGCAACGACTTTTGAAAGAAAAGTATAAAGTTAACGAAACTGTTGAAGCGTAATTATGGCAGATAAAAAAATAATAGCTCCAAAGCAAGTACGAGTAGGTCAGTGGGAAGGATATAAAAACGAACCGTGGCTCAAACAAGATAAGAAGGATGTTACTGTCATGTTTAATTTTGTTGAGCGAAGAAAATCTATGTTTCTAAGTGCATATTTTACTAGGAAAGGAATGAATTTTATTGATATGGGCGACCATGTTAAAGAAGATGTTTCGTATGGTAAAATGTATGGAAACAGAATGCAATGTAATCCTATTTATTTTACTTCGGGTTCGTTAATCAGGAATTTAATAAAAATTGAAAAAGAGACTGGCTTATCTAAAAAAGAAATATCTAAAAAGTACATTTTTCTTAGTGGAGGAGGGCAGTGTGGCCCTTGTCGTTACGGAATGTATCCGCAAGAATATTTAAAAGTATTGAACGAAGCGGGTTATGATAATTTTAGAATACTTATTTTTGGTTCAGACCTTGGACAAGAAGAAGGAACAGAAAACGATGCGTTTAAATTTAATTTACTTTTTAGAATTAATTTGGCAATTGCACTAATACTTGCCGACTTGTTTCATGCTGCAGAATGTTCGCTAATGGCTTATGCTGAGAATACAGAAGGTGTTGAAGATTTACTTTTAGAGTGCGAGCAAATTGTATTAAGGGCATTTGAGAAACCGCGTTATTTTTTAGCTGTACCAAAAGCATTAAAAAAGGTTAACAAAAAGCTTACTGCTGTTAAACTTAAAAATAATCAAAAACCATTAATATTTGTTACAGGCGAATTTTTTGCAAATTTAGCTCATAACGATGGAAACTATAATTTAAGAAGATTCATAACTAGCGAAGGTTGTGAGGTTATTCCCGGGAATTTTACACAACGAACACTTTACGATAATTGGCGTAGGTCGGTTGAGGCAAAAAGAGGAATGAAATATGCCGAAACCAAAGAAGAGTATAAGTTTCATAAAAAGTTTCTTAAGAAACAAAAAATGAGTAGTTGGGTTGTAAATAAGATTTATAGCAGTTATGTAAAAGCATTGAAACCCGAAGAATTTCGTGCTCGTACAGAAATGATGGATGTTGATAAAATGTCTAATCTTGCAAAAGATTTTTATCATCCAGAGATTTTTGGAGGCGAAGGGAATTTAGAAATTGCAGAAGCTATTGACCATGCTCAAAGAGATGAAATAGATGGTTTTATATCGTCAAAGCCTTTTGGGTGTATGCCTTCTTCAGGCGTTTCTGATGGTGTTCAGTCTAAAATAATGCACATGTATCCTAATCTAAATTTTCTATCTATAGAAACAAGTGGCGATAATGATGTAAGTATTTTAAGTAGAGTTTCTATGCTTTTATTAAAAGCGAAACAACGCAGAGAGAGTATCGATAAAGAGAAAGCAAATTTGAAAGAATAATTTATTATTTAATTTTGTCAAAAAAACTAATATGAGAAAAGTATCTATTTTTATTATGATGATAACTGTTGTGGTTATTACAAGTTGTAATATGCATACCGAGAAATTAGAAGGTAAGCAAACGGAAGAACAGTTTGTTGAAGATTCGCCACGAGAAATGCTTAATAAAGCTTATCAGTTGTTTAAAGAAGGTAATGATGAGGAATCTGTAAAATTAGCTAATAGAGTTTTAGAAATTGGAAGAGAAACTAAAAACGATACCTTAATAGGGAAAGCATTAACATCATTATGTAGAAATTCTCAACGTAAACTAGATACAATTAGATTGGCTGAATTAAGTTCTGAGTTAAAGGATTTGGCAGCTTCATCAGGCGACCAAAAATGGCTTATGTATATGGCACACATGAATGCTGAAATGTGGCGATTAATCGGAAATATGAATCGTGCTGAAGATTTTTATAACGAGAGTATGAAAATTAGTTTTGAAACAGGTTCAATGGGAATGTTTACCATAGATCATTTTAATAAATCGTTTGTGTCGATAGCTAAAGGCGATTTTGAAACAGCTAAAGAGCTAATAAAAAAATATTATAAGTTAAGAAAAGAACAAGATCCTAAATCAGAAGATGCTTATGGTTTAATAGCTTTAGCATACTTATTAGAGCAGCAAGGAAACTATGAAGGAGCACATGAAGTTGCAGAAGTAACTAGAAGGCTTTTTAAAGAACAAAATCTTTTTCCAGAACCACCTGATGAAAAACCATTGTTAATGGTAGAGCAAAAAGTAAAAGAAGTGTTGAGCCCAACTATACTTCTTGAAATAAGTGAAAAATCTAATTCTGAGTCTGTTTCTAGTCTATTAGAAAAGTATTTGAAATAAAATTCATTACATATCTACGGATATGCAATGAATTTTACATTCAAACAAAGAAAAAATATTATATTTTTATTTAGGGTCTGCTGAAAAGCTCTGAGGTGTATTAGATTTTTATTTTCTGAAATGCAGATGTATATACATACCTCAAATTGAAGAAGATAAAAATATGATGTGCCTCAGAGCAAGCATAAAACTAT
>Ga0256827_10003326_pt1 | contig 10221 bp, 9 predicted proteins | sample CV84metaG_FD_185977 | JGI IMG/M metagenome (GOLD analysis project Ga0256827, IMG submission 185977) | Hydrothermal vent microbial communities from East Pacific Rise, Pacific Ocean - CV84 | ecosystem: Environmental > Aquatic > Marine > Hydrothermal vents | place: Pacific Ocean: East Pacific Rise...
AAGTATAATTTCACAGGTACAACAGATAGATACTTGACAAAATCAAGAGGAAAGTCCGATCTGCTATAAGACAGTGTTCCATTTAACGAATGGCCGTAGCAATACGAGGGAAAGTGCAACAGAGATATTACTTCCACTTTTTAAGTGGTAAAGGTGAAAAGGTGTGTGTAAGAGACCACCAGTCTTTATGGTAACATAGAGAGCTTGAAAACCCAACATGGCAGTAAGAAACAGATGGTCAGCGTCTTATAATGCTACTGTTTCGCTAGAGGCACTATGTAAATTGTGCAGTAGATTAATGCTATCAAAACAAAACTCGGCTTATAGTTGTACCTAACTATTTTTATACACTCTCTAAATGTTTTTCAATAGGCTCAGGTTTTCCTAAATAATATCCTTGTGCATAATCAACTCCAAGTTTTGTAACAACATCTAAAATCTCTTTGGATGAAACATATTCTGCAATCGTTTCTATATGTAGTTTTTTAGCTAACCCTACAATCGTTTCTACCATTATAACAGAGTTCGTATCCCTATCTATATTGGAAATGAGAGAGGCATCTATCTTAATATAGTCTATGGGAAGTTTTAAAATATGTGAAAAATTTGAATATCCTGCACCAAAATCATCAAGTGCTATTTTAATTCCATAAGAGCGCACTTTAGTACAAAAGTTAAAAACAGCACTATAATCTTTAAACTCCTCTGTTTCAAGAAGTTCTATTGTTAAAAGATTGTTGTATTCAAACTCATCAATTTTTCTATATAAAAGTTTTAGGGTTTCAGGAAACTCTATATCATCCATAGATATATTAAGTGAACAAGGAATTTGATATTTGGAGATAACATTAAAAGTATTTTGAATGATTTTATGAGTTAGTTTATCATAGATACGATTAGATTTTGCAACGTGTATAAAATTAAATGGAGGAATTATTTTTGCATTTTTATCTTTTAAGCGTACAAGAGATTCATATTTCATAGGTTTTTTATTATTACCAATAGGATTGATGGGTTGAAAATAGGAGAGAATATTGTCATTATCTAAAGCATATAATAGTTGTTCGTGACACTCTATATCCTCTTTATGTATCTGTTCTAATTCTTTATGTTCATTAAATATAGAGAGTTGGATATTTCTTATTTTTGCATCTTTAAGAGCCATATCTGCATAGGCCAACATTTTTTTATGACCATTAAATGTTATTCCTGCACTCATAATAAGATTGAAACTTTGAGTATCATAGATAAAATTTTCTTGAGCATAGCTTTCTAATATATTTTCAATCTCTTTAATAAAAATTGCATCTTTTAAATGATTATTTTCTTTTACTACAAAAACAAACTCATCTCCACCTATATGATAAAGAAGTGTATTTTTATTTTGAAGCTGTTTTTGTAAAAAATCAGCACTCATTTTAATAGCAATATTGCCTATCTCTTCTCCGTAAACATCATTAAATTTTTGAAATTTATCAATATTTAAAAGTGCCATCTGTTTGAAATCATAGTAAGTTGAATCTTCTAATAGTTGATTTCGATTTGGAAGACCACTTATAAAGTGCGTATAAATTCGAGTATGTAACTCTTCTGTTTTTTTCTTAATCTCCTCTTCTAAATCATCATTATACTGAAGAAGTTTTGATTGTAATATTTTCTGTTGAGTTTCAGCTTTTTCAGCACGAGATAACTCTTTTTTCAGTTTATTGATAAGAGAATTAAATTTATAAATAGAAAATAGTATAAGTATAAAGGCAATTAAAAAAGAGATGATTAACATTGTTTTACTATGATTATTTGAGTATTCAAGTTGTAAAAGTTGTTCAAATAATTTATTGTTAGATATATCAATTAGTTTTTTTATATCTTCTGCAAATCGTACAGTAATAGAATTAAAACCGATGGTAGCATCTTGAATATCGTTAAGATTTTGATTTTTAATAGCTTCAATAAGAGAATTTTCTACTGCTTTATATGAAATTATTCTTGTTTTTATTTTTACAACGATATTATTTATTTCATTGGATGATATATTGGATATTGTTACAAAATTTTCTAGTTTATGAACTAAATTTGTAAAATTACTAAAGGAACTATTGATATTATTGTTTGAAAAACTATTTTTAAGAACAATCGATTGTAAAATATTAGCTTGATTTTTTTCTATATCGTGATTGAGCTTATTTGCAAAATAGGATAGTTTAACCTGTTCTGCTTTAATTGATTTGAGCATAAAATTATTTTGATTAATATTTGTATAGCTCATAAATAGGGAAATAATTAGGAGTATAAAACTGATAGATAAGCTGAAAAAAAGTTTTAATTTAAAATACATAAAAAAGTTCCTAAAATTTTGCTTCAATATCAAGATATGATATTGTTTGTTGTGCATCTTTTGTTGCAGGTTCACCAAAATGCCAACCACTACCAGTATAATTTTCTTGAATATGGATAAATCCTAATTTAGCATATAAATTTTTATGAAAATTCCATCCAGAGTAAATTTCTGCTACATATCCACGGGTTGCAAGTTTATTGTAAATATCTTCTGCACCTTGTGTTGCTGAAAACCAATATTTACTTCCATAATTATATTCTACACCAACATTTATATCACTATTAAAATTGTATTTTGTGCCAAGGTAGAGGGCGTAACCATTGGAACTTATCATAGAACCTTTTGCATAACTAGCTTCTGAAAAACCAACTTTTGAACTACTTGTTAAGCCTTGAGATACATCCCCAATAATTTGATAATCATCAACCTCACTGTTCCCCTTTGGATGAGATAGTGCAGAGTGAAGAAAAAATGTTAAATCAGTTTTTGCTATTTCCTCTATATCAAGACCAAGACCAAAAGTTATAATATTACCTAAATTATGAGCATCTTTAGAGCTAATATCAGGGCCTAAATAGGGATGAGCTTTAAAATCATTGAGAAGATTGACACCAAATGATAGAAGTGATTTTTTAAAGAGAGAAAGTTTTATATCACTATATAGACCAAAAATATTTGCATTATCTATATTTTCACGGTTACATTGATAGGGATAAAAAGAGGCTCTCATAGTATAAGCTTTTGCGATGATAGCTCTTATATAGCTATTGTTTCCTAGTTTTTGTGTAGCAATCATCCCATAACTATTCATATCGAATACAAGAGCAGGAAACATAGACTTTCTACTTGTATTTTGTGCATATTGCATTGGTGTTCCGCCTGTTGTGGGAAGTAAACCAAAAGAGAAAGTAAAGGCATAATCAGAATATTTAGAGAGTGTATAATCTATATATGCACGGTCTATATCAAAGGCACTTGAAGATTCAGCTGATTTTATATCTCTGGATAATATACATAATCTTTGATTTGATTGAGATGATGTTGTAAAAACCATACGACCATTAAACTTTGTATTTTTATCTAAATTTGCATTCATATTTAAACGAATACGAATATCTGTTGCAATATCAAACTCTTTACTATATTCATCTCTTCGTTGAAGACCATCTAGTGAAGCTATACTTTTATCATATATTTTACTGTTTTCACCATCTATTTTACCTGTATGATAGCTCATTTTATCAAAGCGAAGCATCAGTTCAGGAGAAAAATTGAGTTTGTCTAAAATTGCTTTTTTTTCCACTTTTTCAATAATAGGCATTCTTTCATCTAAATCTTCTTGATGAAGAGTTATCTCTTTTGTAAGTTCTTTTAATTTTTTTTCAAGTGTTAAAACTCTATTTTGTAAAGTTTCTGAGGAGAATAAAATGAGAGGTGTTATAAGTAATAGTATTTTTTTCATAACTTAAAGTCCTGGTACAATAGGTTGTTCTGAATCAGCAGAGTGTTCAATAAGATAGGCTTCTAATCTTTTTTGTTGTATTGATGATAAAAGATTTATTTTATATTTTTTCATTCTTCGTGGTGATGAAAATACTCTTTCCCATTGTATTGTTGCTTTTGTTCCTGCATAAAGATTTAATTTTTTTGCAGTCAAACTTATAGTTTGTGCATTTAAAATTGTAATAGATAGAGGTGTTAATAGTAAAAATAGTAAAATAGGAGTAGATTTCATTATTGCCTCATTATATGAATGATTTAATAGATTGTAGTCATAATAGTTTTAAAACTGTGTTAATATGTAAAATAAGATGGTTAAATATGAAATTTTGGGATGAATAGAGCATAAAATAGACCTTAATGACATTTTAAGTAAATCTTGAGTACCATTGCAAACTTAATTTTATATAAGGATATGTAGTGAAAAGAACATACCAACCACATAATACACCAAGAAAAAGAACTCATGGTTTTAGAGCTCGTATGGCTACTAAAAATGGTCGTAATATCATCAATCGTCGTCGTGCTAAAGGTCGTAAAAGATTGACAGTTTAGGTGGCTTTAATACGTTAAAACTCAATAAAGAGTTTCAACGTATTTATAGAAAAGGAAAAAATCAGCACTCTTCGAATGTTGTACTTTTTTTTCTTCCTCAAAGTGGGATAAAAAAGATAGGATTTACAGCAACCAAAAAAATTGGAAATGCAGTAAAACGAAATCGAGCTAAAAGAAAGCTTCGTGCTATTTTCATACAACATTCTAACTCTCTTATAGATGGTACATATATATTTGTTGCAAAACAATCAATAGTGGATACATCTCATAAACAATTAATGAATGATTTTCATAAAATTGTTACAAAATCTCATGCATTTAAAGAAAATCAAAAATGATAAAAACATTTTTATTAAAACTACTTTGGTTATATCAAAAATTCTTTACACTTATTGGTTATGGAAGTTGTCGATATTATCCAACTTGTAGTGAATATGCTCGTTTAAACTTTAAAAACAACTCTATTTTAAGTGCTTTTTATCACTCTTCTACTAGAATACTACGGTGCAATCAACTTTTTGATGGTGGAATAGAATATCCTTTGTTAGATAAGCTAATTTTAAAACCTTCAAAACTAGATATTGCTTCCATTGAGTATTGGTTGGTTCCCAATAAAAAAAACCGTTATTACATTATAAAAAATTTTTCATATAAAGGGTAATTTGTGTTTGACAAAATGACACCAAATCAAAGATTATTAATCGCAGTAGGTTTATCTGTACTGTTTTTTACTATCTATACAGCTATTTTTCCACCCGTTCAGCAACCATTAGAGGGTACAGATGATACTCAAAAAGTAGAGTTACAAAAGAACTCAACACAAAAAAGTGTAACAGTTGATAATGCAGTAGGACATACTATCTCTGAACAAGATAGAATGGCATCGACGGCATCGAGTGATATTGTTACAGTGATAAATAAAGATTTTATACTTAAAATCGATACACTTGGCCGTATCTCTTCTAAAGAGCTTCTTCAAAAAAAATACAATGATAAAGATGGAAATCATGCACAGTTAATTCCAACTTTTGCAACAAAACCTCTTTTTGTTAGATTTTTAGATGATAGTTTAAATAAAGAAGCGATAACTGTTCCTTATACTGCAAATACAAAAAATGTACTATTAAATGGTTCAGCAGTTCAAGTTATTTTAACACAAAAATTATCAAAATTAACAGTAACAAAAGAGCTTACATTTTATCCTGATGGACATTATGATGCTACTATCTCTCTTTCAGACAATAAAAGATATTTTGTATATTTAGGACAACGTCCAGAAGTTACGAAAAAGATGATGACGGTTGTTGGTGCTATGGTTTATACAGATGATGATATTGCAACTATTATAGCAGATGGTGATGCTGAAGGTCGTAAAATGTTTACAGGTGTTGAGCTAATTTCAGCATTTGACCAATACTCGGCAACGATTATGTATAACCTTTCTTCAGATACAAATGTAATGGTTGAGCATGACCGAGACAATAATCCAATCGTCTATTTTGATGCACTTCAAACTATGAAATTTAGTGGTTATATAGGTCAAAAAAATTATAAAGTTTTAGATGCTATTGACCCTATTTTAACAAATGCAATAGAATATGGTTGGTTTACATTTGCCTCAAAACCTCTCTTTTCACTTCTTTCTTGGTTACATGGTATTTTTGGCAACTGGGGTTGGTCTATTATCGCCTTAACTATTTTAATTAGAATTTTTCTTTATCCTTTAACATATAAAGGTATGGTATCTATGCAGAAAATAAAAGCAATTTCACCAAAAATTAAAGAGATTCAAGCAAAATATAAAGGTGAACCAGCACGCATGAATGCAGCTGTTATGGATATGTATAAAAAACATGGTGCAAATCCATTAGGTGGGTGTTTACCTATGTTACTTCAAATTCCTGTCTTTTTTGCAATATATAGAGTTTTACTTAATGCAGTTGAACTTCAAGGTGCAGAGTGGATTTTATGGATAGATGACCTTTCACGTATGGATAATTATTTTGTATTACCAATTTTAATGGGTGCATCGATGTTTTATCAACAAAAACTTACACCAAATAATTTTACAGACCCATTACAAGAGAAAGTGTTTAAATTTTTACCAATTATATTTACATTTTTCTTTGTAACATTTCCATCTGGTTTAGTTTTATACTGGTTTGTAAATAATCTTTTCTCAATAGGCCAACAATTTATTGTAAATCAACAGTTTAAAAATAAAGAAGATGTAGAGACAACAATAGCAAAAAATATGGAGAAAAAAAATGGTTAAGATAGAAGCCCCAACATTAGAGGAAGCATATAAAAAAGCTTCTTCTAAACTGAGATGTTCTGTATCTGAATTAAGTGTTGAAGTTGTTCAACAACCAAGTCCAGGTGTGTTTGGACTTTTTAAAAAAGATGCAATTATTATTGCCGTACATAAACCTAAAAAACATAGTAAAGAGTATGATGAAGAGGAGGAGGAATATTTTGATGATTATGATGTTCCTGCTGAAGAGGAGGAGATAGTTGTTGTAAAAAAAGAGAAACGACGTCCTGCTCATAAAGAACATAAACCAGTTGCAAAACGAAAAGAGATAAAAAGAAAACAACCTGTTTATGAGGAAAATTTTGAAGATGAAGAGAGAGTGATACAACCTAAAAAAAGAAGAACTGTTTATGAAACAAAAGATTTTGATGATGAAGTAGAAGTAAAACCAGTAGCAAAAAAACGTATAGTTAGAGAAAAAAAAGAGATTAAAGCTGAAGTAAAATTTGCACCGAAAAAAAGAGAAAGAGCTATACCGAAAAAACAGCATAATAAAATTCTTAATGATACAATTATGCCAACATCTTTTGTGAGTGACCAAGATGAAGAGTATGAGGATTTAAGTAACGGTTTAGCATATACAGCAGATTATGATGATGAATATGATAATCCAGAAGTAGGAAGTGATATTCAACAAAAAGCAGAAAGTATTAGTGAAGAGATTAATGCTTTATTTGATTTAACTTGTTTCAATATAGATTCAATAGATGTAACAGCATATGATGAACATACTGTTTTAGTAAACTTTAGAGGAAGTGATTCTGCACTTCTTATAGGAAAAGAGGGTTATAGATATAAAGCTATATCTTATATGATTTTTAATTGGATTAATAGTAAATATGATGTTCAATTACGTTTAGAGATAGCAGAATTTTTGAAAAATCAAGAGGATTCAGTAGATAGATACCTTTTATCTGTTCACGAAACAGTAGAGAAAGAGGGTCGAGCTCAAACTAAAGTTCTTGATGGTGTTCTTATACAGATAGCACTTAGAAAATTAAGAGATGTCTATCCAAATAAATATGTAGTTATACGTACTACTCGTGATGGATTAAAATATATTATTATAAATGAGTATCATAATTAAGTATGAATACTGAAACAATCTGTGCCATTGCAACTGCAAATGGCATAGGTTCTATCGCAATTATAAGATTGAGCGGTGATAGAGCTTTAGAGATAGCCAAAATCTTAACAAAAAGAGATATTTTAACTCCCCGTTATGCAACCCTTACAAATATATATAATTCTCATAATGAACTGATAGATGAGTCTATCGCCATTTTTTTTAAAGCACCTCACTCTTTTACAGCTGAAGATGTTGTAGAGATACAGTGTCACGGTGGTTTTATAGTTGCTCAAACTATTTTAAAAGCTTGTTTAAATGCAGGTGCAAGACTAGCAACAGCTGGAGAGTTTTCTAAAAGAGCATTTTTTAATGGACGGATAGACCTTAGTGAAGCAGAAGCTATTGCACAGCTTATCGAGGCCAAAAGTGAGGATGCTGTTAAAATTTTAGCTTCTCAAATGAAGGGTTCTTTAAAAGAGTATATAGAGAAAGTTCGTGATGATATTATCCATATATTGGCCTATTCAGAAGTTACTATTGACTATGCAGAAGAGGATTTACCTGATGATTTGGTAATACAGATACAAAATAAACTTGATGAGCTTTTAAAATCATTACATTCAACACTTTTAGCAAGTAGAGCAAGAGAGGGTTTAATGCAAGGTTTTAGAGTTGCCATAGTGGGGAAACCTAATGTTGGAAAAAGTTCTCTTTTAAATCGCTTACTTAATTATAATCGTGCCATAGTGAGTGAGATAGCAGGAACAACAAGAGATACCATAGAAGAGCAAGTAAAGATAGGGACACATCTTATTCGCATAGTAGATACAGCAGGTATTCGTGATGCAAATGATGAGATAGAGAAGATAGGAATAGAGAGAAGTTTAGAAGCGATAGAGCAGAGTGATATAGTACTTTGTTTATTTGATAACTCCTCTATTTTTGATGAAGAAGATAAAAAAATCTTAAAACTTGTAGAGAACTATTCAGAAGAGAAGAGGGTTATTTATATTAAAAATAAGATAGATTTAGATAAAAAATTTATTAAAGATGATATAGCTTTTGATTTAGAGATAAGTTCAAATACAGATGTAAACGTATTAGTATCTCTTTTAGAAAATATAATGGATGTAACCAATGTTTCAGATGAGATAATGCTTATCTCTCAAAGACAGATTTCAGCAGTAGAAAATACACTCTCAAATATTGAAGAAGCCTCTTTACCACTTCAAGACCAAGAGTTAGAGATATTTTCTTTTCATCTTAATGAAGCTATAAAAGAGATGGCATCTATCACTAGACCTTTTGAAAATGATGAGATGTTAGATAAGATGTTTGGCTCTTTTTGTTTGGGGAAATAGGGAAGAAAAGGTTTTTATTTAAAATCTTTTCTCAACACCTTTAGTTTTTAATGATGTTTGTGAGGTTTTGGAGTATTTTTATTTAAAAAATATGCTCCTATCATAAAAATGACACTCATAATAGTTAATGTTATACCTAAGTTACTCATTTTCTTGTTTTCCTTGTGCATAATTTATTAATGCTATGCCAATTAAATATGAACTAATCCAAAAGGCAATTCCACTTAATAGGTCACCTTGATTACTTGTTAACCAAAATGATTTTAAAAATACTAATGCTGTTACAATATTTGCAAATGCTAATATCGCTTCTCCAGCTTTTTTTAATCCTTCCAAAGAACTACCTTCATATAAGATATGATAATTATATCAAAATGAAATAAATTTTAAAATATATCTGAAAAGATTTTAATTTAAAATCTTTTCTCAACATCAAAAACAACTATTCTTTCATCTTTAAATGTTCTATTCCATAGCCTATTGCTGAATAAAACTGTTTATATTTTGGTTATCATCTATGTTAAAAGAGATAGTTGTTTGGGCTAAGTTTTGTGCAAAGAGTTGTGAAAAGAGAAAAGATAGGAGTAGTGTTAAAAATCCTTTTTTTATCCTTTAAATCTTTAAGTTAATATATTTTATGTATAATTCTAACTGCAATGACAACTTATTATAGTTTATGGAGCGGTAAAAAGCTTTTAAGGTTAGGGAATTAATTACTCTCTAACCTTTTTTTTTATCCTCCTATACTATAATAAGGGAGATTTTATGAATAAGATAGTCATTGCTATACTACTTATGTGCATCTTTGCACCTATGCTTCACTAGCATAGTCAAGGGATTTTTTTCCCTTGTCTCCCTTTACAAACACTTCATTTTACAATTAATATATTTTAGGTATAATTTCAACTACTAGGACAACTTATTATAGTTTATGAATAAGCTAAAATCTTTTCTCAACACCAAAAATAACTATTTTTTCATTACTCAAATCTATTTTATTTGTAAGATTGTCTTTCATCTTTAAATGTTCTATTCCATAGCCTATTGCTGAATAAAACTGTTTATATTTTGGTTATCATCTATG
>Ga0256827_10003327_pt1 | contig 10221 bp, 8 predicted proteins | sample CV84metaG_FD_185977 | JGI IMG/M metagenome (GOLD analysis project Ga0256827, IMG submission 185977) | Hydrothermal vent microbial communities from East Pacific Rise, Pacific Ocean - CV84 | ecosystem: Environmental > Aquatic > Marine > Hydrothermal vents | place: Pacific Ocean: East Pacific Rise...
AAGCAACTGATGTAAAAGAGGCTAATCAGATATTAACAAAACTTGCTAAAACAGTGGCAGACCAGAAAGAAATCACTCTTGATACGGCACAGCATTTGTATCGTTCATACGAACTACACTCCATTGCATTATCTAATCTTTTACCCGCCTTGTTTGGTAAAATGTATCTTAGTATTGAGAATACTTATTATACTAATATTGACAACTATATGATTTTTGCTAATAGTGAATTAGCTTTACAAAATATTATTGATAATTATTTGATTGAGCGTGTTCTAAGCAATAGTGATACCTATACAAATGTGCTAGAGGATGTAAGCGATGAGACAAGTATTTTGATGTATGCAAATTTACATTTTTTAAGACCTAATATTAAGAATTACCTTTCTAAAGAGGGGCTTGAAATATTTGAACATTCAGGTTTGTCATTCGATAATTTTGGGAGTTTTGCCCTTGAGTATATTAGTAGCGATCGTGATATCTATACATCCATGGTGATACGCCATAGCGGCCAGCAAGAGATTGATGAGCCCATAGCATGGAAAACGGCATTGGATAATCCAATTGCTCGTGGACCTTTCCCTATAAAGAATCATAAGAATCATAAACAAGAAATTCTAGTCTTCGATAAAGCAAAATTAATGTATCGTATCGATCAAAATGGAAGTATTATGTGGGCTGTTCCTGTGGTGGAATATCCAATGAGTGATGTGTATATGGTCGATTTCTATAAAAATGGAAAATTCCAATATATGTTTAACTCGAAGAATTATATTTACCTCTATGATTTGAATGGGAATAGGGTAGAGAACTATCCTATTAAGTTACCTGTTGAGGCTGTAGCTCCGATGACTCTTGTTGACTACGACCATAATAAAAATTATCGCATTTTGATTCCATTGGCAGATGGAAAGGTTTATAATTTCAGGATTGATGGCACAGAAACACAAGGTTGGAAATATCCTTCCATGAAATCAGCAATAAGGAATAAGGTGCAAGTATTTAGACTGGGGACTAAGGATTTTCTGGTTATATGTGATACAGCCGGAAATGCTATTTATGCAAATAGAAGAGGTGAATCACGTATGGATGCCCAATTGGCTTTTACAAATAATCCGAAAACAGCATTCTTTAAAAAAGATGAGCTAGGTAATCATAGAATTATTACTACTGACTTGATTGGTAGGATTATTAGCTTGGATGCGGCAGGTAAGGTGGAAAAGCTGCTTTTGCATGAGTTTAGCCCAAATCATAGTTTTACTTATTTCGACTTTAATGCCGATAAACATAAGGACTATATTTTTCTTGATCAAAACAAGATTTATGTTTTCAATCATCGTAATAAGCTTATTCTGCAGCATGATTTTGCACAAAACATATCACCAGAGGTTGTAGGCGTAAATATGAATACAAATGATTCCATTCGGATTATTTTGCATAATGCGGATAACCAGAGGATTATATTGATTACTAAATCGGGTAGAATTATTGAGAATAGCGATTATCAAATCCAAGCAAAATTTATCAAAGAAGAGGCAACAAAATCTGAGATTCTACGTCTAATAGGAGTAAATAATCGGATTGTAAGTAGTTTTTTAATTAATTAAGCTTAATATTGAAAAACATTGTATCTTTAATGCTTTATTTACTGAGTCGATAAAAACACAATTGAAATATGAAAAAATATCTACGTTTAAGTATGAAACCTCAGTTAATCAATAGACCCTTAGCGGTTTTATTGGTATTGCTGTCGTTTTCAGTAATGCTAAATTCCTGTTATAAAGAGCGCATGGGAATTGATAAAATTGCAGGAGGGACATGGAGTCCTGATTTAGCAGCTCCAATTGCTTATGGTGATTTGACTATGGCGCGAATGATTCGTGATAGCAAGAAAACATGGAAAGAGTATCCCGATGGGCTTCTTAGTTTGATTTATGAGGAAAAAGGGATTTCAGATTTTGCTGATAAAATTATTACTATTTCTGATCAGCAAATTGACACCACAGTTAATTTTGCTTTAACTCCAGGAATGAATGTTGGAGATAGTACTTTCAAGTATTTTATCCTTAACTCAGAGTTCAAATCCAATAATAACGAACGTCTGGATAGTATCTTAATCAAAAGCGGTACATTAAATCTGGAGGTTACAACAGATATGAATCATAATGGATATCTGGAGGTTACTATTCCGAGCATGACACGTTATGGAGTAACTTTCCGCCAGAGACTAAATTTTGTTTATTCTGGTGGTGCATCAACTACTGTGAATGTGAGTGTTCCTATTTTTGATTATTATCTTACTTTGAATAATAGTGGGGGTAATCATAATATACTGAAGCAGTATGTTAAAGTTTCGGCAACAAAATCATCCAATCCAGATAATTCTCCTTACTCATTTTCTTTGAAGCAAGAGATAAAGGATATTAAATATCATTTAGCAATGGGTTATTTTGGAATGCACACTTTCAATATTGACGAAACTAAAGTGTCAGTTGACTTATTTGACAATCAAACTGCTGGTAGTATCTACATTCAAGATCCACATTTATATGTTACTCTAAGAAATTCGTATGGCTTACCTTCCAATCTTACTTTCGATCAGTTTTATGCCGAGCGTAATGGAGTGAAGAAGAATATTACAAGTACTTTACTTCCTACATTACCAGTAAATTTTCCTCCTTTTTCAAATATAGGAGGAAATGATACTACGATTTATCATTTTCACAGTGGAAACTCTAATATTGTGGATATAATCGAAATGAATCCTACACAATTGGTATTTGAAGGAAATGTAATGACGAATCCGACTGCTACTGTTGTTCCAAATTTTGTTTTAGATACAAGCCATATTCAGATTGATATATTATTAGAATTGCCTTTGTATGGGAGAGCAATGAATTTCGAATTACGAGATACATCAGATATTAATACAGATAATCAAACAGATATTGATCAATTGAAAAGCTTACAATTGAATATAAATACTGATAATGGTTTTCCTGTAGATGTTATGCTTCAGCTTTATTTAGCAGATACCAATAATGTGATAATTGATTCAATCTTCCATGATGAAGGTAGAATATTGAAATCAGGAATTGTTGGCCCAGCACCAGAATACAGAGTGACATCAAAAACACATAACTTGATTAAGATTCCTTTGAATAGTGATCAAATTGAGAGTTATAAAAAAGCGCGTCGTCTGATTATGGCTACACATGCTTTTTCATATGAGAATGGGACTAAAGTAGTGAAGATTTATTCTGACTATTCTGTCTATATAGAAGTGGCGGCAAAAGCGAATTATGAAACTGATTTTTAATCTGAAAGACTATGAAAATGACTAAGAAAAAAAATCATATAGAACAACGAGTAGCGCTAGTGTTATTTGTTTTGTTTACCGTGTTTACATTTAAGGCTGAGGCGCAATACGACATGATGATTTACAGTTTGAAGACTGTGCCTCAAACGACTCTTACGAATCCTGCATTAATGCCAGATTATAAATACCATGTTGGATTCCCATTTTTATCTTCACAATATACTGGTTTTGGGACTAGTGGTGTTCGTTATAGCGATATTTTTTACACTCGTGCCGACGATTCATTAGTCGTAGATATTCCAGGTATTGTTTCTAAACTAAAGGAAAAGAATAATTTCAATTGTCGAGAGGTAAATCAGATATTAAACATTGGAATGAAATGGAAAGACTGGTATTTCAGTGGATCAGTTTCAGAGATTATTGATATTAATATGATGTATTCTAAAGACGTGGTTCAGCTTGTGGGTGAGGGTAATGGCTCTAGAATAGGTGAGGCTTTTGATTTAGGATCAACTGCCTTGAAAGCACAGCATTATCGTGAATATGCCTTGGGTGCAGCTTACGATTTTGATGATAAATGGAATTTTGGTCTTCGTGCTAAATTTCTTTTTGGCAAGGCTGCTATTGATACAAAAGATATGTCGGGTAAATTAACTACCAGCGAAGATTACTATTATATTACTACTGAATCGAATATTACGATTAATACTTCATTGCCTCAATTCAAGAAAGATACTACAGAGGAAGTGACTTTGAGTGAATATTTGTTTACAGGTTGGAACTTTGGAATGGGATTCGATGCAGGTGCTACTTATAAAATGGATGATCAATGGACATTTTCTGCAAGTGTACTCGATTTAGGATGGATTACCTATAATCGTTGGTTGAAAACCTATTCAAATGAAAACGTTGTTTGGACTTATAAAGGAATTGATGCTATGCAATTTGATGGTTTAGATGATCAACAATCAGAAGACCGATTAAATGCAATAAAAGATTCATTGATTGATATGTTTCAATTAGAGGAGTCAGAGAAGTCGTTTAATGTAATGTTGACAGCAAAAATATTTTTGGGTGCTAACTATAAATTAAGTGAGAAAGAAGATCTAGGTGTATTAGTTCGTACTGAGATATTTAATAATGTTTGGCGCCCATCTCTTACACTTTCTTATTTCCGTAAATTGAACAAGAATTTTAGTGTAAGTGGAAGTTATACAATGGCAAATCGGTCTTATGCTAATTTTGGGTTAGGAATTGTTGTAAATGCTGCTCCAGTACAAATTTATATTGCTACAGATAATGTAATCGGACTTATAGTTCCAGATCAAGTACGTTACGCTAATCTTCATTTTGGAATTAACTTTATATTCCCAGAGGATGGCGGTAGCAAAACAATGATTGATTTATAAGATGTAAGAATTTTCCACTTTTAGCGTGGATTTAAGAATTTGAACCCAAGTCGAAAGGCTTGGGTTTTTTTGTTTTTGAAAATGGTACTATTCAAAAGTAAAGGTAATCCAAGTCATCTTGGAAGTCATCTTGTCAATATTAGTATTATAAATATTAGGCTCTTTACTCATAAGATTCAACACTCCATAGGCCACTTGCAGCTCGATACCAAACTTAAAATAGGGTAAGAAGAAATCAAAACCAACGCCTAAAGTTCCCATCAAATCGTGTGGATTAAGTTTAATTACAATTTCGTTGCTTGTTCCTTTTTTCTTTCTTTGCGATGCTAAGTCCAAACTATATCGAACTCCACCCATAATGAAAACACGGGAATTATTCCAACGACCAGGTAGGCGTTTTGATTTATACTTAAGCGTTATAGGGAAATCAATATAAGTACTTTCTACTGATTTGATATAGGTTTTTTCGCCTCCTAATCCATCTTTCAAGATATACTTTATACTGCGTTCTCCAAATGAAAGGGTCGGTACAAAACGTAAATCTAGAAATTTACCAAGTCGTCGATTGGAAACAATACCAATATTAAAACCTTGGCTTGACTGAGGTTCAATTACCATCAAGGTGTCGTTTAGGTCTAAATGATCCACAGGGCGAATTGCAAAATCCATGGAATTCATTCCTAATGTGAAGCCAAAATGCCAGTGCTTTTGATCATATTTTGGAAGATTTCTTGGAAAATACTGAGCCTCCGCCACTTTTGCTAAAGTGATGATAAACAGAAAACTGATAATTAGGGCTCGTTTCATGATTTGTAAAATATATACGTTCTAACGCTAGCTTAGCTTAATTATTTTAGTATTAGTTTACTGTTTTTTTGCCTACATAAATACTTGATATTCCTGAAGTCAAAGGATAGATCTCCGTATCTTGGTATCCGCATTCCTTCATAATATTTTCAAAATCAGTTCCACTAGCAAATTTTGCTACCGATTCAGGAAGATAAGTATAAGCTCTGGGGTCTTTTGAAACAATACGGCCAATAGTAGGTAAAATATTTTTGGAGTAGAATTTATATAAGGGTTTCATCAAACCTGTAGGGTGCGAGAATTCTAAAACAATTAAGCTTCCTCCTGGTTTTAAGGTGCGATTGATTTCTTGTAGTCCTCGCTTTAGGTCGGCGAAATTACGCACTCCAAATGCTACCATAGCCAAATCAAAGTAATTATCCTCCAAGGGAAGTGCTTCAGCTGCTCCTTGTTCCATGCGTATTAAATCCTGTAGATTCTTTTTACGAATTTTTTCCTTGCCCACATGCAACATTGCTGATGATAAATCTACTCCAACAATTTCCTCAGGATTGGTTTTGGATGCCAGTATTGCCAAATCTCCAGTTCCAGTAGCCAAGTCGAGAATACGTTTTGGTTTTAATTCGTTCAGTATTTTCATTACCCTACGCCGCCAATAATAATCAATTCCAAATGATAGGAAGTGATTTAAAAAATCGTATCGATGTGCAATGCTATTAAACATATTGCGAACATCTTCGGACTTCTTAGATTGTTCAGGGCTTAATTCTGTTTTGTTATTCAATGCTTTAGATATTGATTTTTTATACTGATTTTCGGTGGGCAAATGTACATAATTTAATGATTGGATGATTGTATCTAATACTTCTGACCTGTGAACCGACGTTTTATGCGTCTTCCGTTTCTTTTATGGTTGTTGTAATCTGTTTGGTTAATGCCATGGAATAGCAATTTATACTCTAAACTTGAGGCAATGATTAGCACAATTAGAAAAATATCAAAAAGTGTGAAATTTTGTTTGAAAAAGCTTACAAACTGTGCTATGCTTGAAGTGTCTATCGCTTTTAAATAGAAAAACAGAAGGTTAAATGATAATTGACTTTTATCTACTACCCCTGATAAAACCCAATCGTAATAATGTACATACAATAGATACTTTCCTAAGAAAAAGCTAAATAGAGAGAAAAGAACGGAATAGAAAATAAGTAAAGGCTCTCCTTTTTCGCGCATATAAATAAAAGCTAGAAAACCTTGGACGATCCCCAATATTGCAGCAATAATTCCAAATTCACTATCGGAAAGTATTCCAATATAGGCCCATAAAATAGCTCCAAATATGCTAAGTGCTGATGCCAATACAAGGTATTGCCAATGAACTAAAAGTCCTTTTGTTTCAAGAAACTTTTTGAATTGTTGTAATACGTATGTAATATGAGAGTCCATAGATTAATTATTAAATTAATCGAGTCTTATTCCGAGCTAATTGTGGCTTGTGGAACTTCTTCGTCATTATACTTAAACGAAAGATGAAAGGCGATGGTTTTTTTAAGCTCGGCAAACTCTTCATCAGATAAATCTTCAAGATTTTTTTCATAGTTGATTTGAGAATATTGATTTGCCATTTGTACAAAACCATCAATAATCTGAGCAATATATTTATTCAAATTACTTAGTTTATCATCTTTATTCGAGATTAGCCATATGCCGTTATTTTCAGGATAGGGGCTATATTTCTTATATTCACCATAGTTTAAATACTGAAGCGAGATATATTGACTAAGACTATCTGGCTCAATTCGCTCATCTTCAACTTCCAAATTGTAACCATCTTTAACAATTTCCAGAATTAGTGTAAAATCATATTCAAGAATAAGGTCAGGACAAGGAGAAGGTTCAACTCCCAAGGCAAGGACATTTTTTCCTTGTTTTGGGTTTACCAATTCCTTTTTTATTAAATCAAAATAGAGAATGGGCCATTTCTCTGCCGTTTTATCCTCGCAATAGGTTTTGTCCAAGAAATCAGTAAGATTTCCAACAGTATGAATGGAATCAAGCATAATATCTTGCCCAAAAATGGGATTTGTGAAAAGTGATTTTTCTCTTTCTGAGTAAATTCCTTTCTCACATGCAGTAAGAAATAAACCTCCTATTATTAATATAAAAATTAGTTTTAATCTCATTACGCTTTCTTCAAAACTCTAACAGCTTCTTGTAGTAGAAGTTCTTTATTAATAGGAACAACACCCACCTCTTCGCATACCAAACCTCCCGCAAGATTTGCAAGTAAGGCAGATTTTTGAGCATTTAATCCACTAACCATGGCCAACGAAAGTGTACTGATTACAGTATCTCCCGCTCCTGATACATCAGCAATATTTCGAACAATTGCAGGGATATGTCGTTGCGTATTACGCTCACAAATTAAAACGCCATGCTCAGATAAAGTTACCATGCCAATTTTGATATTATTGCGTTTCATTAAATCCATCATGGCAAACTTGATGGCTTGAATATCACCATTTTCAATATGTGTACCTACTCCTTCAATTAACTCTTTGAAGTTGGGTTTTAATAAAGTAAGGTCTTTATAATATCCAAAGTTTCTACGTTTTGGATCCACCGTAACTGGAATATTATGCTTCTCCGAAATATCAGTAACATATTCTATAATATTCTCTGTAATACAGCCTTTGTCATAGTCCTCCAAAATGATAACATCAATTTTAGTGGAGTCGATAATCTTTTGTATTTTTTTAATTAATGGTCGTTCCTCATAGCTGCTAATAGGAAAAATATTTTCTTCGTCCACACGCAACATTTGAACATTGTTTCCAACAACACGGAATTTTGTAGTGGTAGGTCGATGATTACTCACATGAATACCGTCACTAATCATATTTTCCTTCTTCATCAAATCAACAAATTCCTTTCCACGAATATCTTTTCCAACAATAGAGCATAGAATAGGATTGCCTCCAAGTGCTTTAACATTAAGGGCTACGTTTGCAGCGCCGCCCATTCTACTATTGCGGCCTGTAACTGATACAACGGGTACAGGAGCTTCTGGAGAAATTCGATCGACAGTACCAAAAAGATACGCATCTATCATTACATCCCCTATTATTAGGACGTTCAAATCATTAAACTTGTCAAATGCATTACTTAATTCTTTCTCAGTCATAGTTTTGGTATTGATGCAATATGTGATTTAACGTATGCAAAGGTAGAAAATTATCTTTTGTATTGATTAATAATGTGAGGACTTATTGTTTGTTTTAGCTACACTGTTTGGTTTTTAGTTACTTAATATTCGCAAGTCATTATTTTGCCACGAATGCGCAAATAAGCAATAGTTTTCGCAAATTTTCTATTAACGATGATTAATATCGGTAATAATATTCGCGAATTTCATCTTTATTACCTTTGGTAAAAATGAAGGAAACAATATTAGATATATTTGTATTTGCGCATTAGCGGCTATTTACGCTCATTTTATTAGCTTGCGAAAGTTGAGTTAGATATAAATAAGTGCAAGGATTTATTGATATGATATATTTTTAGCATTCATTTTTTCTACCTTTGTCCCATCGATAAACCAAATGAAATATCAAAGATTTTTACACCCACACGGATTATTATAGCGGTATTAATCGGGCTATCTGTAAGTTTCTATATGATGGCAAAGGATTTCGATGCTGATTCCTATGCAAATGTTCATTGGACTTTACGTTCTATCTTTTTTCTTGTACTTGCAATTATTCTTGAAGTTATTCGCGATATTGCCTATATGTATCGTATTCGTCTGCTAACAGATAAAAAAATAAGTTGGCGACATAGTTTTCAAACGATTATGCTTTGGGAGTTTGCCTCGGCACTTACTCCATCTGTTGTGGGAGGCTCAGCTGTAGCGCTTTATATTGTAAATAAGGAGATTGATAATGTGGGAAAATCTACAGCCATTGTGATGATTACTGCACTTCTTGATGAAATGTTTTATATTGTAATGGTTCCCCTAATATTTGTTTTTGTTGGTTTCAATGAATTGTTTATCAATACTGAATTCAAGCTCTTTAGCTTTGGAAATTTCCCAACAGAAACTATTTTTATAATTGGATATGGCTTTATTCTAATGCTAACATCCATCATAACTTTTGCAATATTTTTCAAACCTCATGTTTTTAAAAAGATATTGGAAAAACTTTTCAACGTATCATTACTTAAACGCTGGCATAAGAAGGCTATAAAAACAGGAGAAGAAATTGTGATTACTTCCCAAGAGATGAGGGGAAAAAGTATTGGCTTTTGGGCTAAAGCTTTTGGTTCAACAATGTTTTCGTGGACAGCGCGCTTCTTAGTAATTAATGCTTTGATTTTGGTTTTAGTGGAAGGCGGCGATCATTTCTTGATTTACGCACGACAATTGGTGATGTGGGTTATTCTACTTATTAGTCCAACGCCAGGTGGTAGTGGAGTAGCCGAGTTTATGCTTCCCAAGTTTTTGGGAGAGTTTATGAACGGTTATGGCAACGAAATTGCGCTTGGCTGGCGATTGCTCAGCTACTATTCTTATCTTATCATTGGCAGTATTGTTTTGCCGGTTTGGTTGCGACGGGTTTATCGGAAACGATGATACTCTAGGTTACGCACTATCGCTAGACGAGAGCGCACTCGTCGGTACGAACGGCC
>Ga0256827_10003328_pt1 | contig 10218 bp, 11 predicted proteins | sample CV84metaG_FD_185977 | JGI IMG/M metagenome (GOLD analysis project Ga0256827, IMG submission 185977) | Hydrothermal vent microbial communities from East Pacific Rise, Pacific Ocean - CV84 | ecosystem: Environmental > Aquatic > Marine > Hydrothermal vents | place: Pacific Ocean: East Pacific Rise...
AGTCTGACTTGTGATGATATTTGCCGAACGTAGAAGGTCGACTCCTCCAATAAATCCGACTATCGATGTTTCCTTTAATAATGAAATAAATTCACTTACTAGTGTTGGTAGGATCTTTCTTACTGCTTGGGGAATTATTATTTCCTTCATAGTCGTTATATAGTTCATCCCTAATGCTTTAGCTGCCTCTGACTGTCCCTTGTCTAATCCCTCTATCCCTGCTCTTATAATTTCGGCTACATAGGCTGCACTGTTTAATCCAAATGCTAGTCCTGCTACTACTAAGATTGGTACATCTCGTAAAGAGCCTACAAATACTACATTTGCTAAGATCATCAATTGTACTACTGCTGGTGTCCCACGAATTACATCTACATAGACTAAAGCAAATTTAGCCAGTGGATTAAACTTATTTTTAAATGGGTAGAAGTGACTCAATCTACAAAGTGCTAATACAACTCCTAATACAACTCCTATCACAGTAGCAAGAACTGTAACTTCTATTGAAAATAACAACCCTTTTAAAATATACATATATCTACCATCATCGATAAATATTCCCTTCAATGTTTCTAAATAATTCATTTCTCTCACTCCCTTAAATTAATAAAAAATCCCAAAGTACATAGTTTGACTACATACCTTGGGATAAAAAAAACCGTCATAGTTGACGGCTGTAATTTACACTAAAATTTTATACTCATAGAGACATAGTTTTACTATCTCTAATCTTTGCAAAAAGTCTATCCTAGGATCAGCCTGTTTATAAATTTAATTGAGTTAACTTTGCTTCCCCTTCTACCCCTATTCATGAACATGGCTTTACCTCCTCTTTGCTTAATTTATTATCTTAAAGGAATATTATCACAATTATATATATTTAGTCAAACTTTTTTTAGAAGAATTCAAAAACCACAAAAAAAAGAACCCTTTCAGGTTCTTTTTTCTAAAACTCATATGAGTTAATTAGTTTTTCTTTGACTCTTCGAATTTAGCCCAGATTCCAGCTTTAGTTAATAATGACTTAACTGTTCTAGTTGGTTGTGCTCCATTTCCTAATAATCTTAAGATTTCTTCCTCTTTTAAAGATACTTTAGAATCTTCTAAAGGATAGTAGTTACCTAAGTATGCTACTGCCTTTCCATCTCTTTTTTGTAATGCTTCCATTGCTACTACTCTGTAAACAGGTCTTTTCTTGCTTCCTAATCTAGTTAATCTGATTTTTAACATAATTTAAATCTCCTTTTCTCTTTTTTTAATTTATTTAATAATTTATTATAATTGACTACTCTTTTCGTCCTATCGGACACCTTTCTCTTCTTAAAAGAAAGGAACTACTTATTATCTCTACCTTGGTTTCTTTGTATTTAAGAGAAACCATACAAAGGAAGAGTTAAAATGGTAACTTAAATCCCTTACCCATCTTCGGCATGCCAGGCATCCCTTTTCCACCACTAAACATTTTCATCATACTCTTCATCTGTTCAAATTGCTTTAACATCTTATTAATATCATGAACTTGTGTTGCAGATCCTTTAGCTATCCTCTTCTTTCTACTTGCATTGATAAGTTTCGGTTTCCTTCTCTCCTCAACTGTCATAGATTGGATAATAGCCTCTGTTTTCTTCATCTCTTTTTCTGCTGGAGCTAAATCTCCTAAGTCTCCTACACCTGGTAACATCTTTAAGATATTTCCAATTGGTCCAAGTTTCTTTATATTTTGTAATTGTTTTAGAAAATCTTCTAAATCAAAGTCTTGCTTTCTTAATTTTTCTTCTAATAGTCTAGCTTCATCTTCATCTATAGCACCTTGAGCTTTTTCAACTAGAGATACTACATCTCCCATTCCCAAGATTCTAGAAACTAATCTTTCAGGATGGAATAATTCGATATCTTCTAACTTTTCTCCGACTCCTATAAATTTAATAGGCTTTCCTACTACTGCTTTGATTGATAATGCCGATCCACCTCTAGTGTCTCCATCTAGTTTAGTAAGTACCACACCATCTATATTTAAAGTTTCATTGAAACTACTTGCTAAATTAACTGCGTCTTGACCAATCATTGCATCTACTACTAATAGAATTTCTTGAGGTCTAACTTTCTTTCTAATTTGCTTTAGTTCATCCATAAGGGTTTCATCTATATGAAGTCTACCAGCTGTATCTAAAATTATATAAGTTGCTTCTTCTGCTCTACCTTTTTTTACACCTGTTTCACATATTGCCACTGCATCTTTACTTCCTTCATCATAATATACTGGAACACCAATTTGATCTCCTAATACTTGAAGTTGCTTCATAGCTGCTGGTCTATATACATCGGCTCCTACTAAAAATGGCTTTTCACCGTTTTTCTTTAAATATTTAGCTAATTTTGCTGCAAAGGTAGTTTTACCTGCCCCTTGTAAACCTGCTAACATTATGATTGTAGGCCCTCTATGTGCTTTAGTTAGTCTAGCATTTGTACCACCTAATAATTCTGTCAATTCATCATTCACTATTTTTATAAATTGTTGCCCTGGATTGATACCTGTTAGAGTATTTTCTCCTACGGCTTTTTCCTTAATTCTATTTACAAAGTCCTTTACTACACGGTAATTAACATCTGCTTCTAATAATGATAGTCTTACTTCTTTTAAAGCAGCCTTTATATTATCTTCTGTTAATTTTCCATGTCCTCTTACTTTTTTAAATATACTTTGGAATTTATTCCCTAAATTATCTAACATAGAACACCTCTTATATATCAAAACTCGATATTAAACTATCTAGCTTAGATTCACTATAATTTTCTTTAAGTTCTTGCAAACTACTTATAATTTCTTTTTCCCTTCTAAAAAAACCTATTTTTTCTTCATAACTTTTTAAAATTTTCATTCCTCTTTTGATATTATCGTAAACTGCCTGTCTACTTATACCATGAGATTTTGCAATCTCTGAAAGGGAATAGTCCTCTTCAAAATGTTCCTCCATATAGGTTCTTTGCTTATCACTTAATAATTCACCGTAATAACCTAAAAGAATAGAAATCTCTAAAAATTCATTTAATTCCATAATTTACCCCTGTATTATAATATAACTCCACAACTATGTCAAGTGTTTTTTCTTTACATCTGAAATATTATACCAAATTTTCCAAACTATCTCAACTTTTTATTGTAAATTTTCCCCAAGTAGACTAAAATCTATATTAATTGATAATTGATGATTGATAATGTAAAATTAATAAACTTTCTTTGAATTTAATTATCAATTTTAATTTTTCAATTTTCAATTAAAACTAGGGAGGTTCACATGGCAACATTAAATAAAATATTAGAAATCGCAGCTTATGCTGGTAAAATGGTTTTAGAAAATGGTGGTGAAACATATCGTTCGGAAGATGTTGTTGTAAAAATTTGTCAGGATCATGGTGTTTCTGCAGATTGTTTTGCCATCTTAAGTGGAGTAATCGTAGGAGTTTCAAGGGGAGAAGAAACTCTTAGTACCGTTATACGTATAAAGGCAAGAACTATAAATTTAGAAAAAATTCATCAAATAAATGATCTTGCTAGAAATACCGATAAATTTACTTGCAATGAATTTATGAGTGAATTAAAAAAAATTGATAAAACACCTAGATACCCTCTTTCGTATAATTTAATGGCATATTCTATTACTGCTGCTGCCTTTGCAGTATTATTTGGAGGGTCACATAAAGATTTTTTAGGTTCGCTACCAATTGGAGCTGCTATCTACCTTTTATCATATTCATTTAGTAAATATGAATTAAACGGTATCTTTGTAAATACATTAGGAGGAGCTATTAGTGCATTTATGGCTTATTACTTCTACTCTCTAGGTATTATCGATAACACCGATAAAGTTATCATTGGATCTCTCATGGTATTAGTTCCAGGAATAGCCCTTACCAATGGAATTCGGGATATCATTGCTGGAGATTATATGACAGGAATGGCACGTGGATTAGAAGCACTATTAGTTGCTACATCATTAGCTGTAGGTACAGGTTTTGCTATTAGTATTGCTGTGAGAGGTGGTTATTAATGGTTATTCAAACTTTATTTGCTATTTTAGCTTCTTATGGATTTGGTATTATTTTTGAAGTTAGAGGAAAGAATTTATATTTTACTGCTATTGTTGGAGGAATAGGGTGGGCCGTTCATCTTATTTCTTTGAATTTAGGAAGTACTTTAGTTTCATCTTATTTTATCTCTTCAATAGTTTTAACTATATGCTCTGAGATTTTAGCTAGACATCTAAAAACTCCAGTTACTACTATACTTATTAGTGGTCTTATCCCACTAGTTCCAGGTGGAGGAGTTTATTATACTATGTACTATATTTTAGAAAGGAATATGGAAGAGGCTATTTTTAAAGGAGCTGAAACGCTTTTTATTGCAGGAGCTCTTTCTTTTGGAATAGTAGTCGTTTCATCTTTAGTTAGAATTATGAAAACTGGACAAAGAAATAGATATTCTAGGCATCTACCTGATAAAAATTAAAATATGAGACACTAAAAAAGCGATAGATATAATCTATCGCTTTAACTTTTAATTCAAGAAATTATAAAGTTGTGATGTTTGAAGCTTGTGGTCCTTTTGCACCTTCAGTGATTTCAAATTCCACTTCTTCTCCTTCTTTTAAAGTTTTGAATCCTTCTTTGTTGATTTGAGAGAAATGTGCGAAGTAGTCGTTCCCATCTTCAGCTTGGATAAATCCAAATCCTTTATCGTCATTAAACCATTTAACTGTTCCTTTTAACATGTGTGTTACCTCCGTAAAATTTTAATTACAGTAAAGCTTTCTCAAAATCCATTTTAACATTTCCCAAGAAGGGTTCTTACCAATGAAACTTTTGTCTAACTTCCTGTTACTATAGATATAATACTATAATTGTTATATTTTGTCAAGCTAACATAAAAATAAATTATATCTACCTATATCATGATTATTTAAATAGGCCCTTACATGTAATCCATCATCTAAGTATTCATGTTTAACTACCTTGGTATTTTCTAAAATATAACTTGCCATAGCTCCACTATCAAAAGGAATAACTAGGTCTACTATTTTATAATCTTTCATAATTTTTTCTTCTACTTCTAAAATTAATTTTTCTAGTCCCTCTCCTGTGAGAGCCGATATAGGTATCGTTGTCTCTATAGGGTCTGTAATTTCTAATAACTCCGAAGAGGTTAATCTGTCCATTTTATTTTGGATAATTATATATGGAATCTCCTCTGCTCCTAATTCTTTTACTACATTTTTAGTTACCTTTAATTGATGCTCGTACTCCTCATTGGATACATCTACTACATATAGTAATAAGTCTGCATCCCTTACCTCTTCTAATGTAGACATAAATGCATCGACTAGTGCATGGGGTAACTTACTTACAAATCCAACTGTATCTGTCAGTATAAATTCTAGATTATCCTTTAATTTTACCTTTCTGTGAAATGGGTCTAGTGTAGCAAAGAGCATATCCGCTGTAGGAGATTCTTGTTTACTCATTAGGGGATTATTTATCCTTAAAAAAGTATTCATCAAAGTTGATTTTCCTGCATTGGTATATCCAATTAGTGCCACAGTAGAAAGGTGACTTTTCTTTCTCCTATTCTTTTGCACTTCCCTTTGTTTTTTTAGCCCCTCTATAGATCTCTCTACATCTCTTATCCTCTTATCTATAGTTCTTCTATCTAATTCTAACTTTTTTTCTCCTAATCCTCTAGAACCTATCCCTCCTGCTTGTTTAGAAAGTTGAGTACTTCCTCCTACAATCCTAGGTTTTTCATATCTAAGTCTAGCCAATTCTACTTGTAGTTTTCCCTCTTTACTCTTGGCTCTATTTGCAAATATATCTAAAATCAGACTGGTTCTATCTATGATTTCCATATCTAATATAGCTTCTAAATTTCTAATCTGTATCCCTGATAATTCATCATCAACTAATAATATATCAGCACCAAATCTAGCTGCAAGGGCTTTTATCTCCTCTAGTTTCCCACTTCCAAGGTAGGTTCCTACCTCTATTCTATTTTTCTTTTGACTTATAGTATATACCGTTTCTATCCCTGCTGCATGAGATAGTTCCTTTAATTCTGTTAGAGAATCTTCTAAAGAAACATTACTCTTTCTAGAGTAAACTTCTATCCCTACAACGATTGCCTTACCAATAATACTATCTATAAATCCCTTTACTTTTCCTATTCTACTCATTCTTTCTCCTATTTTTCGATAATCTTTTTCATTGTTTCCTCTATTATACCTTTAACTTCAAAGAAAACCAAAATTTTACTCCATTTTCTAAATTTTCTACTCCAAATTTGGAATTATGTCTCTCTAATATCCCACTAACTATGGTCAAACCAAGACCTGTCCCACCATATTTTTTATTTCTCGATTTATCAATAGTATAAAAAGCCTTCCAAATATTTTCTATTTTTTCCTCAGGTATAAAAGACCCTGTATTTATAATCTCAATTTTCACTTCCCCATCACCTATCTGTTCCCTAGATAAATCCGAAGAAATCATATTTATTCTTAATTCTCCTCCTAAATCTACATAGGACACAGCATTACTTATAATATTTGTCAAAACCTGTCTTATCTTTGATTCATCTCCTAAAGCAACTAAATTTTCTTCTAAATTCATCTTTAAAGTTACATTTTTTTCTTCTAAATCAATTTTATATTTATTCAATTCCTCTTCTAATAATTTAGATAGATTCAGTTCTTCTATCTTTATATCTATTATTTTTTCTTCTAATTTGATGATTTCTATGAGTTCTGTCAATAATCCACTTATATTATTCCCCTCAGACATTATAGTCCTTAAATATTCTTTTTTCTCCCCTTCTTTTTCTACTAAATCATAGAGTAACATCTCTGCATGGGTATTTATCACAGTTATAGGAGTTTTTATTTCATGGGTAACACTGGCTATAAACTCCTTTCGAAGTTCATCTATTTTTCTTCTTTTATCGACCTCTTCTTGTAATTTTCTATTGGAAATTTTAAATTTCTCAATATTTTTTTCTAATTCTGATGCTAAAAAATTGATATTCTCTCCTAATTCCTCCAATTCATCTCCACTCTTTATATTGGTACGATAGGAAAAATCCATCTTTACCATCCCTTTGATTATCTCATTTAAACCTATTATTGGCCTAGTTATCTGCTTTGAGAATATATATACAAAAAATAATGACCCCAATAAAATAGTGATTCCTCCATAGAGAAAAAACTGATTTACTATTCCCACGGTACTCTTTATAGAATCTGTAGATATTCGTAAAATTAGAATTTTCCCATTAGATAGGACTTTATAATATTCTAGAATCTCCATTCCCATATGTTTTATTACTCTATTCCCTTCTCCTACCTCATTCAAATCATACCTATTTTTTCTCCTATTATTCATCATCTCATTATTATTTATCATCTTGCTGAGATTAGCCTGTCTATCCTCAAAATCTCTGATATAGATAGTTATATTATACTTTTGTGAATATGTTTCTATATCTTCCTCGGTAATATTTGTTTTTTCACTCAACAAATCCCTTACTTCTTCTAATTGCTCTACTTTTTTATGGGCATAATATTCTTCTAAAAAGCTATTATTTAAATAGATTACACCTATTATCACTAGAGATACTAAGCCTATAGAAAATAAAAAAACTTTATGCAAAATCTTCATCTTTGGCTTCTTCATTCTCCCACCTCAAATTTATATCCAATTCCTCTCACGGTTTTTATATAGTCTACTCCTAATTTCTTTCGTAAGGTCTTTATGTGGGTATCTACCGTCCTATAATCCCCTTCATAGGCAAAGTCCCACACATCTCCTAATATTTTTTCTCGTGTTAAGGCTATCCCACTATTTAATATCATATAATTTAACAATTCAAATTCCTTAGGAGAAATATTTATATCTCTTCCTCCTACATAAACCTTATGATTATTTATCTCTAACTCCAGTTCCCCATATCTCTTATGTTCTCCAATTAAATTTAGGAGTTTTTTTACACGAGTTAGAAGGACTTTTATGCTAAATGGTTTCTTTAAATAGTCATTTGCTCCTACTTCTAACCCCTCTACCTCATCATCATCTTGAGTTTTGGCCGTTAACATAAGGATAGGTATGCTAGACTCCTGCCTCACCATTTTCAATACCTCGATACCATTCACCTTAGGTAGCATCCAATCTAAAATTATCATATCTATCTTTTGACTATAAAAAATATCCATGGCTTTGGCACCATCACTGGCTTCTAAAACTTCAAACTCATTTATCTCTAATATTTTTTTTACAACTTTTCTGATATTCTCCTCATCTTCTACCACTAATATTCTCATAAACTCCCCCCATTATTTGTCACAGAGGTTCACTGAGTTTTAAATAAGAGATTCACTGAGCCTTTTAACCATTAAACAGTCCTCTGTGTGTCTCTCTTCTCTCACTGTGTATCTCTGTGACCAATTAGTAATTACATCAAAAGCCTCTTGATCTTAAATCAATATTTTCTTTATTTTATCTCCTAATTGTGAAATTAATGTGAAGAACTCTGGATTTATATAACAACCTATTCCTATAAATATCATTAAAAACGAAAGAGTCGGTCTTATTAATTTCCCTTCTTTTCTCTTATTTAGCCATAAAAGTATTAATCCTAGAAATAAAAATAAAACTAATTCTTCTACACTCTTACTTAATATTATAGAAACTCCAAAAGAAATAAGTGTAAATAGAATAAATAATATTATGGTTCCCTTCTCCCTTATCCTTTTATTTATGATAGGGATATGTAGGAGGGCACTTCCACGCCAACCCTTTGGAAATAAATCATATAAAAAATGGATTCCCATCCCTATGGAAAATCCCATGATAAAATATCTAAATCCTACTTCATGTTCCCTATGAAATATTATAAAATTATTCTGTTTAGATAAATATAAATAAAAAAATAACCCTAATATTAATGGGCTATGTGTCAATATTGACCTATGTTTTAACTTTAATTTAAAATCCCAATCTGGGTATTTTATTCCTATAAAAATCGAGAATAATCCCAGTATCAATCCTATTAAATCTATCGATGTAAAATCTAAATTCTGCATTTCCAATTTCTCCTTTTACCCTCACCGGTCCTATCGGACACCCTCTCCCTTACAAGGCGAGGGAATGGGGGTCTTAATTATAGCTTATTATATCTTCATATTCTCTGTATCTTTCCTCTCCTAATATATCCATCATTTCAACATTAGAATAGATAACTTCATGTTCATTTTTATATTTTTCTATCTTCTTTATCTCTTTAGTTGTAAATCCGTAATATTTCAATATCTTTGTAGAAGCTGAGTTGATTTTCAACTTATTCATTTGCCCACCTTCACCTACTTCTACACTTTTACTTATTTTTTCTACTGTTTTAGCTCCTAGACCAGCCACTCTTCTTAATTCCTCTAGGCTTTTCACGTGTCCTACTGTTTCTTTATATTCCACTATTTTTTTAGCAATACCCATACTCACACCGACCTTTAGATAGTCTTCTAGAGTAGCAGTATTAATATTTACCTTTCCATTTACAATTTTATTTTCAGAATTATCGTTATATATTATCTCTTTCTTTAATTTTACTACCTTTTTTTCAGGTCGAATTTTATTATAGATAAAACTAGTTAAAAGGATTACAACTATTATTATAAATAATTTTATATTTTGATTCAAATTAATTCACCCTCCATCGCCTATGGCGAAATTGATAATTGATAGTTAATAATTGATAATTAAGCTCCTAAGACTTACTTTGGTTTCGCCTTAAAAGGGAGAGACCATAAGAAGGATGAGGGTTATTTAAATAGTTCTAGTTTCTTTGGTAGCCTTTCCTTCATCTGCCTTACATAGGCTATAGGCTCCTTTGGGCTTACTATTCTCTTTATCTTATCTGTCGTTAGGCTATCTCCTACTACTGATTTTGTAATGGCTCCTCCACCTAATCCCAAGGTAGATTGATTTTCCTCTATCATCTCGATATTAAATATAGATTCGGTCCCCTCTATGGCAAAACCTAGATTTTCTCCCCAATCTATACTATTTTTCTGCCTATACATATAATAGGGTTTCATCTTTTTTTCTTCGGTTATTTCATATAATTTTTTCTCAATCTTTTCATAATCTAACTGTATCTCTTTATGGTTATCTTTGAATAAT
>Ga0256827_10003329_pt1 | contig 10217 bp, 5 predicted proteins | sample CV84metaG_FD_185977 | JGI IMG/M metagenome (GOLD analysis project Ga0256827, IMG submission 185977) | Hydrothermal vent microbial communities from East Pacific Rise, Pacific Ocean - CV84 | ecosystem: Environmental > Aquatic > Marine > Hydrothermal vents | place: Pacific Ocean: East Pacific Rise...
TATAACCGGTGTTTTATTTCGTCCTAAACCATATATGCTTCATCAGTATAAAGTTGGAAGTCGGGATTATTATTTTGGAATAATAGAATGCAAACTTGGTCACTGCACTATAAATATGCCAAAAAAGATATCTACACCTGGATCAATAACACCAAAGTACAAAACAAAAATAAGAAGTGATGCTATATATAGACTTATACAAAAAGAGTTAACTATAAAAAGACTTATAGATGAAGGGATAAAAAAGAAGTATGCCAATGAAGTCTTATATCTACATAACCCAAAACAAGATGCAGATATATCTATCTTAAAAGATCTAAAAAGTAGTTCTTTAAATGCACTAAAGTATATAGAACTTTTTTCTTATATGAAGATGCTGTCTAAAAAAAGAAGATATTTTGAATCACTTACAACAAAGAAGTGCAATTACATAAAATGGAGTGACTCTTTAGAATTTAAACTTACAGATGAACAGATAAAAGCTATAGAAGATATAAAAAATGACTTTTACAAACCTGTAGCTGCAAAAAGAATGATAGTTGGAGATGTTGGAAGTGGTAAAACCATGGTTATACTTGCAGCAGCACATATGATGGGAAAATCAAGAAGTATACTTATGGCACCAACTACTATACTTGCAAATCAACTTTTTGAAGAAGCTAAACGATATCTAAATAATCTAAAAATAACTCTTGTTACAAATAAAACAAAAAAAGAAGATTTAAGTAACTATGATTTCATCATAGGAACACATGCCCTACTCTACAGAGATCTACCACAGGCTGGTGTAGTAATGGTAGATGAACAACATAGATTTGGTACACAACAAAGAAATATGCTTGAAAAACTTATAAATATTGGCGTTAGGAAACCTCACTTCTTACAGTTCTCTGCTACACCAATACCAAGAACTCAAGCGATGATAGATAGTGCGCACATAGACGTTAGCCTTATAACATCTACTCCATTTACGAAAGATATAGACTCTAAAGTTATACATAAAAAAGATTTTAAAATACTTTTAGAACATATAAAGTCTGAAATATCAAAAAAGAATCAAGTTCTTTTAGTATATCCACTTGTTGAAAAAAGTGAATTACTAGAATATCAAAGTATAGATGAAGCTCGTGGATATTGGGAAAAGAATTTTAATAATGTCTATGTAACACATGGTAAAGATAAAGATAAAGAAAAAGTTTTAGAGGAGTTTAGAGACTTAGGAGATATACTTATAGCTACTACTGTTGTAGAAGTTGGTATATCTCTTCCAAAGCTAACTACCGTTGTGATAGTTGGAGCTGAGAGACTTGGACTATCTACACTTCATCAACTTCGTGGTAGAGTAAGTAGAACTGGCTTAAAAGGGTATTGTTACCTTTATACAAATCAAAACTCTTCAAAGAGACTAGATGAATTTGTAAAAACTACAAGTGGATTTGATATAGCAAATCTGGATTTAAAGTTTCGAAAAAGTGGAGATTTAATAAAAGGTGATATACAAAGTGGAAATAAATTTAAATTTTTTGACTATGCAGATGACGAAGATATAGCTAAAGAGGTCAAGAGAGACCTAGCTCTCTCGAGATAAAGATTTAATATAATCCAAATTTACCATCATTTCTTTTATATAAAACACGCGTTTTATCTTCGTTATCAATAAATATTTCAAATGTTTTCTCACTATCTTTTAAATCATTTAAAACATCTTCAACTTCACGTGGTTTATAAAGATCTAGCTCAACAGGTACAATCTCGTCTTCTTGAGACTCAGCACTCTCTTTTATATCTACGTTTTCAGCTTTTATAGCATTTAAACCAACTTTATGATGACCAACTTCTTTATCATGCATACGACGCATAGCTTTTTGAGCTCTACTGATAGCCAAATCAATAGCTACATATAAATCTTCATCATTTTGTTTAATGATAACAGAGTTTTTATGCGCAAGATTTACTATAAGTTCGATAAATGAATGTTCTTTACCTTTTTTTGTTTGAGCAGAAGCTACCATATTTACAGATATGATATCCATGTTGAATTTTTTCAATGTTTCTATAGAAGCTGTCATATGCTCTTTTATAGCATCTGTCAACTCTAACTGTCTTCCAGTAAGTGAAATATTCATAATATAATCCTTTTAATCGTTATAATTTTGGATTATAGCATTAAAAGGTTTATAAAAATAGTATATTTATAATTTTTGTATAGTTCTTTTAAAATATCTTATAGGTTCAGAACTAATATTTTGTGATAGTGGTACACTAACAGTAACATCTAGCAAAACAGAACCATTTTGTTCATCTGTACTTTGTAATGCTGCATACTTAACATCACTACTACATGTAGATGGATAACTTGTATATATATATCTAACACTTATATTTATATCATATATGCTATCTTGTACAAAATTTGAACCACTATATTTACATGGATAAGTTACATTGTTTTCTTCCGATATCCTAAATAATGCATATTCTGCCGCACTTTTAGCAAGTATCATTGCCTGCTCTTGTATATATATGTCTGTTGTTCTTTTTGTAGTTTGTGTTGTCATAGATATAGATAAAGCCATTAAAGTTCCTATCACAACTATAACCATCATGGCCATTATCATAGCAAAGGCACTACGAGAAGAGTTTAGTATACTGTTTTTTCTTTGCATATTGAGTATGTCTCCTCTGCTATAAGATTATCTTTAGTACATATTTGTATTTTCATCAAAGTATCAACCGCTATAAACCGAAAAGTACTTACATTTTCCATAAGTAAAACTTTTTGTATATTATGCCCTGTAGTGTAGTATGTTTCCCCATCCCATGGCTGATAATTATAATAAAAATATAAATCTCCCATATGTGTAGTAGTATTATAATTTTCTATTGCTACGGCATTTGCACTCCATGCCAATTTATAATATTCTGATACTTTTACATCTTTAAGATCATTACTATCTGATGTTCCACCTTTTCTAGGTATAAAAGCAGTTATATCAGTAGCATCTTTTTTTATAGGATGCATACTGCTTCCATTTTGATCTGTTATAGCATGTCCATCCCATCCATATCCATCTATATTTGTATCTGAACCTATAAAGTAGATAGCACTATCATCGATATCACTATATCCATACGAAAGTATTTTGATAAGATCATCAGTTGTATTTGTTTCAGTTTTATATGATATCAACTTATCTTTATTGCTATCTTCGATATCTATAATTCCACTCCAAAAAGGCAAGGTATCACCTCTAAAACCTTCTATATTAGATGATACCCATTCAACTACTTTATATGATTTTGATGTATTGATGTCCCCTATAGCATCATAACTACTTACTTCTCCTGTTCTTGCTATAGTTGAATCTTTTATCCTATTCTCAAGTCTTTTAGCTATAAATTCTACAGCCATCTCACTTTTCGTTTCTAAATCATGATTTATCTTAGAAAATATAAATCCGCGGTATGCTTGAGCCAGATATTCCGCACCATATTTACTTAAAAAGCCCATTATAACGATAACAAAGACTAATTCAAGTAAAGTAAAAGCAGTTTTTTTCAACATTAAAATACCTTTGTATAAATATCAACTTCACCTATATTAAAACTATAAGCTTTAAGTGACGTAACTATATCACCTGAATTTTTATTTGTTATCTCAACTATTATTTTTTTTATATTTAAATTAGATGCTAAATTAGATGGAAATTTAACATTTGAGTTACTAATATCAGTAGTGTATGTATACTCTTTTTTATAACCTTCAGCACTAGCAGCCATATTTAAAAACAAATCTGTAGGAGTTGTAACTTTCATATCATCAAGTGATGTAATATCTGAATTTGTATTTGAATTTGCTGCTGTAGTAGTATTTGATTCAAGACATCTTCTATGATATATTTCAACTATATGACCTTGTTTTCTTCTGTAATATTTATCTGTTACTATATTATTACATCTTTGTCCTATATCTATAACTCTAGCTAAAGAGTATGTTGCTCCAGGCTCAACTGAGTTATCATCCCAAGTAGCAGAAAGAGCTTCATTCAATTTTGTAGATGCTGCAAAAATAGCCTCTTGCGCAATAGATGAATCAATCCCTTTATTAACTGATTGATTCATCATTGGTAAAGACATAATCACTATAGCAATAACAACTATAGCAAAAATCAATTCTATAAGAGAAAAAGCAGCTTTTTTTCCTACCACATAGTTCTCCTATTTGTTCTTTTTGAAGAATTGGTTTGTGTTGTTGTATCTGTCTCTTTTACTCCAGCCCAATTATTATTTTGATCAACAAACTCAACTTGAAATTGATTTGTAGTTGGATTATTTGCATATTTATCATATAGCAACCATGTTGATGCATTATTTTCAACTGTTGTTCTATACGGATATCCTTTTGGAGCAGGATTTGCTGTAGTTCCATATATAACAGGGACACTTACAACTCCATTTGTTGTTGATACAGTTCCAGTAGAATCTTCTAAAACAACACCACCATTTCCAGCTATCTGTGATAATTTACCGTATAAACCATCTTTTGTAATATCATGAAATTTATTTACAAGCCATCTTGGATCATCTGATGATCTTAAAGTCGATCCATTTAAAAGTATAGATTTATTACATTTTGTACCGCTATTATCCGTTCCACTACAATAAATTTCGTAGTAGATAAGTGCATCTCCAGTATTTGAATTAAATATTTGTCTAATACCATGTGTTCTACCATAAAGCATAGTTGCAGTTCTGTTTATAGTATGATTTTGAGTATCTGTTACTACAGGGTTAAATGTTTTATCAGAAACATTTAAATCATCAAAAGTAACTTTAAAAGGGTTTAAAGCACTGTTTTTATCCCTTTTAAAGTTAAGATGTAATGAAACTTTTGCCTGACCTTGATTAGATCCACTATCAAATAAAGATTTTGGCAATAATGAAGTTGTTAATTTATTTGAACTGGCAACCGATTCTCCATTGACACTTGAATTTATCTCTTTATAAATAATTTTATTTGCAAAGCTTGCAGGATAACTACCACTACTAACTATAGAGTATTTCAAATCTACTACTATAGGATTAGCATAACACCCATCACTATAATTTGGAGTTATCGCCCCATCACTATTTTTCGCAGTTACATTAAAGTCAAAGTTTATACCCATATGATCTAAATCATTTGAAAAGTACGTAAAACCATTACCGTTATTTATACTAGATACTAAATTTATATCAAAATATGAGGGGATGATAGTTAAATTAAAATCAGCAGGAGTAATAAGTCTATCACTATCCAAAGTATCTGAACTATCAACTATAGCAAATTCAGCACCACTTACTTCAGATAGTTTAATATTCCATTTTCCAACATTACTAAATTTCGTTGCATTTATCTCCAAGCCATCAGTAAATTTATCTGCAGCTATACTTAAAGCTTTATTTGGACATATTGTAGCTTTAGAAGCATCTGCTATAGTTGTAGAAAATGACAATGATGAAAATGGTTCATTATAACCAACAGTGTCATTTGATATATAATCATACGCATGATATGTGACATTTACTGCTCCAGCTTTTACTGCATGAGATCCACCAATACCTATATCAAATCTATCAGGTCTTATTGAAAATTTATCTAATGCATCAGTTACACCAGCATCATCTATACGTTTTGTTACAACTATAGAATTATTATTATTTGAGTAATCCCAACAAACTCTCCAATCAACACCGGCAGTATTACAATAATAAAACTGAACGGTAACAACTTTTTGTGCACTAGAAATATTAAAATCATCCAAAGACAATCTTCCATTAGAGTTCTTAAAATCATTTAACGTTCCTAAAAATTTAATTGGAGAAGGAGGATTTGGCTCATCTATAGAAGATAAAAACACACCTACACTTTTATTTTCAGTTGTATTGAGTTGTGTTCTATCTATCTCACCGTTATTTATTTTATATAACAAAACATCAAGTTGTATATTTTTATGTACAACTTTAGTTCTAAGTGCTGTATCTGAAAAATGTGGAGAAGTATTTTCAACTCTACTACCACGTTCTATTGCATTAAAAAAACCTGGAACTAAACTATATCTACTAGCATTTTCATAGTTTGTCTCAGACATACACATATAATCATAGTAAGGATAGTTAGCATCCCAATCATCATTATGATAAACCCATCCCTCTTCATCATATAAAAAGTTATACCAAGCATCATAACGATAGTTACCATTTGGCTCATCGTAAGTATTTGCACGTACAGGATGTGAGCCACTAGGAGTGTAAGTGTGTTGCCCTACAGGTTTTGTTATCTCAAGACCAGCTCCAATATCTGAAATCCACCAACTATTTGTTATATTAAGATCTTGTGTCCCTAAAATAGAAACCCAACCTTTAGCACCCATTGAACTATCATAATTATCTATTGTATCTATATTATGCATAGGAGCTCTTGGAGCTGATTTTGTACCAGAATGTAGATATACACCAAATGGACCATATGGCCAAATTTTCACATCTTTAAATTCTGGCAAATAATATTCATTTCCAGGATGAAATGATTTTATTTTTTCATCTATAGTACCAGTATAGTTATCCCAACCTTTACCATCACCTATATTTTTTTCAGTTCTGCTTGATTTTAAATACTTACGGACTCTATCAAATGTTTTTTTACTATCAGGAACATAAAAGTACAATCCAAATTCAGAACAAGTATCTTGTTGATTTACCAAGTCATTTTTACTTGAAGTCACCTCTCCATCAAGAGCAGTTAAAAATGTCCATACATAATTTAAATCATCCTGATATTCACAATAGACTGTAATAGGACGAGGTTCATCACCAATATCATTAGATGAATTTCTTGAACCATTTGTTGTTGGAATTTCTCTATATCTTGGTTCACTCGTTAATATATTGAAATGCCCTGCAACATCTTTACTTAATACACCTAAATTATTTGGTATATAACTTGCCATCTCTTTACAGCTATGTTGTAAAACTTCATCATCGTTATAAGTTAAAAATCTGTAATCATCCAATAAACTAAGAGTCATATCACTAATGGTACATCTACTTTTACCATCATTTGATGTTCCATTATTTATAGTGTTATATTTTACAGCTTGACCAAGTCCTTTTCTTAACTTAGACTCATTACATCCACTTAACTCTCCTGTTCTATCCCATTCTATAGTAAAAGGTGTACCTATAAGATTTATATTACTAAAACCAGATCCCATAACTTTATAATTTTTACCATCAGTAACTATATCGTACGGTTGTGCATCAGAAGAAACAACGACAGGGATATGTGGGCGAGGAGTAACTCCATCATCCAATGTACCATCATAAGTGACATTTGCAAGATTTATCTCTAAAGCATGGAAATGTGTTCTAGGATTTGCACTTTCATCATAATAGTTTGATGATGTTGATTCATTATTAAATAAAAAATTGTTTGATGAATTTTTTATAGGTAATGCTATCAAATCATGTGTTATGTCATTACTATCTGTATAACAAAATATCTCAAAAGAGTTGTAGTCACTCCCCTCATCAGGGTCAACAACATTAAATCCAGAAGATAAATGATTTGTTTTACAATATGACTCACCACATGCTTTCATTTTACCTCTATATCTTTTCCCATCTTTTATATAAGTAGCATATAAATTTTCTTTCTTAAAGAAAGCAACATCAAAAGTTGCATAGTTGTATATACTGGTTTCACTACCAGCTTCTAAAGAATCAGTAACATCATATTCTAAACCCTTACTCATAAAAGTAAAATAGCTACCACTAAAGTCACTATTTTCTTTACATGATGGTACTCCAGAAGCATCTTTTACGGATGTACCATTAACACCACAATCAGACATCATACTTCCACTAAAACCACTTGCATCCATCACAGTTTCTAGGTTTGTTATAGAACTAAGAGATTGGATATTTATAGTTCTAGTACAAGTAAAACCTCCACTAACTACACCAAGATCTACACAAATTCCATCTGTTTCAAAAGGATCTTCATAACATATATCATTAGCATTCTCAATTATTGCTGCCTCGTTAAGTGTCACTGAAGACTCAAGAGTATTATTGCTTGTATTTAAATCATCTGTAGTAGTCTCTACTATAACATTTTGTGTTAAAGTTCCATCAGTAGAAGATTGAACAATAAAACTAAAATCTTTATTTGGTGCAGTTGAATTAAGGGTATTTGATTTTGTACATTTTATAAATGATCCAGCACTTAAACTTCCAGATGTAACATCACAAACAAAATCACCTCCACCAGCTATCTGACTTGCAGACTCAATAGTTATATCTTTATTATAAGATATTTTCAAAGTTATAGGACCTTGTGAATCACTAGGACCATCTGTTTTTAAACGAACATGAAAAGTAATATTTTGATCAAGTTCAGCAGGATTTGGTGTTGGTGCCAAATTTTCCAAAAGATATAAATCTGCATTATCACCACTTACTCCACTATTTATAGTTACACTTGCACTATTATTTGATGTATCTGGATCATATGCATTACTGTAAGAAGTTATATTTGTATCGTTCATAGTTTCGATAGCATCTTTTACTTTTACTTTTATCTCTACTTTCACCTCTTCAGCAGAACTAAACTTTCTCGCACCGTTACATACTATATTTTGTCCACTAACACTACATTTAAAGCTATTACTATTTTCTTTAACTCCATCACCATTAAAGCTATCATCTAACTCAAGAGAAGCAGCTAAAGTATCTTTTATTTCGATTTTTGATTGATCCGGACCTAAATTTTTTCCTATAATAGTGTAAGTAATATAATCATTAACATTCGGATTTTCATTGTCTACACTTTTAGTGATAGATAAATCAGCCTTTTTATCATCATTTAAAATTGTTAATACTCCATCCCCAACTATTGTGTATTTTTGTCGCCACGAAGTGCCATTATTTGATAAAGATAATGTTAAATTTTCATCATTTTCATATTTTAGATCACCCTGTATTTTAACTATAACATTTTTACTTTTAGCACAATTTGTTCTTTTTTTAAATGTTATATCTCCTTGCGATGATAAATAGTCATTATCACCAGTAGTTGCCGTACCATCACTTGTACTGTATGACAACTTTATATCTGACTTGTTTGGACACTCATCTATAGATACGACAAGTTTTCTATCTTTAGTTCCAGAATCTTTTTCATCATAAGAAGCATTACTTATTGTGATTTTTGGATCATTACTAGATGTATAACCCATCGCATTTAACAAAGAACTACTAAATAATAGCAGTAGAAATAAACTTTTAAAGAAATAACCCATAATAAACTCCTCAATCAGTAAAATAACTGCATACAAAAACAGGGCTCAGTAGCAATTATTACTATTCATTAGTACATTATCTAAAGCTTTCACTTAAAAGTAACTGAAAGTAAATGGATTTATGAATAATTTATAATAATTATAATATTTATCGTTAAAAGTTGAGTTGTATTTAGCTTCTATAAGAATTTTATCTTCTGTCATAAAGTTAATTTCAATACCATCTACATATACATAACTTGGATGAAGGTGCTTTATCTCTAAACCCAGTTACTACATTTTTTAGTCCTATATATCCAGCATAAATCTTTTTAGGATTTTTTATTCTTTAATTTAGCTTACCGTACTTCTCTACTGTATATATAAGATAAGTATCTTCAAAATATGATAAATATCTTTTTGCACTATCTACACCTATTGAGAATATATTTGCCATTTTATTCAAACTTAATTACTTCTCACTTCTCTCCATTAGAAGTTTATAGAAGTCTTTTATAACAGACTCACTCTTGATGTTATAGTAAGCGATAATATCCTTGTATATAATATTATCGATAAGATTCTGAATATAGCTAATATCACCAGTTAAAACATACTCTGGCATACCACCATCACTCATGTAATCCTCAAAATAACTTTCAATTAAATAAGCATCTGATTTTTTTATAGTTATATTTTTAAATACAAGATACTCATCAAAATTTAAAGGCATTACTTCGATAACTCTTTGTCTTCCAGTAAGGTATGCATTTTTATCTTTAAGAAGTGATGCTGATGAACTTGATGCATATATTTTCACATTAAAATAGCAACCAAAGATGAAGGTGTTTTTTACAAAGAAGTTATTAATGAAGTGTTTGGTTGGAAACAAGTTTT
>Ga0256827_10003330_pt1 | contig 10216 bp, 9 predicted proteins | sample CV84metaG_FD_185977 | JGI IMG/M metagenome (GOLD analysis project Ga0256827, IMG submission 185977) | Hydrothermal vent microbial communities from East Pacific Rise, Pacific Ocean - CV84 | ecosystem: Environmental > Aquatic > Marine > Hydrothermal vents | place: Pacific Ocean: East Pacific Rise...
ATAAAGAGGCTCCATTATCTTATGATTTACGCCTCCATTAATAGCCCCCATAATAAAATTAAGATTTTTATTAGGTGAATATTGAAAGGAAAACACCGGCAATGCTTGAGAAAAGACCTCTAAACCCGAATACTTTAATAAATGGACCCCAGCCTGAATCTTAATTTTTGAATAAGGCTGATAAATTAACTTGGGCTGAATATAGGTTCCTATATAAGTAATTCCCGATGTTAAATCGCCAAAATATTCGTCATTCTTAAAAAAGTTAGTATTCTCTACTCTTAAAGTTAATTTGGTACTATCGTTCTTATTTATAGACGGGTCTATGTAAAAACTAGAATTGAAATCTTGAGCTTTTATACTTCCTACTATAAAAATTAATAATATGACAAATAGTTTGTTCAAGAAAATTAGGCTTTGATAAGTTATTTTGTAAAAATCATTTTTATACCAACTAACAATAATAGAATTCCAAAACTTTTTTGCAAGGTTTTGGCTGGCAAATGCACTGCCATTTTAGATCCAAAATATGCCCCTACAACAAAGGTGAGAATAATAATAGCTGCAAATTTTATATTTATAAAACCTCCTTTGTAATAGTTGAATGCAGCAACAGCGGCAACAGGTACAGAAATAACAGCGATGCTCGTTCCTTGAGCTTGTTGTTGACTTAATCCTAAAAATAGAACTAGAGCCGGGATAATAATAATTCCACCACCAACACCCATTGATCCACTTACTAAACCTGCTACAAGTCCAATAATAATAAGGCTGATTAATTGTATGACATTCATATCCATATTAAGCTAAAAGTACTTTTACACAAGTTGAAATTAGTTTCCCGTCAGCTTTACCAGCCATTTGCTTAGATGCAATACCCATAACTTTACCCATATCTTTCATAGAACTAGCACCTGTTTGCTCTATAATTACTTTTAAAGCATCTTTTATTTCATCTTCAGACAATTGCTTTGGCATATATACCGATATGTACTCCGCCTCTAAATTTTCTTTTTCTGCTAATTCGGCTCTTCCATTTTCAATAAAAATAGCAGCAGAATCTTTACGTTGCTTAACCAATTTCTGAATAACAGCTAGTTCCTTTTCAGGGCTTAGGGTATCTTCTGCACCTTTTTCTGTTTTTGCAACTAAAAAGCCTGCTTTTACGGCTCTTAAAGCCTCTAATTTTGGCTTATCTTTAGCTTTCATTGCATCTTTTATATCTGTATTGATTTGTTCGAATAATGACATAATCTTTCTTTTTTATTGATTTAATTTACAAATGTAATATTCTTTTGCAAACGTAAGGGTATAAGTTCTTACTAAACCAGCGCAAACCCATACTTATTGCATGTTTTTTGTAAAACGCTGTATTTTAACCGCATATCTGCGTCTAATTATTAAATATTAAAAAAGGACCCTTTGGGGGATCCTTTTCTTTTAAATCTAAATCGGCCTTTATAAATAATAAAATTCACGTTAAGGCTCAAGCTAAATATTTCTTATAACTGCTCAAAGAAATCATTTCCTTTATCGTCAGTTACAATAAATGCAGGGAAATTCTTAACCTTGATTTTACGAACCGCTTCCATTCCGTACTCTTCGAAAGCAACAACTTCGATAGACAAAATATTTTCTTTGGCTAAAATAGCAGCTGGGCCACCTATTGAGCCTAAGTAAAATCCACCATTTTTCTGGCAAGACTCCTTAACTTGAGGCGTTCTGTTACCTTTTGCAAGCATTACCATAGAACCTCCTACAGCTTGGAAATTTCCAACATAAGGGTCCATTCTGTTAGATGTTGTAGGGCCAAAACTTCCAGAAGGCATTCCTTTTGGTGTTTTTGCAGGACCAGCATAATATACAGGATGGTTTTTGAAGTATTCTGGCATTTCCTCACCATTGTCTAACATCTCTTGAATACGAGCGTGAGCCATATCTCTAGCAACAATTAAAGTTCCTGTTAAACTTAACCTTGTTTTAATAGGATATTTAGTTAATTCTGCTAGAATCTTTTCCATTGGTTGATCTATGTCTATCTCGACAGCAGGTTCTAAATGTGGTGCTTTTTCAGGAACCAATCGTGCCGGATTCTTTTCTAATTTCTCAACAAAGATACCTTCTTCTGTAATTTTTGCTTTAATGTTTCTATCGGCACTACAGCTTACTCCTAAACCAATTGGATTAGATGCCGCATGACGAGGCAAACGAACCACACGAATATCGTGTGCAAAATATTTACCACCATACTGAGCTCCAATTCCTAATTCCTGAGTCATTTCTAACACTTTGGCTTCCCATTCTAAATCTCGGAATGCTCTACCATGTTCGTTTCCTGTTGTAGGTAAATTATCGTAATAGCCTACCGATGCAAGCTTAACTGTTTTTAAGTTCATTTCGGCAGATGTTCCACCAATTACAAAAGCTAAGTGATAAGGAGGACAAGCTGCAGTTCCTATATCTTTTAGTTTTGCTAATAAAAAGTTTTTAAGATTCTCTTCTGTTAAAACCTGTTTAGTTTGCTGATATAAATATGTTTTATTAGCCGAGCCTCCACCTTTTGCAACAAATAAGAAGTCGTAATGATTACCTTGTTTAGAGTACAAATCGATTTGCGCAGGTAAATTAGTCGAAGTGTTTTTTTCTTCTAACATACTTAAAGGAGCAATCTGAGAAAAACGTAAGTTATTGTTTTGGTATGTATTATAAACACCTTTCGATAAAAATTCGGCATCGTTTGCTCCTGTATAAACATCTTCGCCTTTTTTACCCATTATTATAGCCGTTCCTGTATCTTGACAGGATGGCAATTGCCCTTCGGCAGCTGTTTCTGCATTTCTAAGTAAAGTGTAAGCAACAAATTTATCGTTGTCTGTTGCTTCTGGATCATCTAAAATTCCTGCTAATTTTTCTAAATGGGCAGGGCGTAAAAGAAAAGAAACATCTGTCATTGCTGTTTCCGAAAGTAACTCTAAACCTTTTGGGTCAACTTTTAGAATTTTTCTTCCTTCTATTTCTACTGTAGAAACGTAGTCCTTTGTAAGTAAACGATACTCTGTATTATCTTTCGATAAATCGAATATATCTTGATATTTAAAATCAGCCATTATATTGTATTTTTTATGAATTATAATTTTGACGCTAATTTAATGATTAATATCATATTCTCATCATTAAATGACCTGCTCTATAATATTAAAATCTACAAAGTAATTCAAACCTTATATTTTTTTATTTTTAAACGAGTTAGTTCAAAAGAACTTTCCAAGAATTCACAGGGCAAACTCATACTTTAATATTTAAGACTTTTAATAAATAGTCTTCATTCCACCCAGCCTTTAGTCTTTTACCAGCAATGCCTTGTTTTTCAGTTTTTTCATTTTTTAATAGATTTAGAGCTATTTTTAATAAGATTGAATAGTTTTGTGTAGCATTTTTGTTTCTTTTTCTTGAAGCATCTTCTGAAAATCCTACATCTAAAGTCCAATGTAATTTATTTTCTACACCCCAATGAGAACGGATGTTTCGTTGATATTGCTCTGCATTATTTTCTAAACTTGAGATGTAATACCTAATGGATTTTTCATCAGCTTTATCACTGTTTTTAAATTCTCGTAAACTCTCTATTCTAACTATTTGGTTGAGATTCTTCCATTTATCTCCTTTGTTCTCAATAAATAAGAAATCAGATATTACACTACATTTTCTAGTTTCTATGCGCCCGTGACCATAATCTATGTTTGTGTTAGTATCGGTTATTTTTGAAAATTTAAATTCATCTTTTATTTCTTCGGATAATTGTTTTTGATTCTCTTTTACTGCTAAAATATAATCTGCTCGGTTATCAATAATCTTTTCTGCAATATCTGTTTGGGTTCCCATTGCATCAATAGTAATAATACAATCCTCTATCATTAATTTTTCTATTAATTGTGGTATTGCTGTTATTTCGTTGGATTTCTCATTAACTCTAACCTGCCCTAATACTAGATTATTTGCATTAGCCCAGGCACTCACCATGTGTACAGGTGATTTCGTCCCTTTTGATTTTGCGCCTCGTATTGTTTTCCCATCTATAGCTATAACTTGCCCTTTAGTTATTTGAGAAATTGAGTTTACCCACTCTATAAAACAACTCTCGAATTGATGACTATCTATCGCTGAAAACAACCTATTTATAGTGTCTTCGGAGGGAATCCCATTTTCTAATTTTAGAAATTTACGCAGAAATTCTTCTTTTGAACTTGAAAATTCAACCATTTGTTTCCATGTTTCTGCTCCACAAATGACCGAAATTATTCCAATAAGAAGGATGTCAACTATGTCATGCTGTTGGTTTATATGGCTTCTAGGGTCATCTATTGTACCAAAAATACTCATTAATTTATGGCTTGTATGCATATTGCTTAAATATTTGATTATCAGTATAATATACAAATTGTTAACGACTTAAACAACTATATATCAGTAATATAGTATAATACTTGTGATAAAAAAGTATGAGTTTGCCCTGCAAGAATTCAGAGAACTATTGGAATTAACAATTAATATACAGGGTAGTGACTCCGATATATTATGTTGTAAGTTATATTTATAAATTTCTTTATTTTTTACAAAAAACTTTATTGCCAATAACTCACAACAAGCTTGCGTAAAAAAGAAGTTTCTTTGTAATACTCTAAAATACAAATTCTGACAAAGTTATTTAAGGGCGTCAATAATTTCAACTACCATTTTGTTGTAATCGAAGTCTTTCTTTTTTGTTAAGCCCATTCTTACTATCACCAATTTTTTAGAAGGAATAATATATATTCTTTGTCCTTGATAACCATCAGCAAAATAAATATCCTTAGGAGCATCTGGTAATTCTTTTCCTGAAAGGTTTAGCCAAAACTGAGAACCATAATTTCCTTTAGAATTGGGAGCTTCTGTATGTGTAAAGTTTACCCATTCTGGTGTAACGATTGTGTCGCCAAACCAAATACCATTATTTAAATACAATAAGCCAAATCGAGCCCAGTCTCTTGTTGTAGCATATGTGTACGAAGAGCCTACAAAGTTACCCGACGCATCGGCTTCCATCAAAGTATTATACATAGAAATTTTATAAAATATTTCTTGATACGGAAATTGCCAATAAGCTTCGTTATTATTTATCTTTCTTTTTACAATCTCGGTAAGAATATTAGAACTTCCTGAAGAGTATTCCCATATAGAATCGGCAGGGAATTCTTGTGCTTGATTAATTGCATATTCTGCATGGTTCGATTTTTCGTACAACATAATTGTAGCTTCCGAAATATCACCATAATCTTCTGTCCAATTTAAGCCAGATGTCATATTTAGAATAGAGCGAGTTGTAATATTTTGTCGTTCATCTACCTTCCATTCATCTAAAGGTGCAGATTGATTAATATCGAGATGCCCATCTTTTACTAATACTCCAATCATTGTACTAGCGATACTTTTACTCATAGACCAGCCTAATATTTTAGTGTCTTTTGTAAAACCTTCAGTATATTTTTCGATAAAAGCAAGGGTGTCGTACAATACAATTACCGAACGGGTATTCCCTTTCTCAAAAGTTGCATCTAAAGCTTTATTTAGTTTTTCTTGGTCAAACACATCCGAAATATTATCACGAATTTTCTGACCTTTAGGCCAATATTCCTTACCAAACCATTCTGGAGCTGGAGGAAGTATCTGTCCTTGATTTTCAGCATTTTTATTTTGGCCTATTTCTTCTAAACAAACGCCTAAACCTTCTCTGTAAATTGCTTTTTGCTTTCCAAATCCATAAAAATCAGAATAAACAACTTTGTTCTCGTAATCTACAGTAGAACTAGCAAGACCTACTAATGAGAAATTCAAATCCTCGTTTTCTAAACTTTCTTGCGTTCTTTCTGCAACAAAGATTCCTGAAGCAAGATTTTTAGCAGCGTATCCTGTAAATATCATCGATCTATCTACAATATATTTAGCTGCAAAAATTAAGATTACTAAAAATAAGATAAATGCAATTGTTATTTTCTTCATAATTATTAAATTTTGATTCCATTCGGAATATTTAATTCCCCAATACTTGTATTGAGTTAATAAAAAAAGGAACCGTTTTTCTTTTTCGGTTCCTTTTGAATATTTAGCAGAGCTAAAAAATAATTTCCATAAGCAACAATCTTTTCGATTAAATTGCTTAATCTTCTATTATAATAATTTCTCTAATTTTTCTACAAATACACTTTTCGGAACAGCGCCAACTTGCTTATCTACAACTTCGCCTCCTTTAAAGAATAAAACTGTAGGTATATTTCTCACACCAAATTTTACCGGTGTTTGAGGGTTAGCATCAATATCCATTTTTACCATTTTTGCTTTCCCTTCGTATTCTGTAGACATTTCTTCAATAATTGGTCCAATCATACGACATGGGCCACACCATTCTGCCCATAAATCTAAAACTACAGGAACGTCGGAGTTTAAAACTACTTCCTGAAAATCTGCATCTGTTACTTGTATTGCCATAATTTCTTTTTGTTTGTCATTTTAATAAAAAGTAAAATTACAATTTATTTTATATCCATAAATATTTTTCTAAGTTAGTTTTTAACGAGATATTGACATGGTCAAATTTATCGATAATCCTATCTATTATATTAACCCGACGGGATTAAAGCGATATTAAGAAAACTTATATCTGTCTGTAATATAAGATTTGGGAATGAAACTGATATAACATTCCTGCGTATGCAGGAATCCCAGCCTTGAAGTATGAGATTCCATATCTTCGCTTTGCTTCGTATGGAATGTAGAGATCTAAAACAGTTAAAAAGATGTAAAATAATTATACATATATGGGATAATCCATAAGATTTTAACGAACTAGCTAATAGCAATTAATTAGACCCATATTAATAATAAGATAAATCAAAATAATATTCGAGAATTATTACTCCCAAGCTGCAATATTTTTTGATTTAACATCGCCTTTTTTTATTTTATCGAGAGCTAAATCGCAAGCCGCAATAAAATCTAGAGCAAAGGTTTCGATAACAAAAGTAAGTTGTACTTTTTGCTGATTTAAGTGCCTAACCGATTTGCCATCTTTGTCTACAAAGAAAATTTTGGTAGATGGAATCAAGTTATGTGCCGAATGGTTACGTAAAGATTCGTATAAGAAAGCGCCTTTATTTACAAAACCATATTGATTAGGGAAAAGATGGTATAAGGCAGAACCAAATCTCACCTTAGATTGATTTTTAGCTCTAATAGGCTTGTCGTCGATAATGGCTCCTAAAGTTTCTATTCCTAAAGTTGCATAAATTAATAAGGGATAATAATTTTCTGTCTCTAAAAGACTTTCTACTTCTTTTTTAAGGTATCTTTTAATAAATGATTCACTTCTCATAATTATTTACTTTAACTGCTTAATTATTACTTGTCTAAATTCCAATATTAACTTGAATTATACCATACTAATTTATTTTAGATGGGTTATTACCAGTCTAGCAAACGCCGTTCTCCTTCTAAAGCACGGATTCCACTTACTTCTTGGCTTACTTCAAGTACCCCTCTATATTTATTTTTAGAATCTCTAACTGCAAAATATTTAATTAAAACAAAATTAGGCCCCATTTTAATCCAAAAAGCAGCTTCCGATTTTTCTCCAGATTTAAAAGACCTTACAATTTGCTCTACAATATGAACACTTTCGGGAGGATGGCAATGGTGTACTTTACGACCAATTACAGCAATTGTTCTTGGGAAAATTCTATGTTTTGGTGTAGAGAAATATTTTACTTCATCATTTTCGTCAACATAAGTAATATCGACAGGTAAATGATTAAACATCATTATTATTTGCTCTGCGGTAACGGAGCCCGTCTCTAAATCGATCTCACTATTATCGTTTTCTGTATTTTTATATGCAAATTCTTCAATTATTGTTTTAGCATCAACATAAGCGAAAGGGGTGTCTTTTAGTCCGATAATTAGTTTATTAAGTTTATCATCATCTATACTCTCTAGAATATATGGAATTAGAATTTGATCCTCTCTAAATACGATAGCAAACATCGCAAAAAACAAATCTCCAATGCTTCTATTCAGCTTTTTTAAATCAATCTCCTTAGAATCGAGATGTGTAATTATCCATTTTAAATGTTCTCGAATATCGTCGTGATAAGACCACATTAATTGTACACATTTAAAATTAGCCCATTCTTTTTCTAAAATTGGGAATAATAAATTTTCCTTTAGAGTATAATGTGCTGTAAATATCTGGATATCTTTAAATGAATCTAGAAGTTCTTTTTTATATGCAAAATTACTAAGTAAATCCTGTTCTTTATTAAACCTTTTAATTTCGGTTTTTAGCTTATTTAACTTCGTAATTAGAATAGTATTATCTTTTTGTATTAACCCAAGAAGGCTGTTGCTATCGGGGATTAAAGCCGGATATTCATTGACACTTTTGTAAAAAACATTTAGAATTTTGTTAGTTAAAATCTTAAGCTTAGATATTTCAATATTCTCTTCCATTAATCTATGAAAAAGGACTATTAAATCGGAAGGAATAAGATTTTCTATAGTATCATTATATTTTTTAATTAATTCTCCACCATGCCCTCCTTGATATAATTCAAGAGCATAATTTAATAATTCTTGTACCCGATTCTCGGTATTAACTGTAAATTCTGACATAATTATTTATTTTCTAATCCCTTATAATTCCAAATAATGTTTTTTGTAATTTAAATAGTATTATTATTAAAAATGTAAAGTTAATAATACTTTATAGCTTAGTTTAAATATTCGGATTTTTTGATTAAAATTCTTCAAAGCATTCAGTAAATTACAGATAACTAGATACATAAAACCAGTTTGTGATTTTACTTAAAATATAGAATTTTAAACACAACTTATTCCTTTTTTTATTTCGACTAAAGATATTTAAACTGCATTATTTTATATTTTTCAGACTATTTTAAAATAACTAAACCGATTTAGCAACGAGTGTTTAATCATTAATAATTAGGACTTAATAAGCAAATTAGGGTGTTTTATCAAAAAAGAAATATTAAATCCTACTCTTATATGCTTATAAAACCCTTGTTTTAAATACATTGCAAGCCTAAAATAAATAATTCGTAAGCAAGTATACCCTTGTAAATTATAGAAAAAAGTTGTACTTTTATTTAAATTATTAACACACTACATAATTATGAGACAATTATTACTATTACTTACCATTTTTGGGCTTTTTACCTCAGGTCTATTTGCCCAAGCAGAAGACGCAGACACTCAATTGTTAGTTAGCAATACAACTAGCAGTTACCCTAAATACATTGATACCGGGAACAACAATTACGATCGCTTAATTTTCAGAAAAGCAGTTCTGAAATTTGCTGAAAAGCATCGTGATTATCCAATTGTTGAGAATGCTACTAATCCAAACAGAGAAATTGAAAGTTGGAATAAAGAGAATCCTGCTATTGCTGAAGATTTAGTAATTTATAGTTACGATGACTATAAATTATTTATGGAAATAGCCAATAACCCAGTACTTAATTACGCTCCAATTCCAAAAAAGGTAAATACCGGTGATTTACAAGCCGATGAACTTAAAAACAAAGCTAATCTAACATATTGGATGGAACACCACCCGGAATATCCACCTTACTCAGATGACATGGAAGCTTTACGTATAGCTCGTCTTGCTTTTTACGATAAATATATTAAACCTCAAGAAGAGAAATAAGCCATGAAAAAAATATACATATACTTAGCAATATTCCTATTATCGTTGAATATAGGATATGCGCAAACAGCTGATCAGTATACTTTTTCAGCAAGTTCTGGTTCTTATTCACAACTTTCAGGAACTGACATTAATGATATAGAAGCCGATGATGCAATTTCTGCGGCTTTAAATATTGGATTTACATTTAATTATTGCGGTACAGATTATACACAATTTAAAGTAAGCTCAAATGGGTGGTTTACTTTTAATACAGCTACGACCTCAACTGACTTATCGAATAATTTAAGCGGAACTTCACAAGATAGATTAGCCCCTTTATGGGATGATTTAGATGGTAGTGGACATGGAGCTAGATATAAAACAACAGGCTCTGCAGGTTCTAAAATTTTAACTGTTGAATGGCGAAACTGGGAGTGGAATTATTCTGCTAGTGGTAAAGTAATCTCTTTTCAAGTT
>Ga0256827_10003331_pt1 | contig 10216 bp, 10 predicted proteins | sample CV84metaG_FD_185977 | JGI IMG/M metagenome (GOLD analysis project Ga0256827, IMG submission 185977) | Hydrothermal vent microbial communities from East Pacific Rise, Pacific Ocean - CV84 | ecosystem: Environmental > Aquatic > Marine > Hydrothermal vents | place: Pacific Ocean: East Pacific Rise...
GAGGTATAAAAAATATAAAATATGAAAAAATTAACATTAATAAGTTTAGTGATTTTTGCAACAAGCATGTTTGCACAAGAAAAATGCGATTGGGAAGGTGGAGTTCCCGAAGGATGTACAACAATAACAGTAGGCAAAAAAGCCTCGGCTGATGGTTCTGTAATGACATCTCATACAGACGACAGTCACCGAACACGTTCGTGGGTTGATATTGTTCCTGCAAAGGATAATCCGAAAGGAACAAAAACTGATGTGTATAAACGTGAGCAATGCAATGATTTTGCAATGACTACTTATAAGCATACAAAAATTGGCGAAATTCCTGAAAAAGAACATACATATAAATATATAAACACTGCGTATCCATGTATGAATGAAAAGCAACTTGCAATTGGAGAATCTACCTTTGGTGGTAAAGAGGAATTACATTCAAGTGCAGGAAAAATTGATTGTCAGCGATTGGTGAAATTTATGTTGCAGCGCTGCACAACAGCACGAGAGGCAATACAATTAGCCGATGAGATAACAAAAGAATATGGTTGGAACGACGAAGGCGAATGTCTTACAATAGCCGATAAAAATGAAGTATGGCACTTCGAGATTGTTGGTCCTGGAAAAGGAAAAGTAGGAGCTGTTTGGGTTGCTCAGCGTGTACCTGATGATGAAATTGCTGTTAATGCAAACGCAAGTACAATTAAAGAAATTAACTTAAAAGATAAAGATTATTTTATGGCTTCGGCAAATGTGTATAAAGTAGCCGAAGAACTTGGCTTTTGGGATAAAAGCAAAGGCGAGTTTCAGTTTTGCTATGCTTATGCCGATAGACATTCGCTTGCAGCACGCCGAAGAGAGTGGAGAGTGTTTGATTTATTGGCACCATCGCTAAAATTAGACCCGAATGCTGAGAATTATCCTTTTTCGGTAAAACCTGATAAACCTGTTTCTGTTGCAGATATGATAAGAGTTTTTCAAGATTATTATGAAGGAACAGATTTTGATATGACAAAAAACTTAACTGTAACAAACGATAGCGGAAAAACAGTTATTTCGCCTTTGGCAAATCCGTTTATGCCTTACGATGCAAATAAGTTGTTTAAAATTAACGGTGGTTGGGGTTGGCTTGGCGAACGCACAATTGCTCGTTGGTACACAATGTACGGAACAATTATACAATGCCGCGATTGGTTACCCGACGAAGTTGGCGGAGTAGTTTGGTTAGCACAAGATAATATTGCTACATCGGTTTATGTGCCTGTTTATTGTGGAGTTAACGATTTGCCAAAATCTTACAAAACACCCGGCAGAACAAACGGATTTACTCGCGAAAGTGCTTGGTGGGCATTTAACCGAATGGGAACACTTGCAGCACATCGTTGGGGCGAGATACGCTACGATGTTCGCAATGTTTTTGACCCAATGCAACAACAGTATTTTGATAATCAGGCAAATTTTGAGAAAGAAATTTTATCTGAAAAAGATATTGAAAAACGAAAAGAAAAATTAACTGAATATACCAAGAAATGCGGCGAAGAAGCTGTTAAAGCTGCTTGGGATTTAGGTGATTTTATTTGGACAAAATATGATGAGAAGTTTTAGTAAAGTCTTTGTTGATGTAGTTTTATTATAAAACTATTGAAACAGAAAGTAATATTGTTTCCAAACTATAATTAACTCCAGTTAACGATGTTAAATCAGCTAATAACATTAATGGATATAATAGGTTTTATAAGCTTAGTAAAATTAGTTAAAATACTTTAATTTTAAACAATATATGTATTTGGTTATTATTAAACAGACTGCCGTTAGGCGTCATTAAAAAGAAGATATATGAAAACAAAACTCTTTTTGCTATTTAGCATTATTAGTTTAATATTTTTAAGTTGTACATTAAATAAAAATGATAAAAATGATTTAACACGAAATAACTATAAAGCTAAGATAAAAACTTTAAAAGAATTTTCTTACAAAGCAACTGATAAATTTGGAAAAATAACAAAAGGCAAAAAAGAACGTAGATCTTTTGATAGAGGTAATATTCGAGCTTATTTGTCAAAAGATTATCTTATGATATATGACAAAAAAGGAAATATAACTGAACAAAACTGGTATAATTCAGATGGGAGTTTAGACTCTAAATCGACTTATAAGTATGATGAAAAAGGAAATAATATTGAAGAAAACAGGTTTAACTCATACGGTAGTTTAGGTACTAAATGGACGTACAAGTTTGATAAAAATGGAAATAAAATTGAAGTAAAAAGGTATTATTTAGATGGGAGTTTGTATTCTAAAAGTATTTTTAAATATGACGAAAAAGGAAATAAAATAGAACTAAACGAGTATAAGTCAGACAGAAGTTTAGTTTATAAATGGACTTATAAATATGACGAAAAAGGAAATGAAATTGAGTTAAACAAATATAGGTCAGATGGTGGGGTAGATTCTAAAAGTACTTATAAGTATGATGAAAAAGGAAATAAAATTGAAGAAAATAATTATGATTTAGAAGGAAGTTTAAAATCTAAATGGACTTTTAAGTATAACGAAAAAGGAAAGGGAATTGAAGCAAACTGGTATAATTCAGACGGGAGTTTATATTATAAATGGACTCACAAGTATGATGAGAAAGGAAATAAAATAGAACTAAACGAATATAAATCAGACGGAAATTTAGTTTGTAAATGGACTTATAAGTATGACGAAAAAGAAAATAATATTGGCTTAAACAAATATAATTCAGATGGGAGTTTAGTTTATAAATGGACTTCTAAGTATGTATTTGATAAACATGGGAACTGGATAAAAAGAATAGAATATAAAAATGAAATACCACGTTACATTTTGGAAAGAGAAATAGAATATTATTAATTATAAACCTTGCTTCATAAATATTATGAAGACTAATTATTTTATTATCTTTTCTTTATTTTTAACTCTTCAATCATTTAGTCAATCAATAAAATTTTTAATTTTAGGTATTAAAATTAGGAAAACAGTAGATATTGTATCAAGTTCATGCTAGTTTAGGATTTTGATTACATTTTTTGCAAACATATTTAGTTTTATTATCTTTGAACAAGAATGGAAGTTTATATCACACGATGCAATTGTGTGATAGCGGGGTGTTTTAAGGGATACATATTATTTTTCTCTTAAACCACCAGTAATTTTTCTTTAAAAAATAGATATGAATAATAAATTATTTTGGAAAAAGATTAGTATTATATCTTTTTATTCAAGTGTACTTTTGTTGATAGCTGATACATTTTTCTTTGAAGGTGTAGGATTTTATTCTATTTTAACAATAATTGAAGTAATTTCTTTGATAACGCTTTCTGTATCTTCGTTAATGCTATTTTTAATAAAACGTAAAGGTTATGAAAAGATTTAAATATTACGAAATATTTGTTTGGGTTTTCTTATTATTTAATATCATTTTTCAAATAATAAATGAAGATTTCCTTGACTATTTAATTCAGAAAAATTATATATGTTATAGTTATTGGTTTAGCATAGGTTTATTTGTAAGTTTTCAAATACATAAATATTTAGTAGCAAGGCATTGGAAAGAACAGAAATAATAATTTTAAATACGGGATAAACATTAATAACTTTTAACTAAAGAAACATGGAAGTAGTAGTAGGAATAGACATAGGTGGGACAAATACGGAGTACGGTTTAATAAACCGTGATGGAGAAGTTTTGCTATCTAGCAAGTTGCACACTCCTGATTATGAGGTAGCCGAGAATCTTGTTATTGCTTTATCAGATAAAATTAAGAATATTATTCGTGGTGGCGAATATGAGCTAAAAGGCATAGGAATAGGAGTGCCAAACGGAAACTATTACAAAGGAACTGTTGAGTATGCTGCAAATCTAAAATGGCGAAATTATGTGCCAATGGTAGAGATGTTTAATAAGCGTTTCCCTGATATAAAAACAGTTCTAACAAACGATGCAAACGCAGCAGCAATAGGCGAAAAGGTTTTTGGTGCAGCAAAAGACATGAAACATTTTGTTGTAATAACCTTAGGCACAGGACTTGGTGCAGGTATTTTTATTAACGGAATGATTTATCACGGAACCGATGGTTTTGCAGGTGAAATAGGTCATACAATTTACGATTACGAAGGCAGAAATTGCAATTGTGGTCGTCGTGGATGTTTAGAGACTTATGTTTCGGCTTCGGGTATAAAAAGAACTGTGGCAGAGTTAATTTCCTCAACAAATATTCCAAGCACTTTGCGTGATGTATCCAATGCAAAGCTATCAGGCAAACTGATAGAAGCCAACGCACAAGCAGGCGATAAATTAGCATTGAAGGCATTTAATTTTACTGCAGAGATATTAGGTAAACATTTGGCCGATGTTGTGGCATATTTAAACCCCGAAGCAATATTTTTGTTAGGAGGATTATCAAACGCAGGAGATTTGCTTTTTAAACCCGTTGAGTTTCATTTAAACCAAAATTTACTCTATGTTTTTAAGAATAATGTAAAAGTTTTACCATCGGGTATAAAAGATGGTAATGCTGCAATAATAGGTGCTGCTGCTTTAGCATGGAGTGAGATTAAGATTTAATAATTAATAACTTAGCTTAAAAAGTAAAAATCTTTTAAAACAAAAAGGGTTTTCTGCAAAAAATCAATTAACTTTGTGAGTTAAGAATTAAAAGAAAATATAAAATGGCATGTTGTAATAATAGAGCCGATTTAAACGATATATCACAAGAAACTAAGAATATAAATGCGTGTTGCAGTAGTGGATTTAAGTTAGATGTTTATAATTGGCTAAAAGATATTCCTGAGGTAGGAAACAGAAAGAAATTAGTAGAAGTTAGGTTTAAAAATACACGAAAACTTTTTTTTGAAAACGTAAATGATTTAAAACTTATTGAAGGTGATGTTGTTGCAGTAGAATCATCACCCGGACACGATATAGGAACAGTTTCTTTAACAGGTGAGTTGGTTTACGAACAATTAAGAAAAAACGGCTTTAAAACCGATGGTGAGTTTAAAAAAATATATCGCAAAGCAAAAGACAACGATATAGAAAAATGGAAACAAGCTGTTGATAGAGAGAAACACACAATGCTTAGAGCAAGGCAAATTGCTGCAGATTTAAATTTAAATATGAAGATTGGCGATGTTGAGTTTCAAGGAGATGGAACAAAAGCCATTTTTTATTACATAGCCGAAGAAAGAGTAGATTTTAGAGAACTTATAAAAAAATATGCCGAGGAGTTTAAAATTCGTGTGGAGATGAAACAAATCGGTGTTCGTCAAGAAGCAGGTAGAATAGGAGGGATAGGTCCTTGTGGCTTAGAACTTTGCTGCTCTAAATGGATGAATAAATTTGTATCGGTAACAACTACTTCGGCACGTCATCAAGAATTATCTTTGCATCCGCAAAAACTTGCAGGGCAATGTGGTAAACTTAAATGCTGTCTTAATTTTGAGGTAGATGTTTACAAAGACGCACAAAAAGGTTTTCCTAATAAATCTTTACCATTAGAAGTTGAAGATGGTACTTTGTATTATGTTAAGCTTGATGTTTTCAAAAAAGTAATGTGGTATAGCTACGATAAAAACTATGCTAAAAACCTTACTCCAATTCATGTTGATAGAGTTAGGGAAATTATTCAGCTTAATACAAAAGGCGAAAAACCGGGTAAAATTATTGAAGAAATAATTGATGAAAAAGTAGAATTTACTTCAGTTGTTGGTCAAGAAAGTTTAACAAGGTTCGATAATAAAAACAAATCGAGAAAGAAGAAAAAGAATAAGTATCGAAAGAATAGGAACAAGAATAATCAGAACAGTAATAATAAAAATAAGAAACAGAACCCCCCAAATCAGCAAAAGCTTGTTTAAAAGATTTAAAACATATAGTTTATTTGCAATTACTGCTATATCAATGTTTTTGATATCGTGTAATACGATTTACGAAGAAAAACATGAGTTTAGCGAGCAAGGGTGGAATTATAAGGATAGTGTTGTTTTTGTAGCAAATATTACTAAAAATGATATCCCGTATAATGTTTTTATCGATATCAATAATAAAGAAGAATACAAATACAGTAATATATATTTGTTTATTTCGTTGAAATCGCCTGATAATGTAGTTATAACAGATACAGTTGATGTTATGCTTGCCGATTATAAAGGCAAATGGTATGGCAACGAAAAAGGCGATGATTATGAAGGGCATTATTTGTTTAAAAGAACTGTTCTTTTTCCTACAGAAGGAAATTATACATTTTCTATAAAACAAGGAATGCGCGATGATGTGATAAATGGTATATCGGCTGTGGGAGTGAGTATTGAGAAGTTTAAAGAATAAAATTAAAGAGATTTGGCAAAGCATAAATTAGCACGATTTGCAGAAATGGAAACTTTCGAGCATGTTTTTCATGCACCATTCGAAGTTGTTAAAGATGCAGATTTTAATATGAAAACAAAATGGCATGAGTTTTTTGGAAATAACAATCCAATAATTGTAGAACTCGGCTGTGGAAAAGGCGAATACACTGTTGGTTTAGCCGAAAAATATCCAGAAAATAATTATATAGGTGTTGATGTAAAAGGAGCAAGAATTTGGCGTGGTGCAAAAGAAACTCTTTCAAAAGGACTTAAAAATGTAGCTTTTGTACGTACTCGTATTGATTTTATTGAGAAGATATTCGGAAATGATGAAATATCTGAGATATGGATAACTTTTCCAGATCCGCAAAAAGACAAACGTCGTAAAAGATTAACTTCTCCAATGTTTTTAGAGAGATATAAACAAATATTAAAAACAAATGGAATAATAAATCTTAAAACTGATAGCCGTGTAATGTATCTTTATACTCAGGATTTAGCAAAATCAAACAATTACAGAATTCTTATAGATACCGACGATTTATACAATACAGAAGGTATTAGTAATGATTTGGAAATTAGAACTTTCTACGAGCAAATATGGCTCGATGAAGGAAAGAAAATTCATTACCTAAAATTTGAGCTATCCTCTGATATTGTTAAAGATGCAGAAATTACTGAAGCTGAAATTAAAGAAATTGCAGCAGGAGTAATATAATTATTAGTATTTTATCCTTAAATATTACTCAATAATTAATTTTTGAGTAGTAACTGAATTTTTACCAATTATTCTAACAAAGTAAATTCCTTTTGTAGCAAAGCTTAAATCAATATTAATTTGTTTATTAGTTGTTTTAAATTGTTTAACAATTAATCCATTTATATTGATAATTTCTATGTTATAAGCTAAACCATTATTTTTAATTATTATCTGCACATTATTTTTTGCAGGATTAGGATAAATATTAAAACTAATATCATTATTGATATCATTAACAGAGCTAACAGTTTGTTTTTGATGTTTTAAGAAGAATTTCCAAATTTCTTTAGTATAAGATATATCGTTTGTTGGTGTAAATAACCATTCGTGCAAACCGTTTATTACTTTGTAGAAAACAACTTCGTTTCCTGTGCTTTCATTAGGATATGTGATTTTTTGTACTGTTCTGCCATCAGCAGCATTGTCAGGCATAAATAGAGTGTCAGAAATTGTATCGCAATTATTTTTCTGTACCCAGAAATTAACAAGTTCTTCAGGGTCATTGCCATACATATTGTTTGTGTAGTATATTGTAGAATCGTGTGTTCCATGAAAATGACAAACAGGAATTGGATTATCGTTTGTGCATGTCATAGCAGTGCCAAAAGTACCTGCAACCGATGCAACAGCTGCAAAACGTTCGTTCAATTGACAAGCTAATCTTTGTGTCATAAAACCACCCATAGAAAGCCCAGTAACGTAAACACGACTTGTATCGATATTGTATAAACTCATTGTTGTATCTATTAATGCACTTATAAACCCAACATCGTCAACATTTCCGTTAAGAACAATGCCATAAGCACTTGCCCCAGAATTCCACGCTGTAGAACTTGTTAAACCATCTACTAATGCTTCGGGAGTTAATACAATAAAGTTTGCAGTGTCGGCAATATGGTTCATTCCAATTCCAAAAAAATTGTCCATATTATCGCCTAAACCATGTAAACAAATAACCAATGGAACAGTATCGTTTGATGTGTAAATACCAGGAATATATTCAATATATTCTCTTGTTTGTCCATCAAAATCCATAGTTTTTGATGTTTTTTGTGCAAAAACAGTAAATGTAATTGCAAAAATGCTAATGCTAAGTAGTAAGTTTTTCATACAGTTTTATTTTAGAGCTTAAAGATAAATAAAAATAGTTTTATTATGAATTTTTTTTAACAAAAAAGTAAATGTGCTGAAATAATTGTTTTTATTGGGCTTTTAATAATAATGAATGATTTTAATAAACAGTCTACATCTTTAAAAGTTGATAATTTATATTCATGATCATTGATTTTGTCAAATTTTAGTTGTAGGTTTGACTAACCAAAATGAGATTATATGAAAAATTTAAAAACTTATTCAGTACTAACAAAGCTAAGTGTACCAATTTTATTGAGTCTAGGAATGTTTGTTGTTTTTGTTGTTTTACTAATTCAATTAAAATCTATTGATAAAACAGATAAAATAAAATTGGGAATTGCTTCTCAAAACAGTTTATTAATAAAGGAAATTGCTTATTATTCTGAGTTAATCACAAAAGGAAAATATGAGTATTCAAAAGATTTAAACAGATCATTATCAGTTTTTTCTAAAAATATAGAGGTCTTAGAAAAAGGTGGAACTTACAGCCATTTAGGAAAAAAGGAGATTGTACCTTCTCCAAATGCAAAAGAAAAAAAGATAATATTTCTATTAAAAGAGCAGTGGAATAATTATTATCTTAATGCTCATTTGTTGTTAGAGACAAAAAATAAAAATAAAACCGAGTTTGCTATTGGTGTTATTGAAGAAATTCAACAAGATTTGTATAAAAAAAATAATAATTTATATAATGAATACTATAATCAAAATGCATCTATAAATATTTGGTTAGCTTTGATAACAACAGGTACAATGTTACTTTTTATTATTATGGTTGTTTTAATTTTATATTATTTTAAGAATAATATTTATAAACCAATAGTTAGAATAACAGAAAGTGCAAAAATGTTTGTTGATGGCAAAAATCCCGAAGTTATTGAAATAAAAGATGAAGATGAAATAGGTTTAATTACAGATGTATTTAATAGTGTTGTTATGACTATTAATAACAACAAGTTATTTGCACAACAAATTGCTAAGGGTCATTTAGATTATAGATATATACCAAACAAAAACGATAATCTTGGTAAGGCTCTAGATGATATGAGAAATGATATGCTAAAAATGAAGAATCTTGACGATAAAGCTAAAGTTCAACAAGAAAAAGAGGTGTGGAAGAATAATGGTAGGGCAATATTTTCTAAACTATTATTAAAATTCTCTGAGAATAGAAAAGAGTTTGCAGATGATTTTATACAAAAGTTAGTTAAACATACTGAAAATATTACGGGAGCATTTTATTTATTTGATAATAAAGAATTAGAACAAATCTCGAAATATGCTTATAATAGAAATAAATTTATTGAAAAAGGCATTGATTATAACGAAGGCTTACTTGCTGAAATTATTAAAGAAAAAAAATTGAAAATATTTACTGATATACCTGATAATTATATGACTATAACTTCTGGTCTTGGAGATATAGCTCCAAGTTATTTAATAATAATTCCAATAATTTTTAATGATACTGTTTTTGGTGTTATTGAGATGGCTGGATTTAAGAAAATGGGAGATTATAAAGTAGAATTTTTAGAGGGTATTATTACAGATTTAGCCTTTGTTATATCAACAACAGAGAATACTACAGAAACAGGTGATATAAAAGAAATGTTAAAAGAACAATCAGAAATTATTGCAGAACAAAACAAAATTATATACACTCATAGTATTGAAATTGAGGAGTTAAGGCAGAGTGTTATAGAGCGAGAAAAAGAAATTGAAAACTTAAATTATTCCATTGGTGAAAGAATTGTAATGAATAAAAATTAATTTTACTATTTTTGCTGATGTATGAAAGAGAAGTTAAAGACATTCTGGAAAGATTTTAGTATAGGTATTAAATCGTATTCAAAAGCATTTGATATATTATTTACCAAAAACCTTGCTTGGTTCTTCCTTTTTCCACTAGTTTTGAATATTGTGCTTTATACTATTGGAACATCATCAATAGATATATTA
>Ga0256827_10003332_pt1 | contig 10215 bp, 10 predicted proteins | sample CV84metaG_FD_185977 | JGI IMG/M metagenome (GOLD analysis project Ga0256827, IMG submission 185977) | Hydrothermal vent microbial communities from East Pacific Rise, Pacific Ocean - CV84 | ecosystem: Environmental > Aquatic > Marine > Hydrothermal vents | place: Pacific Ocean: East Pacific Rise...
TTTGTCATAATGAAACTTAAAGCTCCAGCATCTACATCTCCTACACGAGTTCCCATCATTAAGCCTTCGACAGGAGTTAATCCCATAGAAGTATCAACCGATTCTCCATTTTTAATTGCAGCAATAGATGCTCCATTTCCTAAATGACAAGAAATAATCTTTAAATCTTTGTAATCTTTTCCTAGAATATTCGCCGCTTTTTGCGATACATATCTATGACTTGCGCCATGGAAACCGTATCTACGAACTCCATATTTTTTATATAACGAATACGGCAAAGCATACATATATGCATAATCTGGCATAGTTTGATGAAAAGCCGTATCGAAAACACCACATTGAGGAACCTCTGGAAGCAAGGCCTTCATTGCATAAATTCCTTTTAAATTTGGTGGATTATGCAAAGGTGCTAACTCTACACAATTTTCCATTTGGTCAATTACATCGTTGTCGATATACACACTTGAATTAAATTTTTCAGCACCATGTACCACACGATGTCCAACAGCTTTTATTTCCGATATCTCTTTAATAGAACCATGCGCATTGCTTGTTATCACTCCTAGTACATATTCTATTCCTTGCTGATGATCAATAATCTCACCTTCCAGACGAACCTTATCACCATCATCTCTATTATTAGTTAGAGAAGCACCATTCATACCAATTTTATCTACTAATCCTCTCGCCAAAACAGAGGTATCTGTCATATCAAACAACTGATATTTAATAGAAGAACTTCCACAATTTAATACTAATACTTTCATTTTTATTTTTTTTACACTCAATTACTTTTTCTTTTTATCACCTTAAATTAATATTTGTAGATGATTTTCTTAATGATGATAAGTAGGAGTATTTAATCGCTTTCCTTCCGAATCGTAATCAAAGAAACCTTTACCTGTTTTTCTACCTAAATGTTTAGCTCGAACATAATTTTTAAGAACAGAATGTGCTTTATACTTCAAATCTCCAAACTCAAAATACAAACCATCTAACCAAAGCAATATTTTATCTAAACCTATTTTGTCAGCCATAGCAAATGGTCCTAGACGCATCCCTAAGCCTTTAGTCAACATATCGTCTATCTCATCCATAGTCCCTACTCCTTCTAAATACATCTGACAAGCATCGTTGATAAGTGGCGATATTAAACGAGCAGAAATTCCTCCAGGTGATTCTGCAATTGGAATAAGTCTTTTTCCTAATAATTTTACAAATTTCTGAACTTTTGCACTTACTTCATCAGAAGTTGCAATTCCTCGAGAAACTTCGACAACAGGAGCATCTGGCTGCGATACTAAAAAATGAATAGAAACAGCTCTTTCTGGATATTTTAATACCGAAGCAATTTCCGTCACCCCAAGTATTGTTGCATTAGTAGCAATTATAGTATCTGATTTTGTGTTTTCCTCTATTTTAGAAAAAACTTCTTCTACTAATTTCACATCGGCTTTTTTCGACTTCGAACGCACAGACTCAAAAACTAATTCGCACTCTTGAAGCTTTGAACAATCTGTTGTACCTTCTATTCTAGATATTATTGCTCTTTTCTCACTAGAAGTCATACCCCAACGATTAATCATTGATTCCAAACTCTCATCTATTCGCTTAAATGCATTTTCTATTCTTTCCTCTGAACGTTCAATAAAAACAACATCTATTCCTCTAGCACTCACTAACCTTGCAATACTTTGCCCCACTGTTCCACATCCAACTACCCCAATTTTTGAGAAAAGTGACTTTGGTTTTGCATCTTTGCTTAATGCATATGCACAAATTTTTTCTACTTTAATATCTGACATATTAATATCTATTTATTTGCTTGATTAACTGTTATTGCTACCAAATTTACAATATCGTCGACAGAGCAACCTCTCGACAAATCGTTGATTGGAGCTGCCATTCCTTGAAGAATTGGTCCTATAGCTTCTGCTCCTGCTAAACGTTGTACCAATTTGTATGCAATATTTCCTGTTTCTAAGGTTGGGAAAACCAATACATTAGCTTTTCCTGCAATATTACTATTCGGAGCTTTACTTTTCCCTATAGCCTCTACAATTGCAGCATCGGCTTGCAATTCTCCATCTATTTCAAATTCTGGAGCCATTTTTTGAGCTAATTCTGTTGCTTTTACAACCTTATCGACCATAGGGTGTACAGCACTTCCTTTGGTTGAAAAACTTAACATAGCAACCTTAGGTTCCATACCTGTAATCGCTTTTGTTGTATGAGCAGTAGCTACAGCAATTTCTGCCAACTCATCAGCATTAGGGTCTGGATGAACAGCACAATCTGCAAAAACCAACATTCCATTTTCACCGTAAGTGGTATCCTTTAGCACCATTATAAATGCTCCTGAAACTACAGAAATATCTGGTAATGTTTTTACATACTGAAATGCTGGTCGTAATACATCTCCCGTAGCATTATTAGCACCAGCAACTTCCCCATCAACATCGCCTGCTTTTATCATCAAAGTAGCTAAATATAATGGATCTTTTAAAAGGTTTAACGCTTTTTCTTTAGTCATTCCTTTATGCCCTCTCAACTCCACCATTAAATCGGCATAAGACTCTATTTTCGAATCCGTATCTGGATCAACAAAAATAGCTTTGTCTATTGAGTCTAAATTATATTTCTTAGCCTCTACAAGTAATTTTTCTTCAGAACCTATAAGTACAACTTGTGCAATTCTTTCTTTAAGAATCTGATTAGCTGCTGTTAAAGTTCTCTCTTCAAAGCTTTCTGGTAAAACAATCTTTTTGTTTAAACCTTTCGCTTTTTCTTTTATTTGGGACATTAAATCCATAACAATATATATCTAAAATATTCTAATTTTTAATTTTGTGCAAAAGTATTCAAATATCTATGTATTTACAGTAGCTTTAAATGATTTTTATCAAGCTTACGAATGTTATTTAACAAAGTTTATGAATTGACTAAATAAAACAAAGTAACTAACTAGAAACTACCCTTAAATAATTTCAAAATAAAGGAGTAAAATGATTACGGATTTTTATTAAAATTGAAAAAAGGTAAAATTAACTTTCCCGTAATTTCTATGTTCAGTAAAATTAGGTAAATGAGAAAAATTTACTCTTGGTCCATGTTCAATAACAAGTGTTCCACCTTCTTTTATTATATTAGCCTCAATAATTGCTGTATAAACCGTTTCAAATTCGTCCATATCGAATGGAGGATCGGCAAAAACAAAATCAAAAGATTCAGACGTTTTCTTTAGAAACTTAAAAACATCGGACTTAATAATTTTCAAATTAGTATCTAGTGCTTTATTTACTTTCTGAATATGTTTTACATGATCGTAACGCAATTCTACAGCTGTAATATCTTCTACCCCTCTCGAGATAAACTCAAAACTGATATTTCCTGTTCCAGAAAATAAATCCAAAACCTTAATATTATCATAATCTACCTGAAAATTTAAAATATTAAACAAAGACTCCTTTGCCTTATCGGTTGTTGGCCTTGCTTTTAATTTTAAATTCTGAGGAAGAATTCTTCCTTTTAAATATCCACTGATTATTCGCACTCGAAAAGTAATATTTGATTAGCTATTTTATGAGAAAGCTCCTTCGAAAACAGATAACTATAATTAAACTGTTTTGGATAGTTTGCTAAGCTTAATTCTCCCAAATATTTTCTCAAAAAAGTTATTTCTTCGGTTAAATTTTCAAAAGAACTCGTAAGAATTATTTTTTGAGTTTTTGGATTTAAGTCTAATTGTTCGAAAGTATAAAGTATGTAATATAGTAAGTCTTCTTTAGATTTATATTTAAACGCGTTATCTAAAAGCATCTTACTTTTATCAAACACTTGTATGTCAAAGAATTCTTTATTTAAGTCTACAAAAACAGTATCGAATAGCTTATTTTTTAATACATTCTGAATTATAGCCGTGGTATGATGAAACAATTTGGCACTTGCTAGATTACTCTCAAGAAGCTCTATAATACATTTGGGTACTGAAAATAGCTTTCTTGAATTCATTTGAGAAATTCTATTTAATACTATTTCTTCTGTCACTTCTAAACCCAAATTTAATTCAAAGAATTTTGTTTTATAAACATCGGAATACAAATTTTCAGGAACCATTATCGACTTTCCTCCCTGAAAAGCAATACTTATTTTCTCATACTGATATTGTAAAAACTCCTCATTCTTCAGAACCTTATTCACAAAGAAGCAATACTCCTTTGAGCTTTCAGCATCAGATATAGGTATATACTTATGAGCAATAACTTTTTTAGCTTGACTATCCAATATAACAAAAGAAAGTCCACTCTTAATAAAAAGAATGGACATCCTATATTGTTTCGATTTATTAAAATCTAATGTTTCGTCAATTATTGTTTTATACTCAGACATACAGGGTTTAATATTACTCCCAGTTTCCTGCATTATTTGTAGCTTCCTCTAAAGAACCTACTTTTAATACCTTGTTAGGATCGAAAGGGTCTGTATCTACTGCTTCGAAAACTTGAACCTTTACACCTGATGCTGTTTCTATCTCTCCAGCTGCTAATTTAAACATGGCTGCTTTCTTAGAAAAAGGAACATAAGGTAGAGAATCGATAGGATAAACAGGACTAAAAACAGTATCTAAAACACTTACCGAAATGGTATCTCTAATCAAATATCCTATTTCTAAAGCTTTATCTACATTATTTTCATCTACATCAAAATCATTAGGAATTTCTACATTAAAAAGTTCTTTCGTTTTCTTTTTAGAAATTGTTGAAGGTAATTTTGCTATTGCCATTCCAACTTCAATAGCTCCTATTTCACCTAAAGTATCTGGTAAAGCTCCTAGTTTTCTAACCACTTTCATTGAATCATTTTTTACAAAATCAATCAATACATCGAAATCTCCAGTAAATACACCATGTTGATCTTTATAAGCTAACTCAGCTTTTCTTATATCAATCAAATTCTTAATTACAAAAGAATATCGATACTCTCTTTCTTTCTTAAATTCAATTGGAGCCTGAATACCTGTAATTAAAAAATAACTTAAAGCCAAAGCAGCATAAACCAATACTAGGTTTATAAAAAATATAGTTCGTTTGGTTTTTAAAAATCTAAAAATAAATAAAGCACTTGCTGCTACAGCAATAATGATTATTGATAAAACTAAAATACTCATATCTTATTCAAAATTATGTTTCCCACAAAAATAAAATATTTTTTATAGATAAATCGGGAATTCTTGTTTATTTAATAAAATATTTTCTACAGATGTTTTCGTTAATAACAAATCCTTATTATTCTTTTAATATTTATAGTAAGCATATACTTTTGACAACATGATTCAAGATGAATTTATCAAAGTATTTAATCAGAAATTAAAACATACACCTACCGAAGATCAAAGTGATGCTATAAGAACACTTGCTAATTTTACTTTAGATATAGAAAAGCAAGAATTATATGTTCTAAAAGGGTTTGCTGGAACTGGGAAAACGACTCTAATAGATGGTCTTGTTAAAGCAACCAACCATTTTAAAATTAAAACAATTTTAATGGCTCCAACAGGAAGAGCAGCTAAAGTCATTAATAAAATTACAGGAAAAACTGCTTTCACCATACATAAAAAAATATATAGACAAAAAGGTAGCAAAGACGGTTTTGGCAGTTTTGCTCTTGGCGAAAATTTACATACCAATACAATTTTTATTGTCGATGAAGCTTCCATGATAGCCAATAACAGTTTAGAACAATCTACTTTTGGAAGTGGACGATTACTTGAAGACCTTATCAGTTTTGTATTTAGTGGCGAACGATGTAAACTTATTTTCATAGGGGATACAGCACAACTCCCTCCTGTCAAATTAAATATCTCTCCTGCATTAGACACAGAGGCATTAAAAATGTTTATGTACCCTGTTTATTCTAATACCTTAACACAAGTAGTAAGACAAGAAAAAGACTCTGGTATTTTATTCAATGCAACTCAATTACGTAAATTATTAAACAACGATAAAATTGAAATTAATTTTAACACTGTAGATTTTGAAGATGTTCAAGCTATCAATGGAGGCATGCTAATAGAAGATCTTAACACAGCCTACGATAAAGATGGACTTGAACAAAGTATAATAGTTTGCCGATCTAACAAACGAGCCAATCGTTTTAATCAAGGAATAAGAAATTCAGTATTATACAAAGAAGAACGGATTTCTGTTGGCGACTTAATAATGGTTGTAAAAAACAATTATTTTTGGACAGAAGATGAATTTGAAATCGATTTTATTGCCAATGGAGATATTGCAGAAATTACACATATTTTTGGCCATGAAACTTTATACGGTTTCGATTTTGCCGATATAAGTATTCGTTTAATAGATTATGAAGATGTTGAAGTAAATGTTAAAATTCTTTTAGATACTCTAGAATCGGAAATGGCTGCACTTAGTTACGATGAAAATAAAAAGCTCTTTTATAAAATCCTCGAAGACTATTCAGATATTAAACCTAAAAAGAAACAATATAAGGAAGTAAGAGAAAATCCATACTTTAATGCCTTACAAATTAAGTATGCATATGCTATTACTTGCCACAAAGCTCAAGGAGGACAATGGAAAAATGTATTCATAGACCAAGGCTACATTAACGACGAAATGATCGATAAAGAGTATGTTAGATGGCTATATACGGCGTTTACACGCCCTACTGACCAACTTTTCCTTATCAATTTTAATAAAAAAATGCTAGATATTGACGATTTATAGCTTGTTAATAACTTTTTTTCTATATTTTTTTCATAAATATCTCTACAAGCCTTTGATATTAAGGCCTTCAATATTTCGCAATTCACACATTACTATCTATCAGCGAGTTACAATTAAAAAAAACATACCGATTTGATAATCAAGTAGGTAAAAAATCACTCATTAAATCACAAAAAATGCTGTTAATTTTCAACAACACCTATATTTTTTTCTTAAAACATTTGCGTAAGTCACTAATAACACTATATTTGTAGAAGAATTTTTTATTATTAATCAATAAACATTTAACTATGAACAAAGCTCAATTAATTGATGCAATGGCATCAGAGGCTAATTTAACAAAAGCAGACGCTAAAAAAGCATTAGATGCATTCATCAGCTCTACAACTGGTGCACTTAAAACAGGTGACAGAGTTGCTTTAGTAGGATTTGGATCTTTTTCTATCTCTAACCGTTCTGCAAGAACTGGTCGTAACCCAAAGACAGGTGCTGAAATGCAAATTCCAGCTAAAAAAGTTGTTAAATTTAAAGCAGGTAGCGAATTAGCTGATACAGTAAAGTAAGCTCTTCGCGATTAAAAAATAAGGTTATTACTTTTTAGTTATAACCTTTTTTTATGCCCTTAATTTTAGCAATTAGATTTCGACTACAAAACTGTAATACTTAAATCAGAGAAAACATCTTTTACAAGTATATCTGCCAAAGGAACTAGTGCTTTTATATATTCTTTTTTATTAACAGCTCCTTCCCTATCGACTATAATAAACTTACGAGGAATAATATAATTTCTTAAAGTAGCTGATTCTACAATAACAAAATCATCATTATCTAACAATCTAATAAATTCTGAAAGAGCTTTTTCTACAAATTCTTCTTTCGAAACAATCAAATACGCCTTTTTAGCTCCAGATTTTAACATCTTAACGGTATCTTTAGACGATTTCAAATTAGTTTCTTCTATTATCGAATACGTTTTTACATCGGAATGGTGAGAATGGATTTGTCCACCTTCTTTTAAGGTCACAAATTTTAGAGCAATAATATTTTTTGACGAATTTTGCTTAATAATTCTACAAGCTAATGTTGTTTTTCCGACATTCCGAGCTGTACCTGCAATAATAACAAAGCGAGAATCAGAAAACATAAACTACAACTTTGTAGACTCTGGAGATGGCTTAGAGACAGCTAATCTCAAACTAAAAACGTGTGAATAAAGAGCTACAGAATTATCGCCAATATCAGTAAAAGCATAATCTAAAGTTAATTTCCAAAAATGAATTCCAACACCAATATTAGGCTGCCATGTCATTTCTTTCTTACTATCGAAGGTTCTAGCTTCTTGAATATTGTTAATACCTGCTCTTAAAAAAACAATCTCTTTATAGTCAAATTCCATTCCTATATGAGGATCCATACTCATAAAGTCAGTTTTAATCAACACATTTCTTTTTCCATCAAAAGTTGCATCTAAACCTAATTCTAGCATTCCACTAATACCTTTATATAAATGTCTATGGTAAGCTGTTCCCAAGAGTAATCTTGGCATGGTATATTCTATAGAATTTTCAGGAATTTCATTCCCTGTCATTACAAAAACATCTTCTAAATCTTCAGTATTAAAGCTCCAAGCATTAAACGTTGATGTAATATCTCTAGCACTTAGACCAAACTCCCAACTTCCTTTTGTATACTGTGCTCCTAAATCTATCCCAAAACCCCACGCAGAAGCAAAACTACCAGCTGTTCGTCGGATAACTTTAATATTAGCACCATACCTTAAACCCTTAATTTTAGAAATTTGTGCTAAAGAAAAAATAAATGCTAAATCGGTAGCCGAAAAAGATGTAATTCTATCGTATCGTAAATTACCTTCTGAATCAATTAATTCCAATGTATTTGGAATATCATCTACACCAAAACGTATGATAGAAAGTGCAAATGCTAATGAATCGCTATATTTATATGCTGCAGCACCATAATCGTACTTTGCTATTCCTGCGAAGTACTCCGAATGCATCAAACTCACATCCCAATCGGATGTGATTCGAGTTAAACCTGCAGGATTCCAATAGCCCGATGTCACATCGTTAGCAGTTGCAATGGTACTATTCCCCATAGCCAAAGAGCGAGCCCCTACACCAATTGACAAAAATTCATTACTATATTTTGTTTGGGCACTAAGCTCTCCACCATTAAATATTAAACCCGAAATTAAAGCTAATACAAGTAAAAATCCTTTTATATTATTTTTTTGGTTTCTAATTTCCATTAACAAAACACCTTTTTTCTGGTAAATTGAATTTTCTTCATTAATTTTCTGTAAAGATAATTTTTTAAAACAATTATATTATTATCTTCGTTAACTAAACTACATTTTTCTGAAAAAATTGCTTGAAATGATAAAAATTAAAAACTCCATCCCCAACTTTATTACCTCCTTAAATATTGCTGCTGGTACCATTTCGATAATTTTATCTTTTGAAGGTTTAACAACAATTGCTGCATATTTAATTTTATTAGCTGCTGTTTTCGATTTCCTGGATGGAATGACAGCTCGCTTACTAAATGCATATTCAGAACTAGGTAAACAATTGGACTCTTTAGCCGATTTAATTAGCTTTGGACTTGCCCCTGCAATTATTGTTTATAATATTATGAAAGCTACAATATTAATAGATAAATTGTATCCTAGCAATATAGAAGGAATTAAGCTAATATTTTTATTTTCTATCGTACTTATTCCTATTTTCTCTGCTCTTAGACTAGCAAAATTTAATATTGACACACGCCAAACAACATCTTTTATTGGATTACCAACACCAGCAAATGCTCTGTTTTTTGTTTCTATTCCAATTATTTCTTCACAAAACCCTTTTGACCCCTTCTTATTTCTGATTTATAATAAAAATATTTTACTGAGCATAATAATTATTTCATCTTTACTTTTAGTTTCACCAATTCCTATGTTCTCTTTTAAATTCAAGAACTTTAAAATTAAAGATAATGGAATCCGATTTATATTCTTAGGACTAGTTATTTTAATGTTATTCTTCATAGGAAGCGATAAAGCATCTTTATTAGGCTCTATAATAGTAAACTTACGTTTTAAAGAATTGTTAATAGAAATATTTTATATTCTTGCCAGAGCATTACCATTAATTATTTTACTTTATATACTTTTGTCGGTAGTACATAGTATATACACTAAATTTACAATAATAAGTAAAAATTAATTCTTATAGACCATGAATTACATTGCTGAAATAGATGTTATGCCTTTAAAGGCTTTATTAGACCCACAAGGAAAAGCTGTTACCAATACACTACATAATATTGGTTTTAAAACTGTTGAAAATGTAAGAATAGGAAAGCACACAACGCTTAATATTCAAGCAGAAAATAAAGAAGAAGCTGAAACAAAAATTAAAGAAATTTGTAGTAACGTTCTTTCTAATCCCATTAT
>Ga0256827_10003333_pt1 | contig 10215 bp, 10 predicted proteins | sample CV84metaG_FD_185977 | JGI IMG/M metagenome (GOLD analysis project Ga0256827, IMG submission 185977) | Hydrothermal vent microbial communities from East Pacific Rise, Pacific Ocean - CV84 | ecosystem: Environmental > Aquatic > Marine > Hydrothermal vents | place: Pacific Ocean: East Pacific Rise...
TGACTTGGTATTAAGCACAGCCTATAATAAAGTTAAAGGAGTTGTGAGCAATGGTTTTGGAGGGGGTCCATTTTTCACCTCAGCAGAAGATCATACCATTGAGATTGAAGAGCGTGATGAAGAGGGGATATTGGTTGGAGCTGAGTATAGTTTAGAGAAGTTAACCCTTGCTTTTGTTCATGCCAATTTTGAAAAAGGTGAAAATGATACTGACTATATTGTAAATTATGCAGTTAATAATAAGTATAATTTGGATTTAATTTACTCCGATATGTATGATGATGGTACAATGGTACGCTTTTTTGCAAACTATAATTTTTAATTTAAAAAGGGAAATAAGATGAAACTTTCAGAACTAAAAAAAGGTGACCATGCTGTCATTATGAAAATAGAGACCGATGAATCATTAAAGGGTCGTTTGACTTCATTTGGAATTGCTAGAGGGACAGAGCTTAGTATTGAAGAGTGTTCTATTGGAAAAAAGACCATGGAGATACTTGTAGATGATACTTTAATTGGACTACGTGCTGAAGAAGCAGGGAAAATAGAAGTGGAACAGATTGTTAAAATAGAGATAGGAAAAATATAATGGATGCAATTAAAGTTGTTTTAGCAGGTCAACCCAATGTCGGTAAGTCTATGCTTATCAATGCCATGAGTGGTTCTAACGCTTTAAAAGTTGGAAACTTTTCAGGGGTAACGGTTGAAAAAACAGAGGTTTGTTTTGAACACCACTGTCACATGTTGGAGATGGTTGATTTACCAGGAACTTACTCCATAAAAGGTTTTTCACAAGAGGAGAAAGTGGCACATAATTATCTGTTAAATGAACAGTATGATGTGATTATCAATGTGCTTGATTCAACCCATTTACAGCGAAATTTACTGCTTACTTTAGAGCTTTTAAAACTTAATAAAAAGATGGTACTTGCTCTTAATATGGCTGATGAAGCTAAGAAAGAGGGTTTAGAGATAGATATCAAACAGATAGAAGCGATAATAGGTGTACCTGTTGTCTTGGTCTCTGCGAACTCAAAAGAGGGGATAGAGGAGTTACTTGAAAGGGTACATGAAGTTGCTGACAAACAACAACGGAACAATTCAAATATTATCTACTCCAACCCTGTGGAGGAGGAGATTTTAGCTTTAAGTGATTTTTTTAAAGAGCGAGACTTTAAACTGAGAGATTTAACTTCAAGAGAGTTGGCAATACGAATTTTATTTGAAGACAAAGATTTATATAAAGAGTTACATGAGCAACCTATTATGATGGCATTGCAACCCCGTATTGTTGCTTCGTTAAATCATATTTATACCCATCATGACAGTAAAAATATTTCAGATATTAAAGCGAGTGAATATATTGCCATTGCCCGTGGTATTCGGATGGAAACGATAAAATGTAACCGAAATAAAGGTAAAAAAACACCTACGAAAAAAATAGATGATATTTTAATTAATAAATATTTGGGTATCCCTATTTTTCTATTTTTAATGTGGGGACTTTTTCAGTTAACTTTTGAGTTGGGAGCTATCCCTATGGATTGGATAGATGCAGGGTTTGTAGGGCTTGGTGATATTGTAGGTTCTTTTATTCCTAATGAGGAGATACGTAGCCTGATTGTCGATGGTATCATCTCTGGGGTTGGGGCTGTTGTGATGTTCTTGCCCAATATCATTATCTTATATATCGGTTTGGCACTGCTTGAAACCACAGGTTATATGAGCCGTGTTGCTTTTATGTTGGATGGATTTTTTCATAAGTTTGGACTGCATGGTAAAAGTTTTATCCCTTTGGTCACAGGTTTTGGATGTACCGTTCCAGCTTATATGTCTACACGAACGCTTAAAAGTGAAAAAGACAGACTCATAACACTTTTCATCCTTGGATTCATGTCGTGTGGGGCAAAACTTCCTATTTATGTACTGTTTGCAGGGGCATTTTTTGGAGCAGAAGAGGCAGGGAATATTTTATTTATCATCTACATTGCAGGGGCAATACTTGGGCTAGTGATGGCAAAAATACTTAGACTATTTGTCTTTAAAGGGGAAGATGAACCTTTTGTAATGGAGATGCCAAAGTATAGACTACCATCATTTGCACTGATTTTTCATACAGTGTATAGTAAAGCGATGGGCTATTTGAAAAAAGCAGGTACATTTATCTTGGTGGCTTCTATGCTTATTTGGTTTGCATCGGCTTACCCAAAACAGCCCTTACTTGGAGCAGAATATCAAGTAAAAATAGAACAAGCTTTAGGTGATGAGGTAAAAGTATCTAAACTACAAAATGAGTTAAAGTTAAAAGAGTTAGAGGGGAGTTACCTTGGTCAACTTGGAAAAATATCTGAACCATTCTTTGCCCCACTTGGCTTTGACTGGAAAATGGCTGTGGCACTAGAAACAGGTTTAGCAGCCAAAGAAGTGGTGGTTTCAACTTTAGGAGTTCTCTATGCTGTAGGGGATGATGTGGATGAGGGTAGTTCTTCACTCATTGCAGAGTTACAAGCCAATGTTTCCTTTGCTTCGGCGATGGCATTTATCGTGTTTGTGATGATTTACTTACCATGTATGGCTGCATCAATGGTTTTTGCTAAAGAAGCTGGTGGGTATAAGTATTTGGCTTATCTCTTTATATTTACTACCGTTGTGGCTTGGGTTTTGAGTTTTATTACTTATCGGATTTTGGTGTAGTAGGGTGTTGTGCCTCACAACACCGTTAAATGGGAATATTTTTTGTTATCAATATTTTAAAATTATATAAATTTGGTATGGAGTTCAGAAGAATTTGCCCCCTTTAGAGGGTGGAGCTGTCATCTTTTTCATCAAGAGAAAGAATCCAATCAATCATCCCTTCAATCTCCTTATCATCCATATGTTTAAAGGGTGGCATAGGGAGTTTTTTCCCTTCCCACTTTCCTTTTGTTCCATTTTTGAGACTTTCGACTAACATTTGTTTATCTGTTTTTTGATATCGAGAGGCTATCATCTCAAAAGAGGGTGCTACTTTATCTTTGTGTATATCGTGACAGTTTTCACATCGTTGTTGTTCTAAAACACGTTCATGAAGTGATAAACTTGCCAATCGTTGTTTTTCTGCTAGAATTTTTAGTAGTTGCTGATTATCAAAAGTTTGATACATATAATGAGCAATTGCTTGAAGTTCATCTTGTGTAACATTTTCTTTTTGAGAAGGCATAAGCCCATAACTATCTAAGCTCTTTTTATCACAAAATGATTTTTCACGGCTTGGATTAATAACATAATCTTTTATGAAAGCTACAACTTTCCCTTCATGTTCAGAAGGATTATTTGATGTTATAAAATCTTTAAGATGAAAGGTGACAGCCATCATACTTGGAGCTATTTCGTCTTTATAACTCTTTGGAGGCATATCAAGGTTGTGACATTTTGCACATTTTGTTTCAATTAATACCTTCGCATTTAAAGTTCTTTTGGAACTAGTATCTTCTGTACATCCAGCCATTAATCCCATTAACAATACAACATAAATATAATGCATTATTTACCCTTTTAAATGATTTTTATAGACAGAGAAAAAAATAATCCGATTAGGAGAAGTCAAAAATTATTTATTATCTCTGCCTATAAAAAGCATTTTCTAGTTTAAGAGCCTTAACATTATTTTTAATTAATCTTGAGAAGTTTGAGGATATTATTTTTTATGATTCTATCCATATTTATAGGTATTTCTTCTCTTGTTTTAATTCTTTCTATAATTTTTAGTTATAATATTTATTTGAATAGATTATAATATCTTTAAGCTTAAATAAAAGTTACATAAATTTATTGGATAGTATAGATTATAAAAATTGATGGCTCTTTAATTAAGAATATTGAGAAAGATAATTTTTCAAAATATATGGTTGAAACGATTGTCGAGTATGTAAAAAACAAAGGTATTTTTGAAATTTTGGAGTGGATTATTCATAAGGGTTCTCCTTTGGAAAGCCTGATATATTAAAAGAACAAATATAAAAACTGTGTATATTAGCATCATTTTCTATTTATAGATGTAGCTATTAGGGTATTTCTTTTATATAGCATAAATATTTGTAATAATAGTTATAGTCTAGATAAAGGGAATCCAGTGAAAAATAAAAAAACCATCATCACCTATGGAACGTATGATATGTTACACATAGGTCATATGAATCTTTTAGAAAGAGCAAAAGCTCTTGGTGACTATCTTATTGTCGGAGTAACCGATGAAAATTATGACCGTTCAAGAGGAAAATTGAATGTTTCGGAAAGTACAAAAAAACGGGTTAAGGCAATTGAAGCTTTAGATTTTGTAGATAAAGTGATTGTTGAAACACATAAAAATCAAAAAGCTGAAGATATGGTGAAATATGATGTCGATATTTTTGCCATTGGCGACGATTGGGTTGGTGCATTTGATTATTTAAATGAGTATACCCATGTTGAATATCTGGCACGAACGGAAGGAATTTCAAGTACCAAATTGCGTAAAGAGAACTTCTCTACCATTAAAATGGGAATCGCAGGTTTGGGTCGTGACACTCAAGCATTTATTGCTGAAGCACAGTTTGTTTCAAATGTTAAAATAAATCGTATTTATGATAAGGACTTTTTGGCGTTAAAATCGTTTACAAAAGATAACGATGAAATTTCTTATGGTCATGATAAATATGATGAGTTTTTAGATACCTCTATAACAGCTGTTTATATAGATACTTCTTTAGATCAACACTATATGCTTATAAAAAAAGCACTTCAAGCAGGAAAACATGTTCTTTGTGAGAACCCATTAGCACTTGAAAAAAATGAGTTAAAAGAGTTGTTGGCTATTGCAAAAAAAGAGAAAAGAGTCCTTCTGACAGCGTTAAAAACAGCTTTTCTTCCAGCTTTTAACCAGTTACTTAAAGAGTTAGATACAGGTGTGATTGGTGAAATTAAAGAGGTACGTGCTACACGGACTTCACTTTATAGAGAGAAAGATTACTCTAGTGAATTTATAGCCCAAGGTGCAACCAATATTCTTTCCTCTTATCCTTCTCTTCTTATCAATAAGGTACTAGGAAAACACAAATCTATTGAGTTTTTTGACCAAAAAGAGGATGGATATGATATTAGTAACTTAATTATTAGTCGGCATAAAAATGGTGCATTAGGGGTTGCTCGTGTGGCAACAGGGACAAAATCTGAGGGCGATGCAGTAATCTCAGGGACAAAAGGTTATATCTATATTCCTGCTCCTTGGTGGTTAACCAAAAAGTTTCATGTCCGTTTTGAAGATGAACATAAAAGCCAAACTTTTAACTATGAGTTTGAAGGGTGTGGACTACGTTATATGATTGCTGAATTTACTTCACTGATACAAAGAGGTAATCGTAAGTCTAAAAAATTAATGCCTTCAGATATGGTAGCGATTAATCGAGTCCTACTTGAGTATAACGAGAGTAAAAAAACAAAAAAGAAAAATATAAAAAAGGAAAAATAGATGATATACGAAGATTACTACATATTTACCCCAGGACCTGTAAAAATGTCTGATGAAATTTTAGAAGTTGGTGCAAAACAAACTCCATACTTTAGAAATTGTGAATTTTCAGATGTTACTTATGCTTGTGAAAAGGGTCTCTTAGAGATGGTCAATGCACCAGAGGGCTCAAAGGTTATCTTTTTAACAGCTTCTGGAACAGCTGGTATGGAATCGGTTGTGATGAACCTACTTAACAAAGATGATAATGCTTTAGTGGTTCATGGTGGTGGTTTTGGGGGTCGTTTTGTAGATATCTGTGCTACTCATGATATTCCCCATACCGATTTTAAAGTGAAAAATACAAACTTATGGGACATAGAGGCGTTAGCTCCAAAAGAGAACTATACATCACTAATTGTTAATGCTCATGAAACAAGTGTCGGACATCTTTATAGTCTTGAAGCGATGGGTGCTTATGCTAAGAAAAATGATTTACTTTATATTGTCGATGCCATCTCTATGCTAGTAACCGATCCTGTAGATATGTCAGCTGACAACATTGATGTAGTGATTGCAAGTTCGCAAAAAGGTTTGGCACTTCCTCCAGGATTGACCATGGTTATTTTAGCTCCAAGAGCTTTGGAAAAAGTACAAGATGTTAAGAGCTTGTATTTTAACTTTAAAGATTATTTGAGTAATGGTGAGAGGGGTCAGACCCCTTATACTCCTGCTGTAACTATTATGTTACAACTTGAAGCGAGATTAAATCAGATTAAGCGACGTGGTGGAGTGGAGCAGAGTATCAAAAGAGCTAAAGATATTGCTGAGTACTTTAGAGCTGAAATTAAAGGGTTGCCACTAAAAGAATATACCCCTTATATGCCAAATGCGATGACCACACTCACCCCAACGGATGGTAAGTCTGCAATGGATATTGTAAATGGTTTAGAAGACGGCTATAAAGTGATGGTTTGTCCAAATGGTGGAGCAGAAAGAGATATTATCTTTAGAGTTTCACACATGGGTGATATGACCAGAGCCTATACAGATGTGTTGATAGATGCTCTTTATGACTACTATAAAATAGAGAGAAAATAATGGCAATAGACCCAAAAACTTTACGCGAAGTTCAACTTATTATGCTTGATATGTTGGTGGAGTTTGATGCCATTTGTCAAAAGCATAACTTAAAGTATTGGCTTGACTCAGGTACACTTTTGGGTGCTGTTCGTCATCAAGGGTTCATCCCTTGGGATGATGATATTGACTTGTCTATGCCTGTTGAGGATTATAGGAAATTTAAAGAGATAGCCAATGGGGAACTCTCTGAAAATATCTTTTTTCAAACAAGAGAAACAGATAAAGGTTTTAAATTTGACTACATTAAATTACGTTCCAACAGAGCTTCTATTGTAGAGTTTCATGAAAAGGGTAGGGAGGTAGATTATCACCAAGGGGTTTTTGTTGATATTTTTCCTATGTTGACCATTCCAAATACTGAGTTTCATCAAGCATTTTATTCAGACACTTTTAAACTCATTCGAGATGTCTCTTCTATTAGTTTACATACACCAAATGGAAAAGACTATCCAAAAGTTAGAGAAGCTTTGTTAGAAGCATTGAATGAGATGCATGAAGGATGGGATAAAACAGATAGAAAAGTTATCTATTCAGGAAAAATGCCTGATGTTGCTGCATGGTTCGACCAAGATAAAGTATTTCCCCTGAAAAAAATAACTTTTGAAGGCTTAGCGTTTCCTGTACCCCATGACCCCGACCACTATCTAGGAAGTATCTATTCCTTTAATTTTATGGAGCTTCCCCCTGAAGATAAACGTACTATTCATGCTCATGAGATTAAGTTAAAATAAGAATTTAATCTATTTTTTAATTAAAACGGTAGGGTGTTGTGCTTCACAACACCGTCAAAATCATATTGGTATGGTTTAAAAATCCAATCGTAAATATTCCCTATATTTCCATTTGACTACGAATTTTTAATGTAAAATATGCACTAAACCACATATTCTTCTGTTGACACCCATCAATTAGATTTTGTTTAAATAAGGCTATAATACTTGAAAAATCAAAGGAAGATAGATGGCAGTAATAATAAACTCTACCATTAAAACAAATCCAGTAGGTCGTTGGTACATAGAGTTGGTTGATACCACGGAAGAGGGTCATATGGAGATATGTTTAGACATTAATGAATATGCAAATAAAATAGAAGCTATCGGTGCTGATTATGGTGGTGAGATAGAGATTGCATGGTCGGCAGATGATGGTGTAACTGATGTTCAGATTAATGAGGTGCGAATGGAGATGAACGCTTATGAAGAGGAGCGTGAAAAACAGAAAGCAGCTGAAGCTGTAGGTGGTATGTCTCAGAGTCATCAAGACGATGGTACACCCATTTTTTAGGTCTTAAGATGCCAAAGTTTTTAAAAGATATCTATGGTGTGGGAATTATTTTTTTCTACTATATGAAATGGCTTCTTGTCATAGGTTTACCGATTCTTTATTTTGGGCTTGACTATAAGTCCAATATGGTGATGAATATACTTTGGTGGTACTCTTTTGGACTAATTATCAAAGATTTTATTTATCTTGTAATTTTAAAGAAGAGACACTGATTATTGGTTATAATAATTTAAATTCTAAAAAAACGGAGATATTAAAATGAATATTTTTGATGATGACGACCAATTTGTAGGAACACCCAAAAGTAACTATTTTTCAGTTGCTAAAACAGCCAATCAAAATATTGTAGAGATGGAGCTAGATAAAATGTTTAGACGTTTTGCAGTAGCAGAAAAGATGCTTGAAGAGAAAGGTCTGGAAGAGGAGCATGAGCAACTTATGCGTTCAATGGTTATTGACAAAGAGCTAGATGACAGAACCAACTCTTTATATATTGAGCTGGTTGGAAATATTGTTACTCAATGTGAGTAAAATAATTTTGTAGGGTCGATTTATCGACCTCACATTAATAAAAATACCTATCTAATGGTCGGTGAACCGACCCTACGCAACTTTACCCTCCCCATCCATGCATTTTTTTTGAGATAAGAATCTCATACTCTTCAAACATATCAATGGTATTGGTTGCAACAAAATAGTTCTCTTCTAAAACTTGTTGCCATCTATCTAAAACTTTCAAATTATTTTTTTCTAAAAATAGAATAATATTCCCTGCATTTTTCATATGCCCATGAATGGTCTTTGCGAATTGATTTTGTAACTCATTTGGTATATCGGCTGTTACAAATACATAATCAAATAACTTTGCCATAGTCGCATATCTTCTCTGCTCAAATTTCATTTTTTTAACACTACAAGCATCAGCACTATAATTCTCTTTTATCTCATCGTAAAAGTCATCATCGATTACATTAATCAGAAGTGTATAGTCTCTCTGTGTAACTAAAGTTTCTAAAGCTGTAGATAAATCTTTATCACTTTGAGTAATGTGCATAATTTGCGTAGCAGGATGGTTAGGGATAATAGATAAAAGTTGCTCTATTTTTTTTAATTCTAAATTTTTCATAATTAGAGTCTATCAAAAATATTGGATAGTTTACTGTTAGAGAGAGGGTTTACTTAGAAGGAGTAATTAAAGAAGAAGATTTTACACAAGAGGAAAACCTCTTATGTAAGATAGAAAAAGCTTAAGCGTTAGCCATCGCTTCTTTTGCGTATTTTTTACCAAGGTCATAAGCTTTTAAGTTAAGCTCATGCACTTTTTTAGGTACTTTTGAAAGCATGGTATCAATAAGAACTTTCTCATCAATTGCATCCATAAAGGTGTTGGCAATCGCCAAAGCAACTACCGATTGAGTAATTACGTTTCCTACCTCTTCTTTAGCAATCGTAATAATAGGTATCTCAACAATGTTCCATGTTTTTCTATCTTCATCACTTGCTGTTACCAAGTTTGGTTCAATTACAATTGTACCCCCTGGTTTAACACCACTTTTAAATGATTGGAAACTTACGTTTGCCACTGAAAGCATGAAGTTAACTTCACCATCATTGGCATACGGGTAGTAAATCTCTGTATCATCTAACTGAATATCAACAACTGTTGGTCCACCACGTACTTGTGATGTATAGGTTGCTGTTTTAAGTCCAAAACCACCAGTTTTAATTTTTGCAGCTGCAAAAATCTCACCAGCAAGAAGAACACCTTGCCCACCAACGCCTGTAAATCTCATTAATGTTCGTGCCATTGTCTCTCCTTATATTTTTTTCGTAAAGTCATCTTGAGTGATTTTTGCTCTCTCACCCTGATGAACTTTTTGAATCTCTGCATACATATCACAATACTCTGCTACTTCTGTATCTTGATGTAAAACACCCGTAGGGAGTAAGTTTAGTTGCTCTTCTGGTGACATTGCATCATATTTCTTTTTAGAAACAGTAATGCTGTCAATCCAGTCAAGGTTTTCCATAGCAGAGTTCATTTTGTTCTTTCTACCAAGGTTAATGTGACAGTTAGAGAGGGCTTCAACTAAGGCAAAACCTTTATGCTCTAACGCTTGAGTAATTACTTTTTCTAATTTTTTAGGAGAAGTTACGTTCTCTCTAGCAACAAACGATGCACCAGCAGCAATAGCCAATTCACAGGTATCAAAAGTAGGGTCAATGTTACCTGCTTTTTGAGAAACTGTCCACATACCTTGTGGGGTAGTAGGAGAAGTTTGTGAGTTGGTTAATCCGTAGATGAAGTTGTTGATAATAATAAA
>Ga0256827_10003334_pt1 | contig 10211 bp, 10 predicted proteins | sample CV84metaG_FD_185977 | JGI IMG/M metagenome (GOLD analysis project Ga0256827, IMG submission 185977) | Hydrothermal vent microbial communities from East Pacific Rise, Pacific Ocean - CV84 | ecosystem: Environmental > Aquatic > Marine > Hydrothermal vents | place: Pacific Ocean: East Pacific Rise...
CCTGTCCTAATTTAAACAAAATACTATCAATTAATGAGGTTTTTCCGCTACCCGTGTGGCCCATAAAGGCGAAGTTGCGGACATTATCAATGGGTATATTTTTCATGTTAGATCTCCAGTTGTTCAGGTTAATAAACTCGACCCCGCTGCCCCAATTTTGGCAGAAGAAAGGGAATGTTTTAAAATACGCATTCCGCTCCACACCTTCAAGTAAAATCAGACAATTCCAAGCAGATATTCAAAACCCCTTTGTTTGAACATAGGGACAGGCCTAGGTAAAAGAAAAACCTTGCACAAATAATGGATGAGCAGAAGAGATTAAATAAAGGGTGCTTTAGATTTTTTTAGCCCATTTTTTCGATTATAGTTTTGGCAAATGCACTGCATGAAAGTAGTGTGGCATGTTCCATTTGTCGTTCAAAATCGTATGTGACGGTTCGTTGAGCAATAGCGCCCGCCATTCCTTTAAGAATGAGGTCTGCGGCTTTTCGCCATCCCATATATCGTAACATCATTTCGGCGGAAAGAATGAGTGAGCCGGGGTTGACTTTGTCTTGTCCTGCATATTTTGGGGCGGTTCCGTGAGTGGCTTCGAAGAGTGCCACGCCGGTGTCGTAATTAATATTTGCACCGGGTGCTATACCGATTCCTCCTACACAAGCGGCGAGTGCGTCGGAAATATAATCGCCGTTTAGGTTTAATGTTGCAATGACATCGTATTCATCGGGGCGTGTAAGGATTTGCTGAAGCATGGCATCGGCAATGACGTCTTTAATTATGATTTTTCGCTGGCCGAGTTCGATAACGTGCCAAGGTCCGCCATCTAGGGGGATGGCACCAAATTCGCATCGTGCGGTTTCGTAACACCAATCACGAAAAGCGCCTTCGGTGAATTTCATGATGTTTCCTTTGTGTACAATTGTTACGGAATCGCGGTCGTTGTCGATGGCGTATTGAATGGCGGCGCGCATGAGGCGATATGTTCCTTCTTCGGATACGGGTTTAATGCCAATTCCGCTGGTTTGTGGAAATCGGATTTTGGAGACGTCCATTTTTTCGAGTAGGAATTCGATGACTTCTTTTACTTCGTCGGAGCCTGCGGCCCATTCGATTCCGGCATAGATGTCTTCTGAGTTTTCGCGAAAGATGACCATGTTGGTTCGTTCGGGATGTTTAACGGGGGAGGGAACGCCGTCGAACCATTGAACGGGGCGTTGGCAGACATAGAGGTCGAGCATTTGACGAAGTGCTACGTTTAGGCTGCGGATTCCTCCGCCGACTGGAGTTGTGAGTGGGCCTTTGATGGAGACAATATATTCTGCAATGGCGTCGAGGGTTTCGTTGGGGAGCCAGGTGTCGTTTCCGTAAACGGCTACGGCTTTTTCGCCGGCAAAAATTTCCATCCATTCGATCTGTTTTTCGCTGTTGTAGGCTTTTTTAACAGCGGCGTCTACAACGAATTTCATGGCGGGTGTAATATCAACACCGATGCCGTCGCCTTCGATAAAAGGAATAATGGGATGATTGGGAACATGTAAAACGCCCGCTTCGTCGATGGTGATTTTTTCGCCAGATGGGGGTATTTGCAAGTTGCTTGTGTCCATTTTGATCTCCTTTTGTTGAGTTATTTTTTTATTCGACGTTCTGCCCACTCCTCTAGAAGTTGTTTGTTTCGGTTTAATGTTTTTGCAGAGAGTTTGAAATAGAGAAAAGCGTCGGGGAAATTTTTGCTGCGGAGGAAGCGTTGTGCTCCATTTTTTTGGTGGAAGCGGTGTTGGTTGGTCATGATGTCTGAGACTTGATAGATGATTTGTTTGGGGACTCGGACGTGCTCGCACATGGTTTGGAGGTGGGAGTGGACGGCGGTGTGAATGGCTTCTTGTGGGGGCATGTGTTGTTCGATAAGTTGCTGGGCTAAAAATTCATGGTATTCGCCAAAGAGGAGGGAGAAGAGGAGCGAGGGGTGTACGCGAAGGTCGGCTTTACGCCAGCGGTCCATCTGCTCTAACATTTGAACGACCCATTTTTTTCGTGCTTTGGATTTTTTAAGCCATTCGGAAAAGTCGTAAAACATGGGTTGTAAGAGGCCGGTTTTTTCGAGGCAGTCAAATACGGCTTTTGCATGACCGCAGAAAAAGAGTTTTTGCACTTCTTCGTACATTCGTGAGGGGGAGGCGAGTTTGAGTTGGTCTCGATTTTTGCAAATGGATTTTATGGCATTTTTTTCTATGTCGAATCCGAGTGTTCCTGCGAATCGGGCGGCACGAATCATTCGTACGGGATCTTCAACAAATCGTTTGTCGGGATCGCCGATTACGCGCACGATTTTTTTCTTTAGGTCTTCGAGGCCACCGGTGTAGTCAATAATTGAAAAATCGGCGATGTTGTAAAAGAGGGCGTTAATTGTGAAGTCGCGGCGAAAGGCATCTTGTTCGGGGGTTCCAAACACGTTGTCGCGAATGACAACGCCTTCTTCGCCTTTTTTAAAGATTTTATCGGAGTGGATGGTTCCATCTTCTGGAACGGGAGCTCGGAAGGTGGCGGTTTCGATAATTTCGCCTCGAAATACGATGTGTGCCAATCGGAAACGGCGACCAATCAAGCGGCAGTTTTTAAAGATTTTGCGAATTTGCTGTGGTGTGGCATCGGTTACAACATCAAAATCTTTGGGCTGTCGGTTTAGTAAGAGATCGCGAACACCGCCGCCGGCGATATAGGCGGTGTAGCCGGCATCTTTGAGACGGTAGAGCACCTTGATTGCGGCCGAGCTAATATTTTTACGGCTCACAATATGTGCGGGACGTTCCAAAACAACCGGTTCGAACTCGGTGAATTGAATCGGGGAAAGTGGTGGTAACTTGGTAGAACTAGGCATCGAGGTTTTCTTCGATCCAACGTAAAATAAGGTCCACAATCATTTCCACTTGCTCTTCTGTAAGTGGCTCTCCTTTTGGAATACCGTAAAAGGTAACCAATCCAGCGCGGTCATTACAGCCCAAGGCGTGTTGAGCAATAAAAACGGGGTGCCCTTTTGTGGGTGTTTGCCGCCCGTCGTTTTTAGGATTTGCCGGAGCCAACCGTTTATTCACAAAATCGGTAGCGTGAAGACGCAAAATATCCATTCCACGCGAGGTCACATACTCTTGTTCGGGCTCGCCCAAAACAAATTTTGTGCGATCATCTTTTTTAAGTTTCGCCTTAAGTGCTTTCCATTCGGTGTCTGATAATTTTGCCACAGTTCACTCCTCGTCTAATAGGGTTCTTACACATTTATAGAGAGTTTAGGTTAGATTCCCTTTCGCCGCAAGCTCTAGCTTGATTGAATTTTGTTTTTTCGATTATTCTCTCTCTAGTTCTTCATCTAGTAAGAGCTGTCGGGCGCTGATATAGGGTCCTGGGAACATGCCTACAAAATCCTCGGGGGTCTCTTTATATAGTTCCACCATAGAATCATATGCCGCACGGCCGTAGCGCAAAATGGTTCCAAGCTCTTTTGTTTTCACATCTTGAACCACAAAGCAAAGCTCCTCGTCCGTAGAGTCTTGAACATTAAGTAAAAGTTGTTTGGACTGATACGGCACCTTTTCGGGGTTGCGTGTGTAGATGCTGTACTTCACATATTCCACGACCCGCTGGCTCATTTTTGCTTCTAGCATAAAGACCAGTTCCACTAGTTCGACACGCGTGAGCACCAGACGAACCTTAGGTGGCGTAATATCTTTAGGAAGAATCTGGTTGATCTCCTCAAGTGATCGGTCAAAATCTTCGATAATTTGATCGCAGCTCACCTGTTTTGTTTCTGGAATCCAGTGAACCATCAGCTCGTGCTCTGGATCAGAATATAAAAGCGGCATATCAATTCGAAAATTTGCCTCGCAATCGCTACACGTCACACGATTTAACCGATTTTCTAATAACGCCTGTTTTAGTTCTGGATTTGATTGCACATTAATCGATTCGTGTAATTCCACCTCTTGAGTCACACCACAAGAAGGGCATCCAATTGTAAATTTTTTTGTACTCATTCAACACTCCTTTACTACACACTAGACCTGAAGTTCTTCAAACAACGCTTCGGCATCCAAGAACGAATCCAGTATCCAATCGGGATGCGTTGCCTCAAGAGCTGCGCGATCAAAGCTTCCATTACAAACCGCCACCGAAACCATTCCGCTCTTTTTTGCCGCCAAAATGTCCGACGGAGTATCGCCCAACAAAAAAGCGCGCTCGGGTTTTCCTGCACGTTGAAAAGCAAGCGTTGCCATCTTGCACCGGTCGCCATGTTCATCGCCAAAGCCACCCACCTTGCCAAAAAAGCGTTCTAACCCCGCGTGGCGGATTTTAACCCAAGCAGATGATTGACTATTTCCCGTAACCAGCCCCAACCCCCAATCGGTTGAAACCCGCTCAAGAAAAGCCTCCACTCCAGGAAATACCTCCGGCGGAAAAGCCGTTAACTTTCGATCCAGCTCCAGCGAAAGCTCCGAAAAAAAGGTCGCATCCTGTTCCGCAGATCTTGAAAGGTTGCACTGAAAAGCCAGCTCATCAAGCACCAACAGATCGGTTGCTCCCGCAAAATTAATTTTCGTCATATCAGGCAGAACACCAAACGCCGTTGCAAAAGCAGCACCAAACGCAGATCGCCCTGCATTTGGCGCATGCAACAACGTCCCATCTAAATCACAAAAAATATAGCGGTTACGTGGCAACAACATCGCCAAAATCTAATCAATTAAATCGATCAATTCATTAATTGCATCCGCTTCCGACGCCGATTTTTCCTTTGGAGGACGAGGTGTTCGGGCAGGGCGTTTATTGTTATTATTATTTTCAGAAGAACCCTTCCGACGTTGGGGCGACCGATTCCGCGCTCCATTTTTATTATTTTGTTCCTGTCGTTTTTTAGACGAGTTAAAATCCGAACCCTTCATATCAAAAACCTTTTGGAACGTACTTACACGCATCGTCGAAAGGCCCTTATTCAGTGCCAGCTTTTCCACATCGCTATTGCTCGAAACCAAGATCACGCCCCCGCCTTTTGTGCTTGCTGTCCGAACCACCTTATTTGCAAATGTGTTCGACATCTCGGTATAAATTACCGTAATGCCCTCAAACTTTTTACCTGCTGGGGCCTTATGTAACGGTTCACCCGCAAGAACAATCACAACACTTGTTTTTTCTCGATCCGAAAACCGAGCCAAATTTCGAAGGATTTGCAACTGATTGCGCGGGGAGGTTTTCCCCTTCATTCCCATTGCTTCATTCAAAGAAGCACCATCAATAACCAGAACGGTCTTTTTTGTTTTAAGTAGGTTTAATAAACCCATAATTTATTCCTTTTGTTCGTTGTCTATTCACCATGCACTTACATTGTCGTTTCCATCTTTCACGTTTATTCGTTTGTCTGACAATATGTTGCCGTGCAATAAAAAAAAGGAAAGCTACCGAACTCCGAACCTTTGCGCAAGCCCTCATTCTTTATAAAAATGTGCGTACAAAATAAATTAAACATACAAAAGAGCACATACACAAATCAGCCCCATTCCTAACTCAATAAAAATGAGGCCCTTTTATTTTTAAAAGGGGTGGTTGAAAAAAAGGTCAATCTCTGAGAGTCTGCGAACTTATTTTTTTAAGGATTTATTTATGGAACATTTTGTAGAGATGATTGTACTGGCCATTGTTCAGGGAATAACAGAATTTTTGCCGGTGAGTAGTTCGGGACATCTGGTTCTTTCTAAACATTTTTTGGGAATGACGCAATTTAAAGGTGTGACGACAGAAATTGTGCTCAATACAGGAACGCTGTTGGCTATTTTAGTTTTTTACTGGAAACGACTTTTAGAAATTATTTTGGGTCTTTTTCGAAGAGATCGTGAGGCGTGGATTTTTTCTCTTTTAATTATTGCGGGGTGCATTCCTGCGATTGTGGTGGGATTTTTGTTTAAAGATAAATTGGAACGTGTTTTTTCTAATCCTCGATTTGTTTCTTGCACGCTTGTTGGGACTGGGATTTTTTTGATTGCAAGCCATTTTGCAGGATCGGGAAAGCGTTCTGTGAGTTGGTGGTCTGGAATGGTTATTGGTTTGGCACAAGCGGTTGCACTTTTACCGGGTGTGAGCCGATCGGGGTCAACAATCGGAATGTCGCGGTTTTTAAAGATCGAGCCCAAAAAGGCTGCGGAATACTCTTTTTTTATGTTGATTCCGCTTTCTGTTGGCGCCTGCTTGCTTGGTGTGAAAGATCTTTTAGAAGGGGGAAACCAATCTGGATTTAGTGCTTCAACGTTGGGAATTGGTTTTTTGGTTTCAGCGATTGTTGGCTATTTTTCTTTGAAATGGTTGGTCTCGCTTTTACAGCGTGGTCGCTTTTGGTATTTCGGAATCTATTGCCTTTGCATTGGCGGAATTTCGTTTTTCCTTTTAAAATAAAAAGCCCGATTTTTGATTTTTGAAAGGTAGGTTGATGGTTAAAAAACTTGTCTGAGATTCTTTTATCCTTATGCTTATCTATCTTATTGATTTAACGTAGAAATGCTATGTCAGAGACCGCCTCCATAAAAAAACAGATTCAACTCCTTATTAAAGAGGAGCGTTGGAGCGATCTATCTGAACACTTCTTGCAGTTGCACCCTGTGGATATTGCCGAAATCATCAGTCATGCCGCATCTAGTGTGCATACCACATTATTTGATCTTTTGCCGGACGAAATTAAACCAGATGTTTTGGCGGAGCTGAACGACGAAGCAGAGTCGGACATTGTTGAAGAACTTTCGGATGAAGCACTTTCGGATATTGTTGAAGAGATGGCTCCTGATGATGCCGCTGATGTTTTGGGCGAATTAAATGCAAAACGCAGTGAAGAAATCTTAGAGTTAATGGAGAACGAAGAGTCGGAAGAGGTGCGCGACTTACTTCGTTATGATGAAGAGAGTGCTGGCGGAATTATGACGCCTGATGTTGTTGCAGTGCGTGCTTCGATGACGGCGGCCGAGGCTTTGGAATATATTGGGAAATTGGATTTAGACGAACCTATTTACTATGCCTATGTTGTTGACGAAGAAAACCACCTCACAGGATCTGTTCAGCTTTGGGAAATGATTAAACACGTCAACAAAACTCGAAAAATGGAAGAGCTTTCTGATAAAGAAACGCACTCTGTTCTTACAAGTACCGATCGAGAAGAAGTGGTTAAAATTGTGGATAAATATGACCTTAGCGCACTGGCTGTTGTGGATGAAAAGGGCTGCTTGGTTGGTCGTGTAACAGTTGACGATATTGTTGACATTATGAAAGAAGAGGCCTCAGAAGACATCTTTAAATTGGCTGGTTCAAGCGATTCCGAGCTGGAAGACACCTCTCCTTTACAAGCGTGCAAAGCACGTCTTCCCTGGTTGCTCATTACGCTTGCCACAGGATTTGTAAGCAGTTTGATTTTAAAAAGTTTTAATCATCATTTGGAATTAACAAAAATTATTCCATTAATGTTTTTTGTTCCTATTATTATGGCGATGGGCGGAAATACGGGCATTCAATCTTCAACTCTTATTATTCGAGGAATCGCCCTAGGTGCAAGCCACAGCAAACGAATTGGAAAAATTTTGATTCATGAAATTATTGCGGGTGCAATTATGGGGTTAATTTGTGGGGTTAGTATTGGGCTTTGGGCCTATTTTATTATTAACACCAGTGGAAACAACCCCTGGGCAGAACCCGCATATTTAGCTGCAACAGTAAGCATTGCTCTTTTTAGTGCCATGACTTTTGCCGCCGTTTTTGGTGCGCTTGTTCCTGTTTTGCTTGATCGCTTAAAAATAGATCCTGCCGTAGCTTCAGGGCCCTTTGTCTCGGCATCAAACGACATCTTTGCCCTGCTTATTTATTACGGAGTTACGCTTTTAATGATTGGTGCAGCACATTTGGGGTAGTCATGACGAGTGGAACCATTTTTAAAACGCTCGCCATTCCGTTGCAATATAGCCCGTACTCCAGCACCTCTCGGATTGTGCAGTGGCTCAGCAAAGATTACGGAAAAATAACCACCCTTCTAAAAGGTGCATTGCGTCCAAAAAGTGTTTTTTTAGGGGAATATGCTCTTTTTGGAACCAGCGAACTGCTCTTTTATCCTCGTCGAACAAAAACACTTTATGCAGCCAAAGAGTGTGCATTGTTAACGCCGCGCAACACCTTCCGATCGCAATGGAAAGCCATGCAAACCGTCTCCTATCTTTCTGCGCTGATTCAAAAAACAACGCCATCCAATGCGCCTCAACCCGAACTCTTCTCTTTCTATGAAAAAATACTCGATCTTGCCACATTACATGCAAACCACCCTCAATTCCTTGTTTGGGCTGAATTACAATTTTTTAATTATTATGGACATGCCCCACATTTTCAGCCCTATTGTTCGCACTGTGGCACAAAAAAACCAGCCTATTTCGCCCCAACTATTGGAGCCATGATTTGTCGTCGTTGTTCCGAAAATGAGGGGCTTTCTTATCTTCCTTGTCCCCCCGACACCTTGGCGATTTTACGAGCCTGGCAACGATCTGCCTCCCCGCAAATGGCGCTTAAAACATGTACCACATCGCCTCAATGGAATCGATTACGAACCCTTCTAGACCATTTTGTTCAACATCACTTTCACCTACCCCCCTGCCCCCTCATTCACACCATAAACAATCAACATGTTCCTGTTTTACTTAAAGAAAAGGTCTTTTATGAGCACTAAAAAACAGAAGAAAAAAACGAAAGGATTGCTCTTTTTTACGAGTACCTTACTGTTTGTTTTCATCCTCTGTTATTTTTTATGCGGAAAAAATGGGAAAACATCATCGATAAATGGTTTCGATAAAAAACCCATTTTTAACAGGAAGAAAACAAATGAAAAAAAACCACAAACAAATAAAATTAATCTTGTTTCTCGACATGCTAATTCCCCAATTTTAAATACCCAAACCAAACCCAAAAATGATTTCGTTTTCGATGTTGAAAAATATGAGCGAGATCAGTTCAAAAAAGGGCTTCATAACAAGGAATTAGTACTTCTTTCTAAAAAAATTTATCAATTAAGAGCAATACTAAAAACAGTTTCTTTGCCCGATTTTGTTGAATTGTTTTCTTCTGTCGTGAAGATGGCTTCCTCTATTGAGATGACCGCAGAGAACAGATCTTTCTGCAATCTTGAAATAATCTCCATTTTGTATTCATATTACGGGGAGAATGAAGCGTTATTTAAACTAAATCCATTAATCGTTGATGAAATTGATTTTGAAAGTTTTAAAAAAATGCAAGAACGAATAATAAAGGAGTGTTCTAGTGAATTTTTGATGATTCAAGATCTAGTATCTGAACAAACAAAAAAGGCCTCTCTTAAAGATAAAGAAAGGCTACTCGAATATATTAAAAAAGGGTTTAAAGAGTTGCCAAAATTTAATTACACAAGAATTTACACCACATCGCCCTTTTCTACAGAGCGAATGTTTTTGGATCGATTATTAAGAAAAATAAAAAGAGCTCATTATTTAAGGGAAGATCCATGGTCGTTATATTCGAAGGAATCCTATGAAAAAGATTATATTTACACGGATGAAGGGTATACAAACTTCTTGAAATCATTGAAGATATAAGAAAAAAGGGGGAAAGATCATCAGTGTTGGGATTGTGAAAACTACAAATGAACATGAAAAAGTAGAGAATAATGATTTAGGCGAACGAATCCCTTTGATAATTACGGACACTTTGCTTTACACTCTACCTAGATAATATCCCATGCAGATACTTTAATAAAAAAGTTGACGGTTAAGAAAAAGGTGATATAACAGCCTGTATGAGTAAAAGACGTTTTCTAGGAAGAGCAAAGGTGAACTACTATCATTTGATGTCGCAAGTGGTTAGGCAGCAGTTTATTTTTGGTGAGGAGGAGAAGCTCCACTTTCGGTGGTTAATGCGTCGGCTGGAAAAGTTTATGGGGGTTCGCGTGTTGACCTATTGCATTATGTCGAACCATTTTCACATATTGCTGGAGGTTCCTGAGTGTGATTGGCTTAGCGATGAGGCGTTGTTTGAGCGGATTGATGCATACTATTCACCCGTGAAGGCGGAGCGGATTCATCGTAAGTATGAGCGATTGAAGGCGTATGATCTAGCGGCGGGGAATGATAAAATGGTGACGGCTTGGCGAAAAAAGTATTTGGTTCGAATGGGGAGTT